>ERZ1046740.1071-NODE-1071-length-20193-cov-79.906644_pt1 | contig 20193 bp, 16 predicted proteins | sample MGYA00383093_ERZ1046740 | MGnify/ENA primary metagenome ERZ1046740 (study PRJEB29581, sample SAMEA5548363) | metagenome | biome: marine; feature: coastal; material: water | depth 25 m | study: Short-term variability in the microbial, nano- and picoplankton... | reverse complement strand
AAAGCACTGCTTGATGCTGTTTATGCTGATGATAGTCATATTTGGCGAATCAATGCAGAAAAGCGGTGGGGCCGACAAGGTTCGATTGAAATTAAATAGTTGGAACTAAGGGACGTTGAAATGGCAGCAAAGAAACCAAAAGTAAAAGTAGTTTACAAAGGCAAGCATGGTCTGCCTGAATATCAGACACCAGGCTCGGCTGCGGTTGACCTGGTAGCTGAGATCGGTAAGGACGAAATGTTACTCAATGGTCAAAGTAAGTTAATCCCAACTGGGTTGTATGTAGAAGTGCCAGAGGGTTATTGCCTAAAGATTTACGCCCGATCAGGTATTGCTCACAAGCTCGGCCTGTCACCAAGTAACTGCGTTGGCATCATCGATGCTGACTACCGAGGTCAGATACGCGTGAGTCTGGCAAATAACGGCACAACGGCTCAAGTGATCAAGCCTGGTGATCGTATAGCGCAGATGATCTTAGAGAAAGTAGAGCGCATAGAGTGGCAGGAAGTGAAAGAGATTACTGATACTGAGCGAGGCCGTGGTGGTTTCGGCAGCACAGGAGTGAAAGCTGATGCAACTGGGAAGCAAGCAGGAAGTAAAAGCGCAGCATAACTCTGATCTCGACGAGGTGTTTGAGCTTTATTGTTGTATGGGCTACACGCTAAGAGAGGCGGCTGACGAGATCGGTGTCAAATATTCGACGTTGAAAACGTGGGCGTGGGAAGCTGGCGTTTCATTTGAAAAGGACACGCGAAAGACCAGGTACTTGCCGCATAAAATAGAGTATGAGGGGCGCGAGTACACGGTGACGGAATTGGCACGACTGCATGGTATCAAGCGTGAAACACTAAAGAATCGCCTCGGCAATGGCTGGGGCATTAAAGAAGCGTTGAGTACGCCAGTAGTCGAGGGCAACTGGAAGCAACGATTGAGTAAGGACAAATCACGCGATGGCCTGGATATGGGTCGATTGTGGTTAAGGGGTAAATTATGACAACTATTCACCAGTTATGTATAGGCTATCTAGCTAATGAAGAAAGCATCAATCTGGAATCAGCTAAGTTCCGCTACAAGCGCATGAACTCAGGCCAGCGTTTAAAGCTACAGCGTCGAGTGAGAAAGTTACATGGGTAACACCGCAGTTGCGGTAAATAACACCGCAGTTGTGTTTACAACCTTAAAAGTACCGGAGTGAATAATGGCTAAAGTAGCAAAGAGTAGCAATCGCGGATCAAAGCCTGGTGAGCATAGAGGTGGGCGTAAGAAAGGCACACCGAATAAAGCTACCCAAGCTGCTAGAGATATGATGGATAAGATGAATTTCAATCCTATTGAGTCAACTATACGGCTAGGGCAAGCTGCCGAGGAAAACAACGACCCTCACCTAGCACTGGCCTGTTATGCCAAGGTCATGCCGTTCTTTGCGCCAACGCTGAAAAACATAGAATTTAAAGGCGAGATCGATACACATAACGTCAGTAACATCACAGTGGATGTGAACGTACACGATGTCGGTTAACTTAAACTTAAACATTACGCCTAAGTTCAGACCATTCCTTGAGCCAAGGCGCTATAAAGTAGCCTATGGTGGTCGTGGTTCAGGCAAATCGTGGACAGTAGCACAACTACTAGTGATGAAAGCCATGACTTCTAATTGCCGCATCCTGTGTGCGCGTGAGATCCAGAAGTCGATCTCTGACTCTGTTATCCAGTTATTAGACGATACGATCAATCGCATGGGTGTACAGGATTACTTTGAGGTTCAGCGCAATCAAATACTAGGGCCAAACGGATCACGCTTTATATTTGAGGGACTACGCGCCAACATCACCAAGATTAAGTCGATGGAGGGTATCGATATAGTCTGGGTAGAGGAAGCGGAGTCTGTAACCAGTGAAAGCTGGGACACGCTTATACCCACAATACGAAAGCCTGCCTCTGAGATATGGATTACTTTTAACCCCAAGAGGCAACTAGACGCAACGTATCAACGCTTTGTAATCAATCCACCACCTGATGCCTATGTCACCAAAGTGAACTACTCTGATAACCCCTGGTTCCCACCGGAGTTGGAGAAAGAACGCAAGCATATGATGGAGACAGACTTTGATCTGTACCAGCATATATGGGAGGGCGAATGCTTAACTAGTCACAAAGGCGCTTACTATCAAGATCAGATGCGTAATGCCAGAACCGAGGGGCGTATAACCCATGTGCCTTGGGAGCCGCAACTCAGGACACAGACCTGGTGGGACTTAGGTGTGGCTGACAGCACATCGATCTGGTTTACACAGGTCGTGGGCAAAGAGATTCGCTTCATTGACTACGAAGAACATTCAGGCGAGGGGCTACCCTTTTACGCCAAACTACTACAAACCAAACCCTATGTGTACGATGAACACAATGGCCCACATGACCTTGCTGTGCGCGAACTTGGAAGCGGTAGGAGCCGAATTGAAATAGCTAGGGATTTAGGTATCCACTTCAACAAAGTGCGTAATATCGGCATACAGGACGGTATAGAGGCAGCGAGAGCTATATTCCCTCGTTGTTGGTTTGACCAAGAGAAGTGTCGGCTGGGTATTGATGCGCTGTCCAGTTATCACAAAGAGTATGACGAGATTAACCAGGTATATAAACAACGCCCTGTTCACGATTGGTCAAGTCATGGTGCTGATGCGTTTAGATACTTTGCTGTTGGCTTTAACGAACCCATGCAGATGGCCCCACAAGTAGTCTCATCCTTTTAGTCATAACGCCACACTGAGCCATTACCGTTAGGGGCATAATTTATGGGAGTGTCATTATGCCTTTAACGTGGAAATCAGGCGAGTCATTAGGTCAAGCTAAAGCGCGCCAAAGCAGAGAAAAAACCAAAAGCACAAAAAAAAGACGCGCCACACCTAAAGGTGGTAAGTCGATGGCATCACAAAAGGCCATCACAAAGTCTAATAATGATAGATCATCAGTGCGGGTGAGTGCTGCGCCTGCGGCAAAGGTGACTAAAGTAGAGAAAAACCCCAGCTTTGGTGTACTTAAATCAGACAAGCAAGCTAAAAAGTCCCTACCTGATGTAAGCACCACTGTCACTAGGGCGCTAAAACCTACCCTAAAGAAAGCCACACCCAAGGTTTCGATTACGCCTACTGAGCAAAAGAAAGTCTCGGCTAAAAAGTCTGCCACGTCTATTGCATCTAAAGCCAAGCCCAAAGGTGGTCAAAGCCATCAAGCAACTAATGTCGATGGCTCGGCTGCGAATAAAGCAGCAACGGAGGGAGTAATCAATGGCAAAAACAAAGATCGTATCAACTTATCTGCCGATAATAAAACAGTAGGCTATCCGCATGTGCCTGGTGTTGATATGGATACATACAACAAAATCGCTACCTCGCAGAAAGCCTTATCAGGCGGTGTGGGTTCATTCTCACTGCTGGGTCAGTCAATAAAAGACAAATACACCAACGATGGTGTGAGTTATAACCAGGCTTACTGGGCAGGAAAATTGGCTCATGGTCAAGCTACTGGTAATGACAATATCCAGTCTGAGTTAGCCGCAGAGCAAGCTAAAATCGGTATGAAGAAAGTCTACTCTGGCGACAGGGTGGTGACTGAGGATATGAAGCGTAAAGCCTCCGATGATTTAAGCCGCGTCACAGGCTCAATGGCGGTTATCGATGATCCTAAAATGTCAGATAAAGAAAAGGATGAGCTACGAAAAATAGGCGTGGATGTGGGTGGGGTAACTGCTACCACCAAGAAGTCCGGTTTGTTTGGTGAGAACTTTGAAACCACTTATGACTACGGAAATAAACGCCCAACGATTGTGCAAAAAGGCACTGATCCGGTAGTTGGCGGTGTACGCCTTGGTGATCGCAAGTCAACAACGTATGCCGATGGTGTGGAGGTAGCTACTAAGACAGGGCAAGACCCATTAGGCCGTGATGCTAAAGTCACACGCCCTGATGTGGCTGGTCATATTGATGATCAGGTTAAGGCCGAGCCAAAGGCCGAGCCAATTACTAAAGACGATCTCAAAGACATTGACAACCAGATCGCCAATGAGAAAGACCCAGAGGTTTTAAAAGAGTTGCATCGTAGACGATTGGCATTAATGCGGTCTATGCGAACACAGACTCGGTACGCCTCTTTATTGGCTGATGCTGATGTTAAACGAGCTAACCTGATGGGCATACTATGAACATAACAGCAAAAGCACTGATCGCTCGGTATCAGACCTTATCGAATAAGCGTGTTAATTGGGAGACATTGTGGGATGAATTATCCACCTACATTTTACCCAACAAGACCGATTTTATTGCCAAGAAAACGCGCGGCACAAAACGTGCGGCCCAGTTGCATGACTCCACGGCTGTTCATGCTGCCCAACTATTAGCGGCATCACTTCAAGGCACATTAACGTCTGCGGCTACTGAGTGGTTTGCGTTACGCTTTCGTGAGGAAGAATTAAACGAGAACACTGAGGCGAAAGAGTGGCTTGAGAAGTGTGAACACGCGATTAACCAGGAACTAAACCAATCCAACTTCAATACAGAAGTGGGTGAGAGCTACCTTGATCTGGTGGTGTTTGGCACAGCGCCATTGTTAATGGACGTTAAGACTGACAAGGGGCAGTTTGGTGGCTTTAACTTTCGTGCTTTACATTTATCTAACGTAGTCATTGATGAAAACTCTGATGGTAAGGTTGATACAGTCTTTCGTAAGTTCACAGTCACAGCGCGTCAGGCTCATCAAATGTTTGGTGACGAATGTGGCGACAAGATAAAAGCATGTTTAGAGAAAGACCCTGATAAAGAGTTTGAGTTTATCCATGCTGTCTTTCCGCGTGAGATTGAGGGTGAGTTTGCTATGGTCGCGCCACCGAGCCAGCGTCCGTTCCAAACCTATTACGTCAACATCGATGACAAGAAGATTTGTCAAGAAACGGGTAACTATGAGTTGCCTATCCTGGCTCCACGTTGGAGTAAGGTCACAGGTGATGTGTATGGCTATTCACCAGCTTGTGTCGCAAGGGCTGATATTAAGACATTGAACGAAGCGCGTAAGCTGGCTATGACCGCGTGGGAGAAGTCCATTGACCCACCATTACTCGCGCCTCGCAATTCGATCTTTGGCACGTTGAACTACCAATCCTCATCAATTAACTATGTGAGCGACCCATCCCAGATTGCCGCTATGCCTAATGGTACAAATTGGAATGCCGATCAGTTAATGCTCAATGACATTCGCTCATCTGTTAGACGTATATTCTTTGCCGACCAATTAGAGCTACAAGAAAGCCCCACCATGACAGCAACCGAAGTTCAGGTGCGTTATGAGTTGATGCAGAGGCTACTTGGCTCCACGTTGGGCCGCTTGCAATCCGAGTTTCTAACTCCGCTTGTGGAACGTGCTTTCTACGCCATGCTCCGCGCAAATGTCCTTCCGGTGATGCCGGAGGTTATCAGCGAGATGGGAGGTGATCTCGACATTGAATACGTTGGTGCTTTGGCACGAAGCCAGCGCGTAGAAGAAGTAACCAGCATCCAACGCCTAGCCGAGTCAGCCATGATGTTAGCGCAACTCAATCCCGAAGTTTTGGACATTATTGATACTGATAAGGCTGGGCGTACTATCTCAGACCGATTAGGCGTACCAGCCGAAGTATTACGCGGCAAAGATGAAGTCGATGAACTACGCGCCAATCGACAACAACAACAGCAACAGATGATGGAACAAGAGCAAGCCCAGGCAGAGTTAGGCCAGGCTGAACAGGTAGCCAGCATCCAGCAGGCGATGAATGGATAAGAAGCAAAAAGAATACTTCCAAAACGTCAAGCAAGTATTTGCGAAAGACGCGACTGGAATCAAGGTATATGAGGAATTAAGAAACGCCTACCAAGAGCGTTCCTCATTTTCCACAGATGCACTGGAAATGGCCTTTAAAGAGGGCCAGCGTTCCGTGTTTCTTGAACTAAAAGCAATCGTAGAGGCGAATTAACATGGCTGAATGGCACGAACAGCTTTCGGATGATTACCGAGGCAATGAAACCCTAGCAAACATTCCTGATATTGACACACTAGCGAAGTCTTATTTGGACGCGCAGTCCTATGTGGGTGGTGCAATACGCATCCCTGGTGACGAAGCTGGCGAGGATGATTGGAATGCCTTTAACTCAAAACTGCAAGAAAAAGTCCCAACACTTATCAACTTACCCAGTGACGAAGAAGAAGCCAAGGCCGCGTTGTATGCGCGACTCGGCAGACCTGAAAACGCGCAGGCTTACTCCGTGGAAGCCGACCCAGAGCTTCTAAACTGGGCGTATGAGAACGGCTTATCCGATTCCCAAGTTAGGGCATGGGTAGAGGCAAATGGGGCTAGAAAGGACGCACAGAGCCAGCAGAGTGAGGCCGATTTAGAACAGGCTATGAATGATCTACACAAAGAGTGGGGCTATGCCTACGATCAAAACTTAACTGCTGCAAAAAATGCGGTATTGGCCTTTGCTGATGAAGATACGCAGCAGTTCTTGATGGACTCAGGCATGGATCAGCACCCAGGCATGATTCGTTTAATGGCGAAGGTTGGGGCGACTTTATCCGAATCTGAGACCAAAGGTCTTGGTGGTGGCAATCAGTTTGGCCTTAGTCCAGATCAAGCCTTAACCCAGATTGGGGAGATTCAGCGCAATGCGGAACATCCCTATAACAATCAACGCTCACCAGGCCATCGTGAGGCGGTTAAGAAGATGGAGCAATTATTCAATCAGGCTTATCCCGAAGCCTCATAACGCCACATAAAAGCATCAACATTCATCCAACAGGGTAGCTCAATCAGAGTCCTGCTGGATGGATGGGCCATTCCTATCTCGCTAAAGCAAGCGTTATTGCCAGCCAAGTGTCCGCAAGGGTAGCACGAAGCGCCAATTTCAAATTGCCAAATAGGAGATATACCATGGCTAATACTATCAGCAAGGCTTTTGTCGAACAGTTCAAAAGCAATCTAATCCACCTAGCCGAGCAACAAGGCTCTCGTTTACGTTCCACTGTTACTGAGCAATCGGTTACTGGTGAGAAGTTCCATTTCGAGCGCATTGGTAATGTTGCGGCTGTCCAGAAAACCACTCGCCACACTGCGACCCCTGTATTGGATGTTCCACACAGTCGTCGTACTGGTGACATGAACGACTATCAGTGGGCTGACATGATCGATAAGGAAGATCGTGTACGCATGTTGATCGAGCCAAAGAACGCTTATGCCAAAGCTGGCGCAAACGCTATGGGCCACGCATACGATGATCTGATCATTGCTGCGGCTACTGGCAATGCGACCTCTGGTGATGGTTCTTCCATTGCTTTGCCTACAAGCCAAGAGATCGCTGCTGGCGGTACTGGCTTAACCCTGGCTAAGTTGTTGAACGCTCGTGAAATCATGGACGCGGCTGACATTGATCCAGATGAAGATCGTTTCATGATCGTCACTGCCAAGCAGGTTTCTGACTTGTTGAACACCACTGAGGTGAAGTCTGCCGATTACAACACTGTTAAAGCGTTGGCATCGGGTCAGGTTGATACCTTTATGGGCTTCAAGTTCATTCGCTCTCAGCGTTTGGCTTTGGCTTCTGGTACACGTTCTTGCATCGCTTACACTCCATCTGGCATTGGCCTGGGTGTTGGTGCTGACATCGTGACCAAGATCGACGAGCTACCTACCACTTCTTACGCGACTCAAGTTTACCTGGCATTTACTGCTGGCGCGACTCGTATCGAAGATGAAAAAGTAGTTCAGATCGACTGCGCGGAATAATCTAGCGCCTCTTGGGGTGGGGTAACACCCACCTCCTTTTTACAACGATAAGGTGGCTCAAAATGGCAAGTGTAGTTTCAATATGTAATCGCGCTCTAACCCAGTTAGGTGCAAACCTCATTACCTCTTTGGATGATGATTCAACTGAGGCCAAGGTAATGGATGCTGCATTTAATGACTCGCTAGACGCGATACTGCGTGAAGCCCAGCCTCTTTGTGCCACCTTTCGTGCCTCTTTAGCTCAGTCCTCAACTACCCCAGCATTTGGTTGGGATTATGCCTACCAGCTACCCACAGACCCTTATTGCTTATCGGTCATGGAGTTGGATGCGTCCACGGATAAGACAACATGGACGATTGAGGGCCGACAATTATTAACTGATGAAAGTACAGCAAAGATCAAATTCATTGGCCGTATGTCAGACACCTCGCAGTTAGACACGTTATTGATTGCTGCGGTAGCCATGCGTTTAGCGGCTGAAACCTGTTACGCCCTGACTCAGAATGCCTCTAAGGAAGATCGTATGTGGGCCAAGGCCGAGGAAGCCTTAGATAAAGCTATGATGGCTGATGGTATGGAGAAAGGCAGCGAGATTATCGAAGCCACCCGATTTAGTGAAGCGAGAGAATAGATGCGGATAAGCCCGATAGTAAATAGCTTCTCAAGTGGGGAGTTATCGCCACGTTTAATGGGGCGCACAGACAGTCCTAAATACAGCTCTGGTTGTGAGGTGATGGAAAACTTTATCGCCTTGCCTCATGGTGGGGCGCGTAGACGTGGTGGCACAAGGTTTATTAATGAAGTTAAAAACAGTTCTCATACTACTCGCCTTATCCCTTTCGAGTACAACGTCAGCCAAACCTATGTGCTTGAGTTGGGTGATCAGTATATGCGTTTCTACACCAACTCAGGCGGTGTGTTTGGGCAAGTGCAATCAAGCGGATCAACTTATGAGATCACTACACCCTGGCTTCATAGTGAAGTTAACGAGATACAGTTTGCCCAAAACGCAGACGTTATGTGGCTGGTACATCCCAACCACGCTCCCCAAAAGTTAGTCCGATCAAGTCATGCCAGTTGGAGTTTATCTGCTGAACAGTTTAAGAAAGGGCCATTTAACGAGGTCAACCAGGATGAAACCCTCACTATTGCGTTTTCTGATACTAGCAGCACTACTCAAAATATCACTGCCAGCTCTGCTTTGTTTGACAGTGGTCATATTGGTACTGATTGGCTAATCGACACCTTACCTGGTCAGGCAACGGGTGAGGTCGTTTGGGTGCGCGTAAACAGTGTCGCATCATCTACAGTGGCTAATGTGACGATCAAAGATACGGACAACATGCCACAAGCCACGACAGCGACTAACTTGTGGCAACCGCCTGCTTTCTGTTCCACCAACGGCTTCCCCTCTGCGGTGGTCTTTTATGAGCAGCGTTTGTGGTATGCCTCCACTGATGCCAAGCCGCAATCCTTTTGGGGTAGTAGGCCTGTACAGTATGAAGATTTTAGTCCTGGTGCGAATGCTGACGATGGCTTGTTTTATACCATCGCGTCCAACCGCGTTAACCGAATTAAATGGCTAGCAGCGCAACGTGTATTGATTGCTGGTACAACAGGTGGTGAGTTCCGTATATCTGGCGGCTCTGATTCTGCGATCACCCCTACTAACATTGATGTACGCAGACAAACATCGTATGGCTCCAAAGAGACTAGTCATATTTATGTAGGTTCAGACATATTCTTTATCCAACGCTCTGGCACACAGGTGCGTAACGTGGCTTATAAGTGGGAGTCCGACGCGTTTGATTCTGATGATTTAACCTTTTTAGCTGAACATATCACTGATGGTGGGGTTACACGCCTTGCCTATACACAAGTTCCTGACAATTTGATATACGCCCTGCGCGCAGACGGTACACTTTTAATGCTTACCTATACACCCTCTCAAGAGGTGGTGGGCTGGCATCGTCATATCACGGATGGTCAATTTAAGGATGTGGCGGTTATTTCGGAAGATGGCCCCGATCAAATCGTATTCATCGTCCAGCGTGGAAGTGAGCAGCTTATTGAAATCTATGAGCCAAATACCTTTATGGATAGCCTGGTGAGTTATTCAGGTAGTCCAGCAAGCATTGTATCTGGCCTATCGCATTTAGAGGGTGAGACAGTACAGATTGTCGCTGATGATGGTGTACACCCAGATCAGGTGGTATCAGGTGGTCAGATCAGTCTCAACTATACCGCCTCAGAGATAGTGGTGGGTTTGCAATTCAATTCCACTTTGAAGCCAACACGCTATGGGGCGAATGTGGGCGATGGTACAAGTATGGGTAAGGTTAAACGCTGGAATGAAATCTTTGTTCGTTTAGAGAATAGTGCGATACCCAAGATTAATGGGCAGCGACCACCAGTACGCTCGGTGGACACAACTTATGGCACAGCGCAGCCTATGACCAGTGAGGATGTGAATGTGCGTAATTTGGGTTATGACCGCGATGGCAATATTGAGATCGTGCAGGATTTACCCTTGCCTTGTCATATCGTGTCCATGTTCGGCACTTTAAGTGTAGGAGGATAAATAATGCTTGGCCCAATAATGACAGGTTTGCAGATCATCAATTCGATTGATCAGTACAATTCAGCCAAGGATGCTGCGGAGCAGGCGCGACTAGCTGGTGAGGAAAATGCCAAGTTAGCTGAATTGGAGGGCGAGGAAAGAGTTCGTCGATATGAGGCCGAGCAAAAGCGGTTACGCGGTCAAATGGTGGTCAACTATGCCAAGGCAGGGGTTGTATTACAAGGCACACCGCTTGATGTGATGGCAGAGGCAGCGAATGAGGCTGATCGTGAGGTTTCCTTTATGCGCGATCAAACAGCTCGTACAGCGAAAGCTAGGCGCCTGGGTGCAAATGCTCAGTCTGACAGTCTGCGATCTGAGGGGCGTAGTCTATTAATTTCTGGTATCGGTAGTGCGGCAAAGACAGCCTATGACAATAACCTGTGGGATATTAACTAATGAAAATACCACGCTTTCAACATAGTGGCGTTCCAGGCGCAGAACAACAATCGGTAGGGGCTATTGTGCAGTCAGGCCGAGCCAGGATGAACGGCAGTCTCAATGCGTTAAACAAGGTCGTGCAAGACTTTGGGCAGCGCATGTTATCGGAAGAACAGGATGCTGAGTTACACCGACTAACTCGCAGCATGAAGCAGCAGGCGTTGGAATTAAGTGAGGGAATCACTAAGCGTGACAAAGTGGATGGGAATGGTGATCCGACCCATAGCACTATGATCCCTGATTTTGAAAAGGGGTATGAAAAACTCCGCACTGGTATGAATAACCGCATGAAGTTTCGCCAGAACAATAACGCCCTGACTAAAGAGTTTGATGCCATACAGGACAGTTTAACCTCTGGACTACAAGCCGAGGTGCGTAAGCGTCAGGTATCCATCCGTAAGGCCGAGGATGTTGATACGCTGGATGGGTATTTGTTGGATACGAAATCAGGCTGGGATGATGCACAAATCTATTTCGATAAAATGTTATCAGCACAGCGATATGAGACACATGAAGTTGAGGGGATGCGCGATAAGTTCTATCAACAGTGGTTTGTGAATAAGTCTAAAGTAGGGTTTGCTCAAGCGATGGATCAAAGCCTTGAATCAGCCCAAACCTTTAAAGAAAGCCTAGCCTACCCTGAGACAATGACCCAGGCCGAGATTGATTCGGTAGATGGTTATATGACCACGCGGATTAATAGTGAGTTAAATCGCATTGAACGTGAGGCAAATAAGGTAGAGCGTGAACAGCGTACAGCCGATAACAAGTTATGGGGACAGGTATCACCTATCGTGAGTACAGCCGCCACTGGTCAGATCATGACAGATGAGGCTATTGACGGTATTCAAGCCTATATTGATAACCCTAATTCAGACCCAACTAGAGTGGTTGAAGCAAGGAAATCTATTGCTGTTAATCAGGAAGCCACCTTGCTGTTTAGTATGAGTTCAGAAGATCGTAAAGAGCGCATTGTGCAGTTGCAGCGTGAGCCTTTAGCGTCAGACGAACAACGCGCTATTCGTGATTCAGTCATTCGTATTAGTAATCAGATTGATACTGCTATTGCCAGCGATGCGTATTATGCCTATCAATTATATGGTGGTGGCTCAGTGCCTACACAAACATTGACCGAGGCCCATGCTAATGGTGAGTTAGGTGTTGCACTACAGGCGCAAATGGATCGTAAGGCCGAGGTATCAGCCTGGGTGGGTGAGGATGTGCCTGCTTTAAGTAATGCGGATGTGGTGGACTTAATTAAGATCGGCCCAACTGCCTATCCTGAAATATTAAAGGTGTGGGGTAAGGGTGAAGCTGTTAAGACTCTAAGTGAGGTGTACAAAAAAGGTGCATCTGAAATGGCCTTTGCAGGGGCTATTGCCATGCAGCATGATGGTGAGGGAACGTGGCTGCATTATTTAAATGGGGTGTCTATTTCTAGTGGTGAGAAAGGGGATGTGTATCTACCCAAGGGTAAGGATAACAAAGATAACACTAACACTATTCTTAATGACATGGTTACAGGTGTATTCCCAGCAAATGCTACATTCCTAAACGGCAAGCAGGAAGTGGCAGATAAGATTTATGCTAGTTTGTCTGAGCAAGCCCAGGATCGCTCTGGTGAGTTAAACAAAGAGCGTTACCAAGAAGCGGTCAAGTTGGCCTTGGGTGGGTTAATTACAGTAGGAGACAGCAAAATTGTACCGCCTAGTCGAGATATGACAGCCGAGGGGTTTGAGCGCAGGCTTAAAGCATTAACGCTGGATGATATTCGGGCGATGGGCGGCTTTCAGGGTATGACGGAATCCATGCACGTTACTGCTGGTTATCATCAAGAGTTGGCTGTTTCGCCACAAGAAGTGCTGGATAAAATCCAAGATGGTGATGCTGTGCTTGGTATGAAAAACAAGCGTGGGCAATACACTTTAACTATTAATGGTATGGGTGTTAAAAACGAAGCTGGCACAGCCTTTGTCCTTGATCTATCACAGGAATAACTATGTTTTTCTTTAACGAACCTGATTACGATAATCTACCATCCTATCAAGAGTTAGGTGCAGCAGGGGCCGTTGATGTTGGTTCCACCATGCTTGACACCTTTATGTTTGAGGATTTAAGTAATTCAAAGACACGCAACCTGGATAACGCCAAGTGGCAGGATGTTGTTAAAGCGCAAAGGGCTGCACCGGAATTATTTATTGAGGGTTACGAGAAGCCTGAGTTGATTGAGGGTAGTGGTCATGCCATCGATATTATCAACCAAGCCCGAAAAGAAACGTATCAACTTCAAACAGGCATTCGTGTTTCTGACTACGATGATATTGTAGCGCCTAATATTGAGAAGCTAAAAGAGCTTGATCCTGAGATTCGTAATATCAGTGAGATTGACCAGGCGATCATTGATAAAGCGAAAGAGTTACGGGAGAAGTACGAAAAGACCGCAGCCAGGGCTAGTGCATGGGATGCTTTTTGGGGTTCTTTGGGTGGCGGTGCTTTGGGTGCTATGGCTGATCCTATCAATATAATGACCATGCCTATTGGTGTGGGTGCAACATCCTTAACTGGTGGTTTATTAAGAGGTATAGCCACAGCGTTTGGTAAGACAGCCGCTATTGGTATGGGTGCAGAAGCCGCTATTCAGCCATTGGTTTACGACTATAAAAAAGAAATTGACTCACCTTATGACCTGGGTGATGCCTTAATGAATATTGCCTTTGCTGGTGTTGGCGAGGGTATATTGGGTGGGGCTGGTCACGTTATATTGCGCGGCTTCAAGAGGCTCGGTGACAAGGGTGAGATAACCAACGCTCAACAAAGAGTGGGCGATTACATCAAGCAGATACAAGACATAGCGGATAACAACGAAGTATTTACTGCCAAGCAGTTAGAGGCCCATGTTGAGGCATTGGTAACGATTGAAAAGGATATTCGTGAGGGCCGCATTCCCGACATTAAACAATTAAATGAGCGCATTGAGCGTATTTATCTTGAGGACTTTGGCAAGGTAATCCACGGCACTCAGGCTGAGATTGTTGAGTTAAGTGCCAAGCGACAGGAGTTAGCCCAGCGATTCCGTGAGGATGTGTATCAGCAGCAAAAGGAATGGCAGAGTAAGTTTGATGGTCGTATGCGTCCCGATGAGGTGGAGCAGGCAAAGTCTGTTCAAGGTAGTGCGTATATTCGCAACAAGCCTGGTATCTCTTTAAAGGCGGTACGAGGCGCACAGAAAGCGGATTGGGAATCTGGTGAGGCTGGGGTTAAATTAGATGCCCATAATGAAGCGGTGGACGCACACCTATCGTTTAAAGGATCACGCAAGGCGCATGGCGACCAAGTTAAGTTGAAAGAACGTCTTGATGAAATGGATGTTCAGTTGGAGGCCAAGACCAAGTATCTGGATGCGGCTAAAAAAGCGCGAGAAGTTTATTTAAAGACTCAGGCTGAAAAGGCGAGAAAGGCCATTCCCGATGCCCCGACTGATAACGTCAAGCAAAAAGCATTCAAGCAGTTAGTCAATCGTATGTTGGCTAATATGGGTGCGACCAATATCAAGGTGAATGTGTTTAATGGCAACATGCCTGGGGTTTCACCTAATACGCGTTTTTCACTGTCAGAGGGCGCTGTTTCCACTCGCGTTCCTACAGCAAAATCTTCAACGGAAGATGCGCTAAAGGAAGATTTACTTGTTGGCTTAGATACAGATTTATCTGACCCAGTAACACTGGAAAAGAACGCAACTAAGATAAGGATGTATGAGAACTACAAGCCGCAGGGCGATAACGAAACACCTGAAGAAGTGGCGCGTAATTTCATACAGCATGTTAAAGATAATCTTTTATGGCTTCATAGTTTAGTGCCAGAGGGTATTCGTGAACGTAGCCATATGTGGTACACAGGCGCTAACAGGATCACTGAAACCCTAGCTGGTAGGTATGGGTATACAAGTCAGCAGGCAGCAGGCGTGATGGCTGTGTTGTCGCCTCAAAAAGATTGGTACATGAACGCTAGTCTAGGTGAGCGTGTTATGGAGGTGTTTACTAATCATAAGAATACACCTTGGTCACCTGAAATGGAGTTGGTCGCTGCTGATCCTACTATGGCTGGGTCAGGTAAAACTAAAGCACCAAAAGGGATTCTTGTTCGCAATGAAAAAAACAAGAAGTTGTATGAATCTATCAAGGGTAAAACACTAGGTGAGCTAGAGGGTGATTTAGAGATTGCTGCCTGGGTGCGCGTCTATGATGAGGCTCACCATAATCGTGGTCATCGGGTTGTTACCCCAGAGGGCGACTTTGTAGACTTTGCTACCACAAAGAACGGCACTTATAAGGTTACTGGTTGGGGGTCTTTTTCTGAAATAGCTAAAGCGATTAGTGTGCTGCGCGATGGCACACCTAGTAATATTTCAGCTCAAATGGGTGGCATGCATAAAGTACGGAATTTTTATAATAATATCCTGATTCCGGATAGCCCTAATGGGCATGTAACTATTGATACCCACGCAGTGGCAGCTGGATTATTAAAGCCATTAGCTGGTAATCACCTTGAGGTAGGCCATAACTTTGGTACTGGTGCGGCTTCATCATCAAAGACAGGCTCTAAAGGCACATATGGCTTGTATGCTGAAGCTTATCGACAGGCTGCTGAAGAAGTGGGTATATTACCACGCCAAATGCAGTCAATAACATGGGAGGCTATACGAGGCTTTTTTTCACCAATATTTAAAGGCAAAAAATCTAACCAGGCGCTAATTAATGGTATCTGGCAAGACTATAAAGATGGTAAAATAAGTTTAGATCAAGCGCGTGAGGTGATCCATGAAAAAGCAAACGGAATCGAAGACCCAACTTGGCATCGACCCGATAGTGATTTGGCTGACAAAAAATGGCTTTCAAGTTACAAGACAGGCGTATTTCGAGGTAGCATATCCAGAGATCATGAATTGGCAAAAGCCTCTAGATCCGGAGTTGGAGATGATGCTGCCAGAAGAAATACAAATAAACCCACAGTAACACGCAACTCTATTGATAGTGGTCGTGTTGAAGCCGCTATTGACCCAGAGACAGGCGAACTACACCTTAATATTGATGCGTTTGAAAGTGACGAACACCTTATGCGTGTACTGCGCGAGGAAGTCATTGGTCACTATGGCTTACGCCAAACCCTTGGCAAGCAGTTTGACACTGTTATCAATGACATTAAGTCAGTCGCCTATCACAACAAAGAACTGCGTCAGGCATGGATTGATCTGTCAGGCGTAGACCCTCGCACCAAACAAGTGATTAATAAAGAAGCACCTTATGCTGGTATGGCTGATGAGGTGATCGCTGACGAATTGATTTCCAAATTAGCCAGAGAAGAAATGACCTTTAGCGAAACCACTATGGCGAAGCTAATGTCTATGCTAACGAAAGCATTGAGGGCGGTTGGCCTAGTGAAAGACCCAATCACCATGAGTGAAATGAAAGCCCTGGTTATTAAGTCAGAGCGCCAGTTAAAGAAAGGGGCCACTAAGAACAACACGCCTATCACTCTGACAGGACTATCGAATAAGAGTAATCCTGATGCCGACAAGCCACTTGAGGAAATACTAGAAAGTGAAGCTAACGCCACGCTTAAAGGTGAAGATGAGGGTGTGGTAATGGTTGATATTAATGGTAAAGAAGTTAATTACTATGATTCGCTAAAAGAAAGCCAGCGTCAGTTGGATGCCCTTGATACCTTAGAGATATGCGCCTTATGAAGTTTCATGAATGTATAGCAAAAGCCGTAGATCAAGGCTCACTAACTCAGGCCGAGGCTGACTTATTACGGATGGAAGCCGATGTGCATGCCCAGCAATTAGCGGCAGAGGGTGTCTATTCACCTGAACAAGCGCAGCGAATGGGCGCAGCAAAGGCATTAGACTTTCGTCGTATGGTGACAAAGCGTGGTAAGTATCAAAAGGTGCTACAGCATCAAATCAACCAGCGTAATATTGATAACATCATTGCCCATCCAGAGGGTGTTGAGAAAGGCTTGGCCTCGTTAATCGTTAAAGATTTGCATGTGGATCGTGGCAATACGCCCTGGTCGAATGTGGACAACCGCACCGCAGCAATAGAAGCGCAGGCACATAGTCACGCTAAAGACTTGATGGCCTCATTGCATACCACGCACTTGGGTTTAAAGCAGGACAAGCAGACCTTACACGCTGCTGTTAGAGAAATGTTTGGTGAGTCAACAGGCAATGCGACTGCATCAAAAGCAGCTAAAGCGTGGGCTGATACGGCTGAGTTTTTACGTCAACGGTTTAATCGTGCAGGCGGCTTTATTCCCAAGCGCAGTGATTGGGGCTTACCTCAAGGCCATGATGCCAAGAAAGTAGGCAAGGCCAGTATGGAAGAATGGATTGATTTCGCGCTACCACTATTAAACCGTGAGGCTATGCTAACGGTAGATGGGCGAGTCATGACTGATGCTGAATTAATGGCTGGCTTAAAGGAACAATACTGGTCGATTAAGACTGAGGGTTTGAATGAGCTTGAGCCAGGTTATCGGCCTGGTGGCAAGATGGCGAATCGACATCAGGAGCATCGATGGATGGTCTTTAAAGATGCTGACTCATGGCTGTCTTATCAGGAGAAGTTTGGTGAGCCGCAAATCTACAATCTGATGATTGGTCATATCCGTAAAATGTCTACGGAAATTGCCATGATGGAAATCCTTGGGCCTAATCCCAAAGCGTCATGGGAGTTATTAAAGCAGACCGCCAGTGTTAAGGCGAGAACGCCAATTAAGACCAATCTACTGGATGCGTATTTCAGGGTGGCAAGTGGGGAGGCTGATCAAATTGCACAAGGTCAGGCTAACTTTGCTAAAGCGGCAGGGGCTACGAGGCATATTATTACTGCGGCTAAATTAGGCTCGGCTATGTTGTCGGCAATCACTGACCCTATATATGGTCGCACCACCAGGAAGTTTAATGGCATACCAGCGATTAAAATGCTCAACAGCACCTTGTCTACGTTAAATCCAGCCGACCAAAGCCATCGTGAATTGGCGGCACATTTGGGTGTGGTAATGGATGGTTGGGCGCAGCAGGCATTAGCAGGGTCACGCTATGCAGGCGAATTAGACCCATCAGGTAAAGCATCAAAGGTGAGTGAGGTGGTATTACGCGCCTCTGGTCTGGTGACATGGACTAACGCGCAAAGGCAGGCATTTGGTTTGGACTTCTATTACCATCTAGGTCAGCAAGTGGGCAAGTCGTTTGATGAGATTGAGCCAAAGTTTAAAAGCATGTTGGAACGATATGGTATAACCAGTGACGATTGGGCCATTATTAAACAAGCTGAGTTGGAGGCTGTTGGCTCATCCAGTTATTTTAGGCCACAGAATATTTATAACTTAGGTATCGATGCGCGGAGGGCTGATGATCTGGTGACGAAAATCACTGAGGCATTGCACACTGAGATGGATTTTGCCACACCTACCCCTGACTCCAGAGTTCGGGCTATGACAACAGGTGGGCAGCAGCGTGGCACAGTAATTGGTGAGGGTGCGCGATTTTTAACCATGTACAAGTCCTTTGCCCTTAACCAAATGGCGACTCATTTACAGCGTGGGGATTGGAAGTACAAATTCTGGCTGGCTATACAGTTGACTTTATTAGGCGCTGCGGCATTGCAGTTGAAAGAAATAGCCAAGGGCCGTGAGCCAAGGGATATGGCTTCACCAGGCTTCTGGGGTGCTGCGGTTTTACAAGGTGGTGGCGCTGGTATCTTTGGTGACTTCATTCAAACTGTTTCAGGTAGTAACCGATATGGTCATGGCTTCCTAGCCACAGCCGCAGGGCCAGCAGGCTCTATGGTAGACGATGTAGCTAAACTAACTGCATCGGCTGTCGGTGCTGGTGTGGATGCGTACACTGGGGAAGAAACCAACTTTGGTCGTGAGTCATTAAATGTTCTCAAGCAATACATTCCTGGCAACTCGCTTTGGTACACGCGCTTATTAACCGAGCGCTTATTGTGGGATAACCTACAGCAAATGGTTGATGAAGATGCCCAAGATAACTGGGACACCTACGAGGATAAGTTGGAGACAGAACGCAACCAGGGATATTGGTGGAGTCGCGGTGATGATTTTCCCACTTTCTAACTCATAACGCCACACCAACACGTTAATTTGGCTTCTATAACAGGAGGCCAAAACTGTGACTATACAAAACTCGACTAGCAAGAACGTCTACAATGGTGATGGATCAACCGCCACCTTTCCCTATACATTTAAAATCCTTGATTCGACTGACTTAACCATTTATGTCGATGGGGCTTCTACCTCTGGTTATACGATTACCAATGTCGGTAATGCCTCTGGTGGCAATGTGGTGTTCACTGCTGCGCCAGGTTCAGGCACAGGTAATGTCGTTATCCTGCGTAAATTGCCTATTACTCAATTGGTTGACCTGATTAACTATGGTCGATTTGACCCAGAGGTAATTGAGACAGCCTTTGATAGAGTGGTCATGACTGCCATTCAGTTGCAGGAGCAAGTAGATCGAACAATACGTTTTAGTGAGACTGTACATGATGGTGGCGGTATTGAGATTGATTCCACTGTTGCAGAACGGGCTGGTAAGGTGCTGTCCTATAACGCTAGTGGCGATCTCGTTGTAGCCGAGGAAATCGGTGCTTGGCAGGGTGATTGGGCAACTAGCACAACTTATAATGTGCGCGATCTATTCAAAGACAGTGATGATAATGTGTACATCGTTAAGACCGCACATACCTCATCGACTGTATCGGCAGACCTGTCATCGAATAAAATATCCAAGATTATCGATGCTGCTGCGGTTGCTGCTTCCGCTGTTAGTGCTGCGGCCTCTGCTGTCACCTCCCAGGATTGGGCTGAAAAGACTAGTGGGCCAGTGACAGGCACAAGTTATTCCGCGAAATATTGGGCGACTCATTCTGATGTTGCTACAGTGGTGACGAATATAAGTGATATTCAAACCACGGCTGGCATCGACTCCGATGTAACCACTGTTGCTAATAATGATGCAAACATCACTACGGTTGCTGGTATTGATGCTGATGTTACTGCGGTTGCTGGCGTTAGCTCCGATGTAACAACAGTTGCTGGTATAGATGATAAAGTAAGTATAGTGTCTGGTGTAAGTGCAAACGTCACCACAGTTGCAGGTATGGCTACTGATGTAACCTCCGCTGCTAATGTTGCTACAGAGATAGGGCGTTTAGGTACGGCTGATGCTGTAGCTGATATGAATACCCTAGCAGTTACTTCAGTTATAGATGATATAAATGATGTAGCTGATATTAAAGC
>ERZ1046740.1068-NODE-1068-length-20257-cov-5.461687_pt1 | contig 20257 bp, 21 predicted proteins | sample MGYA00383093_ERZ1046740 | MGnify/ENA primary metagenome ERZ1046740 (study PRJEB29581, sample SAMEA5548363) | metagenome | biome: marine; feature: coastal; material: water | depth 25 m | study: Short-term variability in the microbial, nano- and picoplankton... | reverse complement strand
AGGCTCTCTGATATCAGACAGGCGAAAACAACAAATAGCCCATCGGAAAGTTAAGTATTAAAATGTTTTGCAGAGTGCTGTTGGAAGCGGCTGGCCGTTGGATGCGTACACATCGCCGGTTGGTGCGCCTGAGGTGTGGAAAACTCCGAACACTGCGCCAACGATCATGTCGTTGGTGATTGGGAATGGGTCCATGCTCCAGTTGGCAGCGCCGATTGTCTTGAGGGAGTCGCCATTGTGCTCGGCAACTTTGTGGGAGATGAGCTCACCTTCGGGAGAGCGGTAGACGATCATCATTCCTACGCGGATCTCTTCGATGCTGGCTTTCTGTACGAGGATCAGGGAGTTGTCGCCGAAGAAGTCACCCATGGATGCACCGGATGTGCGTTGGACACTCCACTCAGGGTTGAGGGAGGCAATCATTTCTGCGTCTTGCAGTGCTTTCTCGAACGAAGCGGAAGACTTGGGAGCGGCATGTGCTGAAAAAACAGCGCTAAGGCTGAGTGTGATGATTGCGAGGAGTGTTGTTGTTTTCATGCCTACAGAATACCTTCTGAGGGCCGAAAGCGGTATCGCGTGAACCGTGTATTCTGCTGAGTTATGTTTCGGAAAATTATTTTTATAATTACGTAGGCCATCTACGTAAAATCACGTAGGTGTGCTGTATGTCGTTGAAGGGGAATGTGTTACGGCTTGATTTTTCATCTTTTACGATTCCTTTACGTCCCCGCGGAGATGTGACTTTTGTTGTTTAAAGACCCTTTGGAGAGGGCTTGAAGCGGCTTGCATTGAGGACGTATATTTGGATTGTAAATCACATGTTGAAACAGGTTCTTCTTGTCGGCGTTCTATTTTTCACCGCATTCTTCCTCGGTTGTAATACGACCACGCAGAATAATACCACCTTTGCTCCGGTGGAATATGACGAAGCGTTTAAGCTTGGACAGATGGTTAAGTTCAGGGATAGCGGAGCCTATATGGCACGCACCAGTGGGATTTCGATGGAGCCGGTCCTAACCAAGAACACCATTATCATTGTACGGCCGATTGATTTCAACGACTTGGAGGTGGGCATGACCGTCGGTTATACGAACAAGGACGGTTACCGGGTCTTGCACCAACTGATGCGTCGTGCCGGAGCGGAGGCTTGGATCGCGAAGGGGATTAATAATGCACGGGAGGACAAGGAACGTGTGACTCGAAAAAACTTGATCGGGGTGCTTTATACGGTCCTCTACAACGAGGCGTCGGAGCCGACTGCACGCTAGGCTGTTTTTAGGTCGATCTGAATATTCACGTGTTTGACTACCAGACAGTTTATAATGGTTACACCGCCATGGTCGCAGGTTTGATTACCAGTGTACATTGCGTGGCCATGTGTGGGCCGCTCTCCTGTGCGTTTGCGCCTGCGCGCGCAGAAGATGCGAGTCCACAGGTCGTTTTGACCAGCTATCATCTGGCGAAGCTCCTTTCTTATGCACTTGTCGGGACATTGGCCGGGGCGTTCGGGAGTGTGGTCATTCGTGCGGTCGAACATTCGTGGCTCAATTATCTCCCGTGGATTCTGGTCCTGTTCTTTTTGGTCGTGGCTTTCAGACTCGACCGTTTTTTGCCAAAGCCACAGTGGCTCGGCGGGTGGTATCGAAACGCGACGACGCGATTCATGCGGATGACCAAGCCGATGGCGGCCGCGATGATCGGCTTTGCCAGCCCACTGCTGCCATGCGGTCCACTTTATATGGTTTTCACCCTGGCGCTGTTCTCGGGCTCTGCCTTGAAGGGCGCGGAGTTTGCCATTGGCTTTGGTCTCGGGACCTTGCCCTTGCTCTGGCTCGCTCAGAGTCAGTTCATGCGGCTGAACCAGCGTGTCAGTTCCAAGTGGCTTCTGCGGATTCAGCGATCCGTGGCCTTGATCGCCGCGCTCGTCATCGCATGGCGCTTGCGCACCACGCTCGGCATCGAAGGCGCTGAGAATTGGGTCTGCCATCCGTTCTAGGCGGCGCAGTGCCGTCTGGGCCGTGTCCGTGCAGTGTGCGCCTCGATTTTCTTCAGATGATCACACAAAAAAGCCCCGGATGTTATCCGGGGCATGTTAAAAAATGAGAAGCGGCCTATTTTTTCTCAGGCTCTTCTTCAGGCGCTTCGTCCGGCGGAGAGGTGTGTTCTTCGTAGTTTTCTTCCTCTTCCTCCTCTTCGTCCCATTTCATGGTTTCGTCGGCCACGAGCGTCTCTTCGGTGTCGGTGCCGGCGTCGACTCCAGCGAGGTCCTTTTGAAGTTCTTCGTCCTCCGACTTTGGCGTGCTTTCTTCGTCTTCATCCAGCTCGAAGCCTTCGGGGACGTATTCCAAGATCGAGGTGAGTTCGGTAAAGTAGTGTGTGGCACGACCTTCCAGAAAGTCGCTGTTTTGCGACTCGCGCATTTCTTCTTCAAGTTCTTCGACGGTCAACTTCTGAGCAAAGTCGATCAGGTCGTTGAGCATTTTGACGCGAAGCTTCGTGATGTGATCAAGCAGGTCGGCGTAAGGGCCTTTCTCTTCGTCCAGTACATCGGGGAGGGCAAAGAGCGGATCTTCGCTATCCAGAATGTTGTCCGGGACACGCTTGAGTAGCACGGATTTGTCCTCGAGGATCTCATCGATCCCAAAAGCATAGAAGGCTTCTTCTACGAGATCGGTTTGGAGACCGTATTCACCCAATGGCTCTAGTAGGTCGAGGAGGTGCTGGAATTGGCGGGGGTCGATAATGCCGAGGCCGTCGATCTCCCAATGGATGGGATCACTGATTTCCTTGATCCACCAGTTCATGTCTTCTCCGATGCGGGCTTTGCACCAGGTGAGTTTTGCAGTTGTATTCGGCATGCTTGAGGGCGTCGTTCCTAGGCTTTACTTATGTGTGGGCCTCTTGTTTTTCAGGATTTTTATGAGATCGGATATAACGGGTAAAAGCTTCCAATTCGCACTTGTAAAGTGCTTAGTCAGAAAATTTTCAATGGAGTGATTTTCATTGTTTCATGTGGAAGCGTTGTTAGTTTCCTCATTTCTTAACTTAGGCCAACAGACTTACCGCTATGGGATGCATTTACGAAAACATTATCCGCCCAATACTTTTCCGCATGGAGCCGGAGCAGGCGCACGACCGCGGACGCACCGCGCTCATGACATTGGGCAGTATGCCGACACTCTGCGCGCTGATTCGAAGCTACAATCAAGTGCGTGAGGATAAGCCGGTGAAGCTCTTCGGACTGGAATTTCCGAATCGCGTCGGTTTGGCCGCAGGGATGGACAAAGACGGTGAATTCACCCGTGCGATTGAAGCCTTGGGCTTCGGGCATGCTGAGGTTGGCACCGTCACGCCGCAGGGGCAGCCGGGCAATCCGCGGCCACGCTTGTTCCGTTACCCGGAGCAAAAGGCACTGATTAACCGTATGGGCTTTAACAACAAGGGCTCGGAGGCGATGCTGAATAGTCTGACCAAGCATTACCCGAAAGGGAAGCGCAGGATGCCGGTCGGTGTGAATATCGGTAAGGCGAAAGCGACACCGCTGGATCAGGCGGTGGACGATTATTTGGCGTCTTTCCGCACGTTGGCGGATCAGGCTGATTATTTCACCATTAACATCAGTAGTCCGAATACGCCGGGCCTACGTGAGTTGCAGTCTGAAAGTTATCTTCGCGATCTGTTAACCACGCTACGCGATGAAAATCAGAGTTATGCCAAGAAGCTCGGTCATCAGCCGCATCCTATGTTGCTGAAAATCGCGCCGGATCTGACGTATGCGGAAATCGATCAAATCGTGGGAGTTCTGTTGGATCTCAATTATGATGGTATCATCGCGACCAATACCACGATTTCACGCCCCAGTGGCTTTGCTTCGACAGAGACGGGAGGCATGAGCGGAGGAGCTGATTTGCGCAAGCGCTCGAATGAAGTAATTAACTACATTCACCGTTCCACTGAAGGTAAGCTGCCGATTATCGGAGTCGGGGGGATTGATTCCGCCGAGGCCGCGGGCGAAAAAATCGATGCCGGCGCATCGATGGTGCAGCTTTACACCGGATGGATTTATCGCGGCCCGTTCTTTGCGAAAGAATTGGCCAAAGCGCTGAAGTCTCACGGCGAAGACTGGATCTAGCAGTGGGGCGGGGCGACCGCAGCGTGTCGTCCGCTTTTCCGCGTCTTTAAACATGAAAAATGCGATGGCCTTCCGGCTCATCGCTTTTCTTGTTTATAAGCGCTTGGGGCTACGCCGGAGCGAATGCGGCCTCTTTTGAGGCTTTGAGCATTTCTTTGCGGCGGGCGCGCACGTCAAACATGGCGGATTGCTCGTCTGCATGGTAGGAAGAGCGTACCAGCGGGCCGGATTCGCAGGCACCGAAACCTATGCTCAGCGCGTATTCCTTCCACTGTTGGAATTCTTCGGGAGTCACCCAGCGGTCGATTGGCTGGTGCTTCTTGGTGGGTTGCAGGTATTGGCCAATGGTCAGAATGTCGACGCCGACTTTTTGCATGTCCTGCAAGACTTCCTTGATCTCCTCTTCTTTTTCGCCGATGCCGAGCATGATGCCGGACTTCGTTGTGAATCCACGCGACTTCGCGTGTTCGAGCACCCAAAGTGAGCGGTCGTAGCGGGCGGTCTTACGGATCGGGCGCTGGAGGCGCTTCACCGTTTCGAGGGTGTGATTGAAAATATCCGGGCAGGCGTCGAGCACTACATCGAGGTATTCCTGCTGGCCGCGGAAGTCGGCCGTCAGCACTTCGACCGCACATTCAGGGGTGCGGTGGTGGATCGCACGAATGGTTGCGGCCCAGACGGACGCACCGCCGTCTTTCAAGTCGTCACGAGCGACGGAGGTGATGACGGCCTGCTTCAAATTCATTTTCTCAATGGAGGCCGCCACGCGTGCGGGCTCACCCAGGTCGAGCTCGGTCGGGCGGCCGGTTTGGATCGCGCAGAAGGTGCAGGAGCGCGTGCAGACATTGCCGAGGATCATGACGGTTGCCGTGCCGCGCGACCAGCATTCGCCCATGTTTGGGCACTGTGCGCTCTTGCAGACTGTGTGCAGATCGTTCGTATCGACGATTTCTCGCACTTCTTTGTATTCAACGCTGGTGGGCAGCTTGGCCCTGAGCCATTCTGGTTTACGATTGTTCATGAGGGGCGGCAGTGTTCCGAAAAACCTTTTGAAATTCAACTGCTAAACGCGCTTTTACGACATCAAGGTCAATTGTTCCACCCAACTCCGCTTGCATGGAAGTGACTGTGCCGTCCGTGATGCCGCAGGGAACGATGCCCGAAAAGTGGTTCATGTCGGGGCTCACATTGAGTGCAAAGCCGTGGTAGGTTACCCAGGAGCGTACTGCGACGCCAATGGCGCAGATTTTTCGCTCGCCCAGCCAGATGCCGGTTTTGTCCTTACGCCGGGCGGTTTGGAGTCCAAAGGTCGAAAGTGTGCGAATCACGACTTCCTCCAGATCGCGCAAGTAAGCATGTAAGTCGCGGCGTTCTTGAAGTGAAAGGATTGGGTAGCCCACGATTTGCCCGGGACCGTGGTAGGTGATGTCGCCGCCACGATTACTGTGGATTACAGTAATACCTTGTGATTTTAGCTGCGCTTCGCTCCAGATTAGATGTTGATCCGCACCCTTACGCAGGCCGATGGTGTAGACAGGTGCGTGCTCGGTGAAAACCAAAGTATCTGGTACTTGATTCGAACGTCGTAGATTTACCAATGTCTTCTGGCGCTCAAATGCGTTTTCATATTCCGTACGTCCCCAGTCGACTGTCTCGATTGAGCCTTTTGGAGCGGAAGAATTGTGGTTCGTGGGAATCATGATCGAGGCAGTTCTGTTAGTTGCGAATGTAACGCGATTAACAGGCAACGGTATTTCGAACCTTCAGTTCGCTCTTTGTTGAAAGGCCTGCCAGTTTTGCCAGGCGAACAGGGCCATGAAGAGCGGCAGTAGCCATGTCTGAAGAAGACTGAAGGCTGCCAAGCCGATGATGACGGCACAGAGGGCGCCGATCAGGTGGACATAGTGAGAACGTTTCGGGCCGAGGGCGGCGGCGAGCATTTGGCCTCCGTCCATGGGGTAGATCGGGAGGCAGTTCAGAATCGCCCAGATGATACTGATTTGAATCAGGTATAAGAAGAGTGCCTTGAGGAGGGACTCTGCTGGAATGGCCACGAAGTAACTGACGACTAGTAGGAGAATGCCGAGTGTCAATTGAAGGGTCGGGCCTGCGGCGGTAACGAGGAAGGACTGCTTACGATCAAGCCTCCCCGCCGGATAGGTCGCATATCCGCCGAAGGCACGCAGTGTGATGGCTGTCGGCAGGCCGAATTTTCGGACTGTTAAAGCGTGCCCGAGTTCGTGGATCAGGATGGATATAAATCCCGCCAGCATAAACACGAAGACCAGCAGGATACTGAGCGAATCGTTTGCGCTCAGGCCACCGCCGATGAAGGCCATTGTGATCCAGAACCATGGTTCGATACGGACGGGAATGCCGAAAAGGTTGAAAGAGATCATAAAAAGAATAAGAGGTCTGTGGCTCGAAGTTGGCGTTTGATGATGGTGCGCTGATTTATTGTTGATCCGTTTCGGGCGAGTCGACCTTCGTAATGCCCGCTTCAGTAATCAAAATTTTTCGCTGTTTGTAGAGCGCGCCGATACCCAGTTTAAAGGCTTTTTTGCTGGTGTTGAATTTTTCGCGAATTGATTCCGGCGTACTTTTATCGTTAAACGCCAATTCGCCGCCAGCGGCTTCAAGCTCTCGCATAATCCGCTCGGTCAGTGTGTCCACTCGGCTGTAACCGGAGGGATCGCGCCGCAGGTCGATGTTGCCGTTGGCATGCACTTTCTTGATGTAGCCAGTGAATTGATCGCCGGGTTCCAGCTTGTCGGAGGTTTCCGCATAGTAGAGTAGGCCGCGGTGCACCTTGTCGACGATCGCCTTGTAGCCCAAGGGCGATTCGCCGTAGATCAATACATGCACGGGTGTGTTGGGTTTGTAGTCCGGTTTGCTCGCCGAGAGGTGGCGGTGTAAACGGGTCGATGCGACAATGCGGTTGGTGTATTCGTCCACATAGACCGCGACAATGGCACCATCCCCGACCCGGAAGTAGAGGTCTCCTTGTTCGCGGAAGGGCAGGAGCAGGTCTTTGCTTAGGCCCCAGTCGAGGAAGGCGCCGGCACGCTCGTTTACGCTGACCACTTCGAGGTAGGCAAACTCACCCGCTTGTGCGAGTGGCGTCTCGGTGGTGGCGACGAGACGATCTTCCGAGTCGTTGTAGATGAAGACCTCGATCTCGTTGCCGATTTTCATGTCGGGTGTGACGTAGCGATTCGGCAGGAGGATGTTGTCGTGCGCTCCGCCATCGAGATAGAGGCCGTGGTCGCTCTTCTCTACGATGCGAAGCGAATTAAATTTTCCTATATCGGCCATGTTGCTCGGAATGTGGTTTTTACGGTGTAATTGAGATGCGGATATGAGTCGTTTGTGTCGCTTACGCTTTCGACGAGAAGGAGTAGGGCTGCTCGGGGGAGTCTTCGTTGATCGCGAGGCGATCTTTCATTATGGGCAGAGTGATGACGATGGAAGGCTTTTCATCGGCCTTGCCCAAATAGGTGGTCTGTCCCAGCCAGGGGCTCTTCTTTTCTTTGAAGCGGTAACCTTTGTTTTCGAGATCTTTGCCAAGGGCGACAATTTTACTCTGGCTGATGTCGCTGCTTTCGAAATTGAGGATCAAATGCCCATATTCGCCTTTATTCTCATCGAGCGTGCAATCGACCTCGGGCGTGTGTTTCTGGATTATAACCAGTGCTTTGGCAGATTTTTCCAGACGGTGACGTAGGCTCCTTGGTTTCATAATTTAGAGACTATGCGGGAGATGAATCTTTAATCAAGATTCGCATAGAGGCTGAAACGGCATTATTTTAGTCTATGATTACATTGCTACTCGGAACGAATCGCCCGGATGCGACTAGTCGCAAGATTGCGCATGTGATTGAAGCGATCTATAAGGACATGGGCCAAGATATCTGCTTTATCGACCTTGGTGCACTGCCGGCTGAAATTTTTAATCCCTGTGCCTACGCTGAAAAACCGGAGTCTTTTAAGCCATTTCGCAATGCGGTGCTGGAGGCGGATGGGCTGCATGTGGTGACGCCGGAATATAACGGCGGTTTTCCGGGGGTGCTGAAGTATTTTATCGATATGCTGCCGTTCCCCGAGAGTCTTGAGGCGCGACCTGCTGCGTTTACCGGGGTGGCTGCCGGCCAGTTCGGGGCCTTGCGTCCTGTGGAGCAGTTGCAGCAGATCTTCGGCTATCGGAATGCCTATCTCTACCCGAAACGTGTATTTATCCCGGCAGTGCACCACGCCTTCAACGAGGATGGGGAATTTACCGATGCCATCTTGCGGGAACGCTTGGTCGATCAAGCGAAGGGGTTTTCCGAATTCGTCCGGAACTGTAGGGGGAGAGCTTCTACTGAGTTGAAAACAGCTTATTGAGGTTCCCGTGTAGGATCGCATCCAGCTCGTCGGGGCTTAGTTCGGCTTCAGTGTGTATCGTGTCCAGAAACGTGCCGTAGTCCGGCATTTTTTGTTTCCGGGGGTAGAGCCGAAGGGGATAATCGGAGCCGAACAGGATTTTCTCCACGCCGACAATATCGATGACTCGGCGGAAGATGGTCGGTTCGTAGAGCAGGGGGCTTGCAGAGGTGTCGTAGCTGACGTTCGTCAGTATTTTACGCAGGCGCGGGTTCAACTCGAAGAACGCCAGCCCGCCGCCCCAGTGGGCGAGGATGAGTTTGAGCGCGGGCGATGCTTCGGCCATACGGAGGAAATCATTCAGCGGTGTGGGGACGCTGCCGGGATGATCGTGACCGACCGCTTCGGTGGCGTGCAGGTTGACAGGCCAGTGGTGGGCGACGCACCATTGGGCCAGCGCCTGCCATCCGGGGCTGGCTGAGCTGAATTGCTGTATGCCGGGGTGTAGCTCGCCAACGCCCCGCAGACCGAGTGCGCGGGCTTGCTCCAATTGATCGACGACGCTTTCCGGTGACTGTCCCGGATGAATCGCGGCAAATCCGATGAAGCGCTCCGGGGCGGCCTGCACCCATTCGGCAATCACTCGGTTTTGCCAGCGGCAAGTGGTTTCGTTTTCCCAATACCAGCCGAGCAAGACGGATTGTTGGATGCCCGCGGCGTCCATGGCGGCCAGTGTTTGCTCCATGGTTGCCCAGCCTTGAATCGACGGGCGATTCATTGGTGCCACGAGATCGGCCCAGTGCGGCTCCCCGTGCGACTCCGCCCACGCGCGTGGATCGGCGGCGAGCGCCGCCGGGTAGCAGTGGGTGTGGCTATCGATGATCTTCACTTGGGGTGTGTGCGATGTTGGAGGAGTGACAGTCTCTGTTATTCTCCGTTATCGCAGGTATTTATCAACCCACAACTGTCGCTTATAATCGCACCGGTAGGCCGCGGGCCTTGAGGTGTTCCTTGGCTTCGTGAATCGTGTAGGTGCCGAAGTGGAAAATGGATGCGGCGAGCACGGCGCTGGCTTTGCCTTCGTCGAGGGCGTCGGCGAGGTGATCGAGATTACCGGCGCCTCCGGAAGCGATGACCGGGACTTCGACCGCTTCACTGACGGCACGCGTCAGTGCGTTGTCGTAGCCGGCTTTCGTGCCGTCGGCATCCATGCTGGTGAGGAGGATTTCGCCCGCGCCGAGGGAGACGACTTTTTCGGCCCATTCGATGGCGTCGAGTCCGGTGGGGCGGCGTCCGCCGTGGGTGTAGACTTCCCAGCGGTCTTCGTCGCCACAGCGCTTGGCGTCGATCGCAACGACGATACACTGGTTGCCGAATTTAGAGGAAGCCTTGCGGATGAGTTCCGGATCGTTGACGGCTGCTGTGTTGAGGCTGACTTTGTCGGCCCCAGCGTTGAGCATGTCGCGGATGTTTTCCACGTTACGCAGACCGCCGCCGACGGTGAGTGGCATGAAGCACTCGGAGGCGGTGCGCTTGACGACGTCGATCATGGTGTTGCGCTCGTCGCTGGATGCGGTGATGTCGAGGAACACGAGTTCGTCGGCACCTTGTTGCTCGTAGGCTTTGGCTTGTTCGACGGGATCACCGGCATCGATGAGGTTGACGAAGTTCACGCCTTTGACGACGCGCCCTTCATGGACATCGAGGCAGGGAATGATTCGGACTGAGAGCATGGTTGAAAAAGTGATCGGGTTGTCTGGAAATAAAGAATGCCGCAAACGTAGGATTGCGGCATTCTAAATTGGTTCAAAACGAAAATTTTATTCGTCGGCGAAAGCGATGTCCGGCTCGAAGGAGAGGGCCAGGCGGTACTGCATACCGGGGCGCATGATCAACGGGTGGTCACGTTCAAGGATTTGCAAGTAGTGCATGTTACCGTAGTAAGTGCGGCATTCCGGATCGTCGGTAACGGTTTCGAGCTCTTTCCATTCTGCTTGGAAGTCGTCCTTCACCACGTTGGTTCGATGACCTTCTTCGCCTAGAGTAAAGGAGGTGCCGACGCGGTAGCGACTGTGTGGTGCTGCGATGGCAAGGATGTAGCGCATGCGATCGAGTTGTACTTGTTGCTTCACTGAGAAGCAGAACTCGCAGTTGATAGTGCCGCCCTTGAAGGACCACGTAACCTTACAGCTACCGAGACCAGGGACGATTTGCTCGTCTTTGGTGATGAGTTCGGGCTGGTCGTATTTGAAAGTGAGGGCGTTGCGGAGCCCCATCGCAGTCGTGCAGTTCTTGCCGTAGAAAGAAGGCACGATGACTTTGTCGCCAAAGGTCAGCTCGGGCATCATGATCGGCAGATATTTATCAACCGGCCAGTCGAAGATGCCTGGTGAGTGAGGGAAGGCGAGGTAATCGGAAGTACCTTTACCTTGTTCACCGGAGGCGATGAGTGGCAACTGGACCGCCAAGCCGGAATCGGGATCCTGGTAAACAAAAAGGCCTTGCTCCTTCTTGTGCGATTTGTCGAAACTGACGTAGCGGGCGACCTTGCGCGGAGCCACAGGTGCGGCCGGTGCTGCGCTGCCTTTCGTGGCGCGTGCGAGGCGAGCCCACTGGCAAAGGTAGCGAGCGGCGTCGAAGTTTGCCATTCGTGTGGTATGGTATGGGACGGTGCTGCGTTCTTCGTCGCGAATGACCAGGTAACCATGTTCTTGGTCGAGGTAAGTCGCGAAAAAGTTCATGAACAAGCGGCGAACCGTGTCGGTGTACAGGTCGCGCTGGTTGTCGGCGACCCATCCATCGCGAAGTGCTTGAAGGATGAGGCTGATGCAGTGCATCTGTCCGTAAGCGCCGAGCGAACGTCCGTAGGCGAAGCCGGTGCCGTCTTGGCGTGCAAGATCCGGGATCAGCTTCAGGTATTTCTCCGAGAAAGTACGCAGGCTCGGTAGCTTGCGTTCGCGCAGGTGGAGATTGGCGTGTAGTTGGAGAGCTTGACGAATGAAGACGAAGCTAAGAACGCCGTAGATGTCGAACGCACCACTGAGTTTGCCTGCTTCACCGCTGGCATCGTCGAAGTAGCCTGTAGAGGAGCTGGACTCGATGCGCTCCAGGAAGCGGTCGATCAGGCGTCCGGTTTCATCCTTTTTCGAAAGACCGAGGCTGAAACGTGTGACGGCCTTGGCGATGTTGAAGCTCTGAAAATGGTTGTCGTAGTCGCTGCGTTCGAGAAGCCGCTTGTCGAGTTGCTCGCGGGTCGGGTCGAGCAGGCGTTCCCACACTGCATTGCGGTCCTTGGCCGGGCCGAAGGACAGTAGGCCGAGGGCGGAGTAGGCGAGGCCATTCTCCATTTCTTCCTCAGTGAAGACCTGTGCGGTGACGCAGCGGGCGGCCAGATCGACCAGGTCGTGGTCGCCGAGTTTCGTTTCGTTCGTCGCACGGTAATACTCTCCGATCGCAAGGGCGGCATGGCCCGGTTCGTCGAGGCGACTGTTTTCACCAGCAACAGGAGAAATTGTTCCCTGTTCGCTGATCGATTCGAGATTATGTCCCAGAATTGACTGGGCCATGTCGAGGCACTGATCTGCAAAATTTTCCATTATCAAAGGGCGTCTTCCTGACGCGAAGAACTGGCTTTGATGCTGTCGCTCACGGGCCTTGTCAACAGCTTTCGGGAAAGTCCTTCTTTCAGCGACTTTTTACCGAAAGTCATTGACCTAAAAGAATGGATTCATTCGCATGATAATGCCTATTAGATCTACTTTTACCTGCCTTAATGGTGACTACTAACCCTCCAACTAAATATATAATGTCGACTGATCACTCTACGATGGAAACCGTCTCTCACGAGCACCGGAAGTTTCCCCCTGTACCAGCATTTGCTGAGCAAGCCCACATTGGTAGCATGGACGCCTACCGCGCGCTCTACGAGAAGAGCATCAAAGACCCCGAGGCTTTTTGGGCCGAAGCGGCGGAAGACCTGCACTGGTTCAAAAAGTGGGATACGGTGCTCGATGATTCGGAGGCTCCCTTCTATAAGTGGTTTTCCGGCGCACGCACGAATGTCTGTTACAACTGTGTCGATCGCCATCTGGAAGGGCCAAACCGTAATAAGGCCGCGATCATTTGGGAAGGTGAACCCGGTGAAACCCGAGTGTTGACGTATCAAGATGTTCATCGCGAGGTGTGTAAATTTGCGAATGGTCTTAAGCAGCTTGGTGTTAAGAAGGGGGATCGCGTTGCAATTTACCTCCCGATGGTTCCGGAGCTCGCACTGGCGGTGCTAGCCTGTGCGCGAATCGGTGCGGTCCATACAGTGATTTTTGCCGGTTTCTCGGCAGAGTCGATTCGCGACCGGGTCAATGATTGTGGTGCGAAGTGTGTGATCACCGCAGACGGCGGTTGGCGCCGTGGCCGCGTCTTGCCGCTCAAGAATATTGTCGATGAGGCGCTCGAAGGTGCCGAGACTGTGACGGATGTGGTGATCGTGAAGCGGGGGCATGGCGATCCGTTCCCGTGCCATGTGAAGGAAGGTCGCGACCATTGGTATCATCGCCTGGTTCAAGATCAACCGATTGACTGCCCTTGTGAGGAAATGGACGCCGAGGATATGCTCTTCCTGCTCTACACCAGTGGCACGACAGGAAAGCCCAAGGGCATCATCCACACGACTGCGGGTTACATGGTGTATACCCACCAGACCACGAAATATATTTTCGATATGAAGCCGGAAGACGTTTACTGGTGCACGGCAGACGTTGGTTGGATTACTGGGCACAGCTATATTGTTTATGGCCCGATGCAGTGTGCCGCGACTCAGATCGTTTACGAAGGCGCACCGGATACACCTGACGAAGGGCGCTTCTGGGATATCATTGAAAAATACCGCGCTACTATTTTCTACACCGCGCCGACCGCGATTCGCGCCTTCATGAAGTGGGGGGACAAATGGCCGGAGAAATACAACCTTTCCAGTCTGCGCTTGCTTGGCACCGTTGGCGAGCCGATCAATCCTGAAGCGTGGATGTGGTATCATAAGAAGATTGGCGCCGAAAAGTGCCCGATCGTGGACACTTGGTGGCAGACTGAGACCGGAGGTCACATGCTGACGCCGATGCCGGGAGCAACGCCTACCAAGCCTGGTTGTGCGACTTTACCGTTCTTTGGTGTCGAGCCCGCGATTTTGACTGATGATGGTGAAGAGGTGGAGGCCGGTATTCTCGCGATTAAGCAGCCATGGCCTGGAATGTTGCGCGGTATTTACGGCGATCCGCAACGCTTCAAGGACACCTATTGGTGCAAGTGGGGCGGTAAATACTATTTCCCCGGTGATGGTGCACGCCGCGATGAGGACGGTTATGTCTGGATTCTGGGGCGCGTGGATGACGTGGTCAATGTCTCGGGCCACCGGATTGGCACTGCCGAGCTGGAGAGTGTCTTCGTCGAGCACAAAGATGTCGCAGAGTCTGCGGTCGTAGGCGTGCCTCACGAGATTAAGGGGCAGGGGTTGATTGCCTTTGTGACGGTAATTAAAGGGCGTGATCACGACGACAAGTTACGCAAGGAACTCGTATCAATGATTGACAAGAGCATTGGCAAATTTGCACGCCCCGAGCGCATTCTCTTTTCTAATGACTTGCCTAAGACACGCTCGGGGAAAATCATGCGCCGTCTTCTGCGGGATATTGCCGAAGGCAAGGAGCTTGGAAATACCTCTACGTTGGCTGATCCGAGTGTGGTGGAGCACCTACGTCAGCAATACGAGGAGTCCTAATCCAACTTAGGTGTAGGCCTTGCGACAACAATATCTTGCCTGGGACGTCTAGGCTTTTGCTTTCTTTTATGCGCAAAAGCCCTGCTGGATTTTTCCAGCAGGGCTTTTTTGTGGAGAACTCGCAATTAGAGGGTGAAGGAGGCTAGACAAAACCAAATCAGCCTCCATCATCGCACTTTTTATGAAGATTTATATGAATGATAAGCTGGTCGATCAAGACGAGGCTCAGGTCTCGGTCTTCGACCATGGGTTACTCTACGGCGACGGTATTTTTGAAGGGATTCGTCTCTATGACAGCTGTGTGTTCAAGCTCGAAGAGCATTTGGAGCGTTTGGAGTATTCCGCCAAAGCGATCATGTTGGAGATGCCATGGACGCGTCAGGAAATTTCGGACGCGGTTTGCGAGACCTGCCGTGCGAATGGCCTGCAGAACGGATATATCCGTCTCGTCGTCACGCGCGGGGTGGGCAGCCTTGGGCTCTCGATCAAAAATTGTGACCAACCCCAGTTGATTATCATCGCGGACACGATCCAGCTGTACCCGCAGGAGTATTACGACAACGGCTTGAAAATTATAACAGTGCCGACGCGCCGTTGTAATCCCGCCGCGCTGCCGCCGACAGTCAAGTCGCTCAACTATCTGAACAATATTCTCGCTAAGATTGAAGCACAGCACCTCGGTTATCATGAGGCGATTATGCTCAACGACCAGGGCTATATTGCCGAGTGCACCGGTGATAATGTTTTTATCGTCCACAAGGGAGAGCTCATTACGCCGTCTGCAAGTGCCGGTGCCTTGAAGGGCATTACCCGCGATACCGCATTGGCGATTGCTGATGAGCTGGGGATTCCTTGGCGCGAGGCCAACATGACGCGCTACGATGTCTGGGTTGCCGAAGAAGTTTTCCTCACTGGCACCGCCGCCGAAATCGTACCGATTGTTGAAATCGATGCGCGTGTGATCGGAGCGGGCCAACCCGGTCCAATTACGGCTCAATTCCTTGAGAGTTTCCGCCGCCGTGCATCGACCGAGGGGACGATGCTATAATTGATGCTGCATCGATTGGTTTGGGGGCGTTGTATCTTGTGCCGAGGTTTTCCTTGTCTCAATTGGCACATAATATGCGGGCTCTTGTCAAAAGCCTGTAAAGCGTGCATATGAGCCTATTTGAGCGCTTCTAATCTAACCTTTTGCTTTGCTAAGCCCTCCGAATTTTATAATATATAGACTATGGCCGAGAATCTGAAGTGCAGCATCTGCAATAAGGAAGCAACCGTGCATCTGACGCAGATTGTGAACAATAAGATCCACAAAGTGGATCTGTGTGAGTCGTGCGCCCAGAAGAAAGGGGTGACGGATCCGGAAGGTTTTTCGCTGGCTGATTTGCTCTCGAAAACACCGCTCACGCCTGCTTCGGTTGAAGAACAGAAGGTTTGCCCGTCTTGTGGTCAGAATACGGCGGATTTTCGCCGCACCGGCCGTTTAGGCTGCTCCGAGTGCTATGAGGTCTTTAAGGCACTGGTCTTTCCCGTGTTGGAGGAGATGCATGCGGGTACCGCGCATAAGGGGAAAGTACCGAAAATCGCTATGAGCCGTCAGTCGAGTAAGTTGCGGTTGAAGAGCCTGAAGGATTCACTGGCACGTTCGATTGCTGAAGAAGCCTATGAGGACGCCGCTCAATTTCGCGATCAGATTAAAGCCATCGAGGAGGCCGAGGAGTTGGAGGTCTCACCAAAATGATCGAATCACTCATCAACAATGATCGGGCGGAACTCATACAGAAAGCGAAAAAGGCCGCTCCTGTCGTACTGAGCACACGGATACGGCTGGCACGTAATCTCGCCGGTCCGCCTTTTCCCGAGCGTGCGGATGTGTCGCAGCGGCGAGACGTACTGACTCGCTGCGCCGATCAGATCAGTGCTTTGCCGCAGATGGATAAGGGGTCTTTTTTTGATGTTGCTGAGCTTTCCGCTCTCGAAAAACAAGTGCTGGTGGAGCGACATCTCATAAGTCGTGAACTGTGCGATGGCGAGGAGGGCGCAGGCGTTTACATCAACAAGGGGCAGACTTGCTCGGTGATGATTAATGAGGAGGATCACCTCCGCATTCAGTTTTTGAAGACCGGTTTCAATTTGAAGTCTGTCTGGAAGCAAATCGATGCCTTCGATTCGGAGTTGGAAAAAACGATCGACGTGGCGTTCACACCGGAGTTTGGCTATTTAACCGCTTGTCCGACGAATTTGGGCACCGGGTTGCGTGCCTCGGTGATGATGCATTTGCCGGGTCTGGTGATCTCAGGTCAGATGGAGCGGGTGATTCGTGCGGTCAACCAATTGGGGATTACCGTGCGCGGACTCTTTGGTGAAGGCTCGGATGCGACCGGGCATATCTTTCAGATTTCAAACCAGCAAACGCTGGGGGAGAGCGAGGCGGAGATTTTGGAGCGTCTGGGCAATGTGCTGAAGACGATTATCGATCACGAACTCAATGCGCGCTTTAAATATCTTGAAGAAGATAAGGCGAAGTTGCTCGACCAGGTCGGTCGGGCCTATGGTGTGCTGAAGAATGTGCATGTCATCTCTTCGAATGAGGCCATGAACTTGCTCTCGTTGATTCGCCTGGCGGTTGATTTCGGCATGCTGCCTGAAGAAAATCGTGCCGATGTGGATCGCCTCGTCATCGAGTGCCAGCCCGGGCATGTGCAGTATGCGGCTCAAGAGGGGATCGAACCTGAAGCGCGCGATATCGCCCGTGCCGATAAACTTCGGGAAGAATTTAATAGTCTACCGGCTCTAGCTTTTGACAAGCTGAGCGAATTGGAATAATACTTAGAAAACTACCATACGATGGAACCGATGAATAATTTTACCCCTCGCGCCCAGCAAGTTCTCGCACTCGCCCGGAAGGAAGCCGATCGCTTCCATCACAATTACGTCGGGACAGAGCATTTACTGTTGGGATTGATCAATCTCGGTCAGGGTGTGGCCGTCAACGTGCTTCAGAAAATGGGGCTCGATCTGCAGACCGTGCGCTCTGCGGTCGAAAAGCAAGTGGGTACCGGCCCCGAGAGTAAGCCGTCTGGTAATATCCCTTATACGCCGCGCGTGAAGAAGGTGCTGGCTCTGGCGGGCAAAGAAGCCAAGGCGCTCAATCATTCGTATGTCGGCACGGAGCACATCCTTCTAGGCCTACTGCGTGAAGGCGAGGGCGTCGCCGCTCGTGTCCTTAAATCGCTCGATGTCGATATCGAGCGCTGCCGCAACGAAATCCTTTCCGAACTCGATCCGAATTTCTCCGGTGAGCCGGAGGAAGCCGCTGCGGGCGGTTCCGCGGGTGCGCCCGATGATAAGAAAGACACCAAGACGCCTGCGCTCAAAGCCTTTGGCCGCGACTTGACTGAGCTGGCCAAGAAGGGCGAGCTCGACCCTGTGATCGGGCGCAAGCACGAGATTCGCCGCGTGGTGCAGATCCTTTGCCGTCGCACGAAGAGCAACCCGGTCTTGATCGGTGAAGCAGGGGTAGGGAAGACCGCGATCGTTGAAGGGCTTGCTCAGGAAATCGCGTCCGGAATCGTCCCTGAAATTCTGGTCGACAAGCGTGTGATTACGCTCGATCTGGCTCTGATGGTCGCTGGTACAAAATACCGCGGGCAATTTGAAGAGCGCATTAAAGCGGTGATGGATGAGATCCGCCGTGCCAAGAACGTTATTATTTTTATTGATGAACTGCATACGATTGTCGGTGCCGGTGCGGCCGAAGGCGCGATGGATGCGTCCAATATTTTCAAGCCCGCCCTCAGCCGTGGAGAGCTGCAGTGCATCGGTGCCACCACGCTTGCGGAATACCGTAAATATATCGAAAAGGACAGTGCGCTGGATCGCCGCTTTCAGTCGGTCAAGGTCGATGCGCCTTCGATCGAAGATACCATTTTGATCCTGAAAGGGATACGTGGAAAGTACGAGGAGCACCATAAAGTGGAGTTCACGGATGCTGCTCTTGAGGTCGCCACCAAGCTGTCCGAACGCTATATTACCGCGCGATTCCTGCCCGATAAGGCGATCGACATATTGGATGAGGCCGGCGCACGGGCACGCATCGAGTCGTTGAAGCGACCACCGGAGATCGAGGAGATGAATATCACGATTGAAGACGTTTGCGCGAAGAAGGAAGACGCCATCAGCAAGCAACACTTCGAAGCAGCGGCCAAGTTCCGCGATGAAGAGAAGCAGTTGCGTCAAAAGCAGATCGACATCATCGAGGCGTGGAAACAAAGCCGCGAGGAAACCAAGATCGTGGTGGATGAAGAAGAGATGCTTCAAGTCGTGGCTGACTGGACGGGCATCCCGCTGTCCCGTATGGAGCAAAAGGAGAGTAAGAAACTCCTCAAGCTCGAGAGTCATTTGCAGAGTGAAGTGATCGGGCAAAATATGGCGACCGAGGTGATTTCCAAGGCGCTTCGCCGTTCGCGTGCGGACCTTAAAGATCCGCGCCGTCCGATCGGTTCATTCATGTTCTTAGGGCCTACTGGCGTGGGTAAGACATTGCTGGCCAAAGTCTTGGCTGAAGAGATGTTTGGCAATCAGGATGCCATTATTCAGATCGATATGTCTGAATACATGGAGAAATTCGCGGTCTCGCGGCTGGTTGGTTCGCCTCCGGGCTATGTCGGCTACGAAGAAGGTGGTCAACTGACCGAAGCGGTGCGTCGCAAGCCTTACTCCGTTGTGCTCTTTGACGAGATTGAGAAGGCGCATCCGGATGTTGTGCAGCTGTTGCTTCAGGTTCTTGAAGAAGGCCGCCTCACCGATAGCTTGGGCCGGAAAATCGATTTCCGAAATACCATTCTCATTATGACGTCCAATGTCGGTGCCGAGATTCTGCAGCGTAATACTTCAATGGGATTTGGCATCGAAGATACTGCCGAGAATGAATACGAGAAGATCCGCGAGAAGATTCTCGATGAAACCAAGCGTGTCTTTAAGCCCGAATTCCTAAACCGCTTGAATGAGCTGGTCATCTTCAAGTCCCTTGGGCGTGAAGACATGAAGGCGATCGTCGAGCTTGAGCTGCGCAACGTGGCGCACCGCTTGAAGGAGCAGGACCTGACCTTCGATTTCACCGAAGCGGCGAAGTCCTTCCTGATCGAAAAGGGCTACGATGCGAAATATGGAGCCCGTCCACTGCGTCGTGCGATTGAGCGTCATCTCGAAGATTCACTCGCGGAGGCGATTTTGGGCGGCGAGATCAAGCCGGGAGAAGTGATTCGCGTCGATGTGGAGGACGACCACCTGACTTTCGAGCAAGATCAGCGGGTTTCCGGTGCCGCCGGGTCATAGTGCCGATCGCTGAGAGCGAAATCTTTTAAAGCCGTGCGTGGATTAATTCTGCGCACGGCTTTTGCGTGTTTGCATTAAAGGCTTTGCGATTTGCCGTAAACGGTAGTTTGTCCCCCACCTATGCAGATGCCTTCGGTTGAGTTATTCTGAGTGGATGCAATTCGAAGATTCAAAAGTAGTGCTCTTTCACGGAGTGGTTGATTTACGAAAAGGAGCCGCAGGATTAGTGGCATTGGTTGATGATTCTGAGCCGCATACGTGGTATCTGTTTAGTAATCGCTCCCGCACGTTGATAGAAGTACGTGCGTCTGGATCGCTCAGGCGTATGGATGGGTTCGCGCCGCTTAAAGCAAGGGCATTACCGCTGGGTCGAGCGTAGCCGCGGCACTTCGATTCTCGATTCACATGCGGCAGAGGATTTTTGGAACCGGGCGCGGCGAGAAGGTCGATCATGCTCAACTTGAGATCCAACTGGGACTGGCTGAAGCGCAGCTGGTGAGTCTCCATGCCCAGAGCAGTAAGCAGGAAGATATGCAGATCGTCGACCTGGAGCCGGCCAAATTTATCAAAATAAGGCAAGAGTTCCCTCGCTATGTGCGTCATACCATTTCTCATAAATAGTGCGCATGTGATGGAGCGGCGATTTTCAGCAAATC
>ERZ1046740.1065-NODE-1065-length-20261-cov-5.981342_pt1 | contig 20261 bp, 17 predicted proteins | sample MGYA00383093_ERZ1046740 | MGnify/ENA primary metagenome ERZ1046740 (study PRJEB29581, sample SAMEA5548363) | metagenome | biome: marine; feature: coastal; material: water | depth 25 m | study: Short-term variability in the microbial, nano- and picoplankton... | reverse complement strand
GAGTTAGTGCAACAAATAAAAAAACAACTATTTAAATTCACTAAATATGTTCCATCTAAAATATTTGTTGAAGGTGTTTACGGTGGTGAAAAAATTGATAGGCAAATAAATGCATTAAAACGTACTACGCATATTATAGTTGCTACACCCGGACGTTTGATTGATTTAATTGAAAGAGGAGAAGTTGATATAAAAAACATTAATACATTGGTTTTAGATGAAGCTGATGAAATGTTGAGCATGGGTTTTAAACAAGATTTGAACAGAATTTTAAAATACACTAGTGGAAAAAGGAATACTTGGTTGTTTTCAGCAACAATGCCCGATGAAATTAAAAGAATAATTAAAACATATATGTCTGCCGATGCTGTGAGAATTGAGGTGAATAAAAACGCTTTGGTTAATGCTAATATTACGCATCAATTTGTAAAAACTAGCATTAAAGAAAAAGTAAACGTGCTAATTAATTTATTAGAAAGAAAATCTAACCAACGTGGAATTATTTTTTGCAGAACAAAAGCAGGAACACAAAATTTAACCAAAATTTTGAAAGAGGAAGGTTTTTCAGTAGATGCTTTACAAGGCGATATGCAACAAAAGGAACGTGATAAAGTTATGCGTGCTTTTAAAAATGAAAGTTTACAAGTGTTAGTTTCCACCGATGTTTCCGCAAGGGGAATTGATGTTCATAATTTAGGTTTTATTATTCATCATCAATTACCTGAAAAATTAGAATATTATACGCACAGAAGCGGACGAACAGCCAGAGCGGGTAAAACAGGCTATTCAATTGCGTTAATTTTACCGAATGAATTAAACCGAATTCAGGAAATTCAAAAAGAACTAGGAATAAAATTTGTTGAAATAAACTTGTAACCAAGTATTTTTTGACACTGGATGAGGTTCTAAATGCATTGTCTATAACAAACTTAAATATGCTTAGTAATTATTTTAAACAATAGTTTTTGAGTGTTTTACTAAATATTTTTTTGGAAAAAGCTACTGATTTTTAAATAATTCTATCTTTTTAAAAAATCAAATGTTATATTTGCATAAATAATAAAGCATAGTTAGGTATTTAAAATATTACTTAGGCTTTCTAAAACATACTATATAATTTAATTGAATGGCAAAATCACAACAAACCTTTAACAAATTAGAAAAAGAAAAAAAACGTCTCAAAAAACGCGAAGAAAAGAGAAAGAAAAAAGAAGCTCGAAAAGGTCAGGCTCAAGCTAATGAGTTTGTTTATGTTGATCATTTTGGGAATTTAACCGATACACCTCCAGATCCGTCTCAAAAAATTGAAATTGAAGCTGAAAGTATTGAAATTGGAATTCCTAAAAAGGCTGAGATGGAAGAAGTTGATCCTGTTAGAAAAGGAAAAGTATCTTTTTATGATTCTTCAAAAGGTTTTGGTTTTATTATTGATACTGAAACTCAAGAAAAATACTTTACCCACGTAAGTGGAATTATAGATGAAATTACTGAAAATGATAAAGTATCTTTTGAACTTGAGAAAGGGATGAAAGGAATGAATGCTATAAAAGTTACCTTGATAAAATAATAAATAGTACTACATAAAATTGCAAGAAGCCTTTCTATTAAATGAAAGGCTTTTTTTATATTTAAATATTACATATACAATATATTCAGTGTTAATTTTTTCTAATGTATAGGTGTTGTATAGGTGATTTCTCTTTTTTTTTTAATTATAACATTTTGTATAGTTTTTATAACAAACGTGTTTATGAGATTTTTTCTAAAAATATGTAATATTGCCATTAATTAATGCAATTTTAACTATCAACCATTATTATTAATACTATTAAAAATCAAACTTATTTATGAAATTTCATTCTTATACCTTATTGAAATTATTTATTTCAATAACTATTAGTATTTGCTCATCTACTATCATAGCTCAGGTTACCCAGGTGGGTAGCGCTAGTTATACAAACAATTTTCCGGGTGTAGATTCTGCAGGTAGAAATGGGTATCCGTCAGGAACACCGCAATTAAGTGGTAATGCGGTTGGAAAACCTGTTCCAACAAACGATTGGTGGTCTAAACTTGTTTTAGAAAACCATGCCGACAATTTATTCAACTACCCAATGACTATGAAAACAACTAATGAAGGGTTGATTGTTACTTATATTCCGTGGGGAGTTATTGGTGATTCGTCACCGATTGTTGTAGGTTTATCAGGTTTAAATGCTTCAAAAACTACTGTGTCAGATTATTCAGATTGGACAGTAACTATGAACTGGAAAGATGATTCGCATGAATTGCAAGCTACTTCAGGTATTGGAATGCCTTTTATTTATTTTACAAAAGAAAGTGATGATATTTTAGAAATAAAAGTAAACGGCGGTACGGCAACTATTTCTGGTGAATTATTGATAGTTGAAAATGCAAGTCATGATGCTGATTTTGTAGTATATGCACCTACAGGAAGTACCTGGACTAATAATGGTTCTGTATATACTTCAACACTAAATGGAAAGGATTTTTGGTCAATGGCTATGCTACCTCAATCCAATAGCAATGTTAATTCAGTAGCTCAAGAATACCAAAAATACGCTTATGTATTCCCTACCAATACTACTACAAGTTGGTCGTATAATGAAAGTAGCGGAGTTGTGCAAACAGATTTTACTGTTGCCACTGAAATAAAGGAAGGTACAGAATCTGACATGTTATTGGGGTTATTACCTCACCAATGGGATAATTTAGCTTCAACTTCGACAACACCAACTGGATATAGTTATAGTGGAGTAAGAGGTGAGATTAAAACTCTTGAAGGGAATACTTTTTCTGTTGAAAACACTTTTAAGGGAATATTACCTACAATGCCATATTTGGCCAATTATAGTGCAGGATTTAGTCCATCAGATTTAGATTCTAAAATAGTTCAACTTGAAAATGATGGATTGTCTACCTGGACAGATTCGTATAATGAAGGTCAGGTAATGAATCGTTTAATTCAAACTGCCAGAATTGCCGACCAAACCGGCAATATTGAAGCCAGAGATAAAATGATTGCGACTGTAAAAGAACGATTAGAGGATTGGTTAACTTATCAATCGGGTGAAGTTGCTTTTTTATTTTATTATAATAGTGATTGGTCTGCAATGCTTGGTTATCCGGCAGGGCATGGTCAGGATAGTAATATTAATGACCACCGTTTTCATTGGGGATATTTTATCCATGCTGCTGCCTTTATGGAACAATTTGAACCAGGCTGGGTAAATGATTGGGGAGATATGATTAATTTATTAGTGCGTGACGCAGCTTCTTCAAACAGAAACGACGATACGTTTCCTTTTTTAAGAAATTTTAGTCCTTATGCAGGTCATTGTTGGGCAAATGGTTTTGCTTCATTTCCTCAAGGTAATGATCAGGAATCAACTTCTGAAAGTATGCAGTTCAACTCTTCATTAATACATTGGGGAACAATAACAGGCAACGATGAAATTCGTGACTTAGGTATTTATCTATATACTACAGAACAAACAGCTGTTGAAGAGTATTGGTTTGATATGAATGAACGAAATTTTAAAAATGATCAACAGTATAGTTTAGTATCTAGAGTGTGGGGTAATTCTTATGACAATGGTACTTTTTGGACTTCTGATATTACCGCATCTTATGGTATTGAATTATATCCAATGCACGGTGGTTCTTTATACTTAGGGCAAAATACTTCATATGTTCAAAAAATATGGGATGAATTAAAAACAAATACTGAGATTTTAAGCACAACCAGTACCAATCCAAATTTATGGCACGATACTATTTGGAAATACCTTTCGTTTTTAGATCCTGAAAAAGCGATTGAATTATACAATTCATATCCAACTAGAATTATGAAATTTGGAGTTTCAGATGCACAAACCTATCATTGGATTCACGCTATGAATGCGATGGGACAAATAAAAGCTACTATAACAGCTGATTACCCAATTGCAGCTGCTTTTGAAAAAAATGGAGAAATAACCTATGTAGCTCATAATTATTCAAATAGTGCCATTACAGTTACTTTTTCTGATGGTTATGAACTTGATGTACCAGCTAATGAGATGGCTACAAGTAAAGATGCAAGTGTGTCTGGTACAATTACCTCCGATTTTAATCAGGCTTATACCAATGGAAGTGTAAATCTTGAGGTAACAACAGCTGGAAGTGGAGTAACAAAAGTTGAGTTTTTTGATGACACAACATTTTTAGGAGAAGATACATCAGCTCCATATGAAATGAAAGCCTCTAATTTAGGATTGGGTATGCACGGAATGTATGCCAAAGTATATGCTGGTACTAATTTTAATGTTACCAATATTGTTGAAGTTCAAGTAGGAGAGCAAGTTCCTTATTCAGGAACAGCCATTGCAATTCCAGGAATAATTGAAGCAGGACATTATGATAAATTTGAAGGTGGTGTTGGGCAAGGTATTTCGTATGTTGATGTTTCTCAAATTAATGAAGGTGATTTTAGAACAGATGAATATGTTGATGCGGCTACAATTACTAATGAAGGTGCGACTATTGGATGGATATCTGCTGGTGAATGGCTTGAATACACCATAGATGTACAAACAGCAGGTAATTATGATTTAACATTTAGATATGCTTCAGGAAATTCAAATGGTGGTGGTCCATTTCATTTTGAAGTTAATGGAACAAAGATAAGTCCTGATATTTCTGTAAATTCTACAAGTACTACAGATTGGGATGTTTTTGCTACAAAAACAGTTAATAATATTGAATTAAATAAAGGTAAACAGGTTTTAAGATTGGCATTTGACAATGGTGAATTAAATTTGGGTAAAATGACTTTCTCGTATGGTAGTGCTTTAAGTTATAATCCGCCTGTTGCCAATGCAGGTGAAAATGTTGTAGTGGTATTACCAGCTTCAACGGCTACTTTAGATGGTTCACTAAGTACTGATGTTGATACTCCAACACTTACTTATAACTGGGAGCAAGTTTACGGTCCTTCAACAATTACTTTTTCAGATAATACAGTTGTTTCACCTAGTATTTCAAATTTAGAAGAAGGTATTTATAAATGTGAATTAACCGTAAGTGATGGCGTATATTCTTCATCAGATGAAGTATTAATAATTGTTTCAGCAACAGGTAATTCAAATCCTACAGTGGCAATAACATCACCAGGTAATAATGTCTCTTTTAAAGAATATACGGATATTACTATAACTGCTTCAGCAAATGATTTAGATGGAACAGTAGCTTTAGTAGAGTTTTATGATGGAGCAACTAAAATAGGCGAAGATACTACTGAACCTTATAATTTTATTTGGTCAGGAGCTAGTTTAGGAACTCATGAGTTAACGGCTAAAGCTATAGATAATAATAGTGCTGAAGGTATTTCTCAAATAGTAAATATTTCCATTGAAGAAGTGAAATCTTGTACAGAAACAAATTCTGAAGCAATTGAAGGATCTTTTTCTGTAGGGTATAAAAGTACGTTTGAAACAGTTGGATCAGATGTTACTGTTACATTTGAATTATTGGATACTGATAAAACAGGTGTTATTGCCTATATGTTTAACAATACCGGAGGTAATTTTTCAGAATCACCAATGGATCACGTTTCAGGAAATATTTTCTCAAAAACTTTGAGTGGTTTAACTAACGGAACAACATTATCAATTGCCTGTAAATTTGCTTTCGCAGGTGGATTAGCAGTTACAAAATATATAGATTACGTGGTTGGAACCGATTGTAGTGGTGGACCTTCTGATGACGATGGAGATGGTGTTGTAAATGTAAATGACTTATGTCCGAATACTCCTTCTGGAGAAACTGTTGATGCCAATGGTTGTTCAAATGGTCAATTAGATGATGATAATGATGGCGTGCAAAACAGTGATGATGTTTGTGTAAACACACCTTCAGGTGAAACTGTAAATTCTGAAGGTTGTTCAGATTCTCAATTAGACGATGATAATGATGGTGTTATGAATAATGTTGATGCTTGTCCGAATACTCCTTCTGGAGAAACTGTTGATGCCAATGGTTGTTCAAATGGTCAATTAGATGATGATAGTGATGGTGTGCAAAATAGTGATGATGTTTGTGCGAACACACCTTCTGGTGAATCTGTAAATGCTGACGGTTGTTCAGGTTCTCAATTGGATGATGATAATGATGGTGTTATGAATAATATTGATTTATGCCCAAATACTCCAAATGGAGAAACCGTTGATGCTAATGGTTGTACAAATGGTCAATTAGATGATGATAGTGATGGTGTGCAAAACAGTGATGATGTTTGTGCAAATACACCTTCTGGCGAATCTGTAAATGCTGATGGTTGTTCAGGTTCTCAATTAGATGATGATAATGATGGAGTTATGAATAATGTTGATTTATGTCCAAATACTCCAAATGGTAAAACTGTTGGTACTAATGGTTGTTGGAACGGTGAATTAGATGATGATGGCGATGGTGTTATGAATGATATAGATCAATGTCCGAATACTGTGGCTGGCTCCAATGTAGATGCCTTGGGTTGTTTTACAATTTCGTCTAATAATTTTGCAATTGAGACAGTAGGTGAAACCTGTACTGATAAAGCCAACGGTCAAATTATTATTGTTTCTCAAGATACTTCTCTAAATTATACTACAACAATTAATAGTATTTCTTATAATTTTAGTAATGATTTAGTGATAGAAAATTTACCTGATGGAAACTACGAATTTTGTATTTCTGTTGTTGACACAAACTTTGAGCAGTGTTATAACATTGCTATTGAAGCTGGTGCAACTGTATCAGGAAAAGCAAGTACAATATTAAATAGTACTTCAATAGAAATTACAGAAGGAACAGCACCTTATACTATTTTTCAAAATGGAAAAGAGATTTTCGAAACAAACTCACCTTTATTTGCTATTGACGTAAAACATGGAGATTTGGTTGAAGTTAAAACGGCTGTTGACTGTGAAGGTGTTTACTCAAAAGCAATAGATTTAATTGAAAACATTGTTGCTTATCCAAATCCAACCAAAGGTAATTTTGAAATTGCATTTCCAATTTCTCAAAATGAAGTAATAATTGAATTGTACAATATGCATTCGCAATTGATTTCACTAAAAACGTACCCGCTACGTTTGGGAAAAGTTGAACTAAATATTAATAATTACCCTTCAGGAATATACATTGCCAAAATACAATTAGATAAACCAGTAATTTTAAAAATTATAAAAGAGTAATATCATGAAAAAAATTATATATATAGCAGTAATCAGTAGTTTTATTTGGTCATGTGGAGGCAGTGGAGGAGATGAACCTACTTCACCAGAAAACCAAGCGCCATCAATACCTAGTTTGGTTTACCCAACTGATAATTTATTATGTATTGACAATGTTTTATCGTTACAGTGGGATGCTTCAACAGATGATGATGACAATGTTGGTTGGTATATAATATCGTATGAAATTCAGGTTGCTACAGATAATCAATTTTCTCAAATTGTGCATACATCAACCAGTACATCAACAACAGAAATAATTACACTTGAAAAGGGTATAGCTTATTATTGGAGAGTAAAAGCTATTGATTCTGAGAATTTAGAAAGTGAATATTCTTCAACATTTCATTTTTACACTGAAGGCGACGGAAGTATAAATCATATTCCTTTTTCACCAGAATTGGTAAGCCCTGAATTAGGTGATTTAGTACAAACAGTTTCAGCTACTTTGCAGTGGGATGCAAGTGATGTTGATGTTAATGATGTTTTAATGTATGATTTATACTATGGTACAGATAAAGAGAGTTTGTCAGTGAAATCATCGAATCAAACAACAAAAGTATTTGAAACGACAAACCTTGACCCATCATCAACGTATTATTGGAAAGTAGTAGTTAAAGACGGAAATGGAGGCGAAACTGTAGGTCAAGTTTGGCAATTTTCAACAGATTAATTTATACAATTACCTAAAATAAAAAAGCGTAAAATGGATTTTGCGCTTTTTTATTTTTAGTGAGTACAATTGTATTACGTTAAAATATTCTCAATTTTCTCAATTTCATCTGTTGAAAACTCGGTGTTATCAATAGCTTTTAAGCTATCTAAAATTTGTTCAGTCCTACTTGCTCCAATTAAAACAGATGTAATTCTATCGTCTCTTAAAATCCAGGAAATAGCCATTTGTGCCAAACTTTGATTTCTGGTTAAAGCAATCTCATTAAGTTTTTTAATTTGAGGTAATTTTTCTAATACTTGGTTTTTATTTAAAAACGGACTGTCTTTTACTGCTCTAGATTCCTTAGGTAAACCATTCATGTATTTGTTGGTTAGCAATCCTTGCGCTAATGGTGAAAAACATATAGAACCAACACCTGAATTTTGAAGTAAATCAAGCAATCCATTTTCTACCCATCTATCAAACATATTATAATTTGGTTGATGTATTAGGCAAGGTGTCCCTAATTTATTTAAAATTTTAAAAGCCTCTTCGGCTTCTTTAGGCTTATAATTAGAAATGCCTACGTACAAAGCCTTTCCCTGTCTCACCATTAAATCTAAGGTTCCCATTGTTTCTTCTAAAGGGGTGCTGTAATCTGGTCTATGATGGTAAAAAATATCTACATAGTCTAAACCCATCCGTTTTAGACTTTGGTCTAAACTAGCAACTAAATATTTTTTAGAGCCCAAATCTCCATAAGGACCATTCCACATACCATACCCTGCCTTTGTTGAAATAATAAGTTCATCTCGATACGCTTTAAAATCTTTCTTTAGAATTTTTCCGAAATTATTTTCTGCTGAACCAGAAGGCGGTCCATAGTTATTGGCTAAATCAAAATGAGTAATTCCATTATCAAACGCGCATTTCAATAAATTTCTAGCATTTTTAAAATCGTCATTATGACCAAAGTTATGCCATAAACCAAGTGAAATTTCGGGTAACAATAAACCGCTATCACCAGTTCTTCTAAAATTCATTTTTTCGTAACGTGAAGGATTTGCTTCGTACTTTTTTTTACTCATATCTTATCATAATGCTTCTTTTAAAAGTGTAATTGGGTGTTTACTTCCTCTATTTGTCCCATCTTTAATTTGATGTCTGCAACTTGTCCCTGATGCTGAAATTTCAACTTCAGCTGGAATGTTTATAACTTTTGGAAACAATGAATTTTCACCAATTTGCATAGAAATATTATAGTGTTCCTTTTCATATCCAAATGAACCTGCCATTCCACAGCACCCTGTATTCATAATTGTAGGTTGATAGTTCTTAGGTATATTAAGCATAGTAAACGTAGCCTCCGAATTACTTAATGATTTTTGATGACAATGCACATGAATTTTTATGTTTTTTGAAATGGAAGAGAAGTTTGATGCAGTAACTATTCCTTTGTCAAACTCTGTTTTAATAAATTCTTCAAATGTAAAAGTGTTTTTTGAAATATTTTTTGCTGAAATTTTATCATCGGCTAAACGTATGTACTCATCTCTAAACCCTAAAATTGCAGAAGGTTCAATACCTATAAGTGGACTTGATTCAGAAATCAAGGTTTTAAATATATCAATGTTTTTATCAATAACAACTTTTGCTTTGTCTAAAAATCCCTTTGAAATAGCGCTTCTTCCGCTTTCTTCGTGATTTACTATTAATACTTTATACCCTAATTCGGTTAACAGTTCAACGGCGTCAATACCAATAGTAACATCGTAATAGTTAGTAAACTCATCACAAAATAAATATATTTCTCTGTTTTTAAATTCTCTATTATGCAGTCTGTTTATATTGCGTTTATACCATTTTTTTAGTGTTGTTTTATACAATTTTGGAATACTTCTTTTAATAGCTATTCCCAGTATTTTTTTTGTAAAATAGTTGTTTAAAGATATATTGGTCAAAAAGGGAAACAAACTTCCTAGTTTGTTGTATTTTACATTTTCAGCAAATATCTTGGTTCTAAAAGAAGGTTTGTTTTCTTTTTGATACTGGAACAAAAACTCTGCTTTAAGAGCGGCAATATCTACATTGCTTGGACATTCGCTAGCACAAGCTTTACAGCTTAAACATAAATCAAAAACATCTTTCAACTCTTTATAATCAAATTTATTTACTTTCTCGGAGTTGGTAAGAAATTCTCTCAGGGCGTTGGCACGAGCTCGTGTAGTGTCTTTCTCGTTTTTTGTAGCTCTGTAACTTGGGCACATAGTGCCGCCGGCTGAAAATAGTTTACGACAATCACCAGAACCATTGCATTTTTCTGCTACACGCAAAACACCCTCACTGTCTGAAAAATCTTGAATGGTTATAATTTCAGGCTCAATCCTGTCAACCTTGTAACGTAGATTTTTATCCATAGGAAAAGCGTCCACAATTTTCCCTTTATTGAAGATGCTATGAGGATCAAAAGTACTTTTTATTCGTTGCAGAAGTTGATAATTATTCTTGCCAATCATATATTCTATAAATTCGGCACGCACAATACCATCTCCATGTTCTCCACTAAATGATCCATTATACTTTTTTACAAGTTTCGCAACTTCAGTAGTTATAGTTCTAAACAGAACAACATCATCCTTTTTTTTCAAATTGAGAATAGGGCGTAGGTGAATTTCACCAGCACCAGCATGTGCGTAGTACACGGCATCCTGATCATATTTGGATATCATTTCAGTGAATTCAGCTATATAATTAGGTAAGTCATTCACTTCAACTGCCGTATCTTCAATGCATGCTACTGCTTTTTTATCACCCACAATATTTCCCAACAAACCTAAACCAGCTTTACGTAAATTGATAGCTTTACTAATATCTTTTCCTACTAATTTAGGATAAGCATAGCCAAAGTGATGGTTTTTCAAATCTTCAATTAAAGCATTGGCAAGTGTTTGAGTATTTTTTAAGTTGTCAGACCTTACTTCAAGCATTAATATTGCTTCGGGATCCTCTTTGATAAAAAATCTGTTTTTAATTTGTTCTCTATTATTTTTTGTACAATCCAGAATGGTTTTATCCATTAGTTCGCACATAAACAAATTATGTTTCATTGCTACAACAACACCCTCTAGACTCTCTTGGATACTGTTAAAATGAGCAGCTATCAAAATACTTTCTTTTGGCGGAATATTATCTAATTGCACCTTAATTTCAGTGGTAAATGCTAAAGTTCCTTCACTACCGCATAAAAGTTTTGCGATATTTATTTTTTCTTTTGATTTACTGAATATATTAGTATTTAGTAGCTCGTCAATGGCATATCCTGTATTTCGACGATGAATTGATTTTTTTGGAAATTCTTTTATGATTTCCTGCTGTATTTGTTCATTAGCCAATTCAGTATAAATGGTTTTGTAAATATTGGCTTCTAGGGTGTTTCCAATTTTCTTTTGATGGAAGTTTTCAATAGTTAATTCATTAAAAATAGCCTCAGACCCATCACTTAAAATGGTCTTGAGTTCAAGCACTTTATCGCGGGTAACTCCATACTGAATAGAGGTTGTCCCTGACGAATTATTTCCAACCATTCCACCAATCATACATCGGTTACTTGTAGAGGTATCAGGGCCAAAAAACAATCCATAAGGTTTTAAAAATAAATTTAGTTCATCTCTAATAACTCCAGGTTGTACGGTTACTGTTTTATTGCGCTCATCAAATGCAATTATTTTAGTGAAATATTTTGAAACATCTACAACAATACCGTCTCCAACACATTGCCCGGCAAGTGATGTTCCAGCAGTTCTAGGAATAAGCGTAGTATAATTATTTTTTGCAAATTCAATTAATATTACTAAATCGTCATTATTTTTTGGATAGGCAATTGCTAAAGGCTTTTTTCTGTATACTGAGGCATCAGTAGCATATATGCTTTTATGCAAATTATCAAAAAATAACTCTCCTGTAAGTTCTTGGGAGAGCGCTGTTAAGTTTTGTTCAATCACAAATTTCGAATTAATAACTCAAAGATAAAGAAATGCAATAATAATTATGGTTATTGAAAATATAAATTCATTAACAAATTGATTCACCATTTTTCACAACTTTTGATTTGACTTGAAGTAATACAATTTTATTGTTCGTATTTTGAATGCCAAGCACTAAACATTCACTAAAAAAATTTGCAATTTGTTTCTTTTTGAAATTTACAACAGCTACTACATATTTTCCAAGTAACTCCTCTTTATTATACAACTGTGTAATTTGCGCACTTGATTCTTTTACACCAAGCTCACCAAAATCAATGGTAAGTTGATAGGCTGGTTTTTTTGCTTTTGGAAAATCGGCCACTTTAATAATAGTTCCTATTCGAATGTCGACTTTAAAAAAATCTTCAAATGTAATTGTTGGTTTCAAAATGTATTATTCGATTATAATTACAAACTCAGCTCTTCTATTTACCTCATGTTCAGTGTTTTTTGAATTTCTTGAGGTGTTAAAAACTTTTTATTTAGTACGTTTTTTTGAAAGTTTTTCAAAAACCCAAGCGGGACCAATTAAAAGAAACTGTAAATCTTTAAAAAAAGAAGGTTTTGCACCTTCTAATTTATGTCCATAAAATTGCCCTATCCAAGCTAAAACAAATATTATTAAACTAGTATAAAATAAATGCATATGCTTAGATAAATAATAATTACCTACTAAGCAAACCATAGAATAAAGAAACATTTTAATGAAAGTTGAAAACGACAATCGAAGGTAAAAAATGAGTAGAAATAGTACTATTAAAACTGCCCAATTCTCTAAAATAGGATTATTTAAATTTGTGATATTTGAAATTATTGCTGCGGGAATACTCATAAACATTCCAACAATACTAAAATAGATTACTGGCACACAAATAAAATGTATCATTTGATTTGTTTTATTTTGATGACTTACAGCATATTCGTCAAACCATTGCTTAATTGTTTTCATATTACTAGTTTAAATAAAGTTATTGTTCATAAATGCTATCAGCATTGAGTTCTATTTAATTTTTATATAAATTTTGATAATGTATTGATTACACTTTCCTTTGAATAACATAGCATATCTGCTAAATCTTCTCTAAATTAAAGGTAGTAAAAAAGAATTTGATTTATTGCAGAGGTAAAGATAAATTGTTCTCAAACAAAAAAGCATTGATTTTAAAATCAATGCTTTTTTTATTTTATTTTAATGAATAAATTATTTTACATCCATTAATTCTACATCAAAAATTAATGTTGCATCAGGAGGGATAACTCCACCAGCACCTTGACTTCCATATGCTAAATTCGATGGAATTACAAAACGTGCTTTATCTCCAACTTTTAACAATTGAATCCCCTCATCCCAACCAGGAATAACCTGTCCAACTCCAATTTTAAAATCTATTGGTTGCTTGCGTTGGTATGATGAATCAAAAACTTGGCCATCAATTAACTGACCTTTATAATGTACAGAAACGTCACTACCTTTGGTTGCTTTTTTTCCGTTTCCTTCCTGTAAGATTTTATATCGTAAACCACTTGGAGTTTCATCGTACCCAGCTGCAATTTTTTCCATCTGAGCCTTTATTGTTTTTTTTGCTTCAGCCTCTCTTTTTTCTCTAGCACCTTCAAAAACTCTAAACGCTTCAATTGCATTAAATTTATCGGCAGCTTCACCAACTCTAATAATTTCAATTGATTCCAATAAGTCATTTTGAGCAATTGTGTCTACAACATCTTGCCCTTCAATAACACTTCCAAAAACAGTATGTTTATTATCTAACCATGGTGTAGCCACGTGAGTGATAAAAAACTGACTTCCATTTGAAGCAGGACCAGAATTTGCCATAGATAAAATTCCAGGACCACTGTGTTTTAATTCTGGGTGAAATTCATCGTCAAAACTATAACCAGGTGAACCAGTTCCTGTTCCAAGTGGGCAACCACCTTGAATCATAAAATCTGCTATTACTCTGTGGAATTTTAAACCATTATAGTATGGAGTTCCTTGAGGTTTTGAATTATTTTCTAAATTTCCTTCAGTTAAAGCAACAAAGTTACCAACAGTTCCGGGAGTTTTTTCAAATTCTAAATTTACTACTATTGCACCTTTTGAGGTGTTAAATTTTGCATATAATCCGTTATTCATTTTCTTATTTTTTTTTAAGCGATGCAAAGATACAGCTTTATATTAAATTAAAAAATCCGCTAAATAGCGGATTTAAAATTTATATTAAAATTTTAAATTATTTATGCTGGAGATGCTACAATAGTTGTTTGAGTTGTATTGATTTGCTCAATTTTTTCGGCATCACTAGTTAATCCGCATCCTCCTTTTTTTGCTCCACACGAAATTAATAATACTATTGCAAAAGCAAAACCTATAAATTTTTTAGCTACTTGTTTCATAATTAAATTTGGCATTATTAATTGAAATTATAACGTTCTAATATACAAATTATTTTAAACACACAATTTATTTAAAGTATATTCTATTAGTTTTTCAACAGGCTTATATGGATTTTGGCTAAAAGTACCATTTGCTCTGTTCGCTATAATAGCATTCATAGAACAAGCATTATGTCCTAAAAGTTTTGATAAACCATAAATGGCTGATGTTTCCATTTCTAAATTGGTAATTCGTACACCGTTGAATTCAAAATTATCAATTTTACTGTTTAGTTCAGGGTCTTGAATAGGTAATCTTAGAACTCTTCCCTGTGGTCCGTAAAAGCCCACTGCAGTCGCTGTTACGCCAACAATAACTTCGTCTCCAGTTAGTTTATCTTCAAGTTCTTTACTGTTTTTTACAATGTAAGGTCTTGCTTTTCTTGAACACCAATTGGTATGTTTTATAAATTCATTTTCAATGGTTTCCTCCAAAATATCTTCGCATTCATACGAGTGGAGCATACCGTCAAATCCAAGACCATATTTTGCTAATACAAAGCTGTCAACTGGAATATTTGCTTGTAGTGAACCTGAAGTTCCTATTCTTACAATGTTTAATTTTGTGTGCTTTTCCTTTAGAACACGATTTTCTAAATCAATATTTACTAAAGCATCTAACTCGTTCATTACAATATCAATATTATCAGGACCAATTCCTGTTGACATTACAGTAATTCGGGTTCCTTTAAAGGTGCCTGTAATAGTTCTAAATTCTCTTTTTTGTGTATCAAATTCAATCGTATCAAAGTGTTTAGAAACTTTAGGTACACGATTTTGATCGCCAACAAAAATGATGTTTTTAGCAATATGCTCAGGTTTTAAATTTAAGTGATAGATACTTCCATCTGGGTTCAGAATTAATTCTGAAGGTGCTATTTTATTCATATTTTATTATCCGCCTACGCGTTTTACATTGAATCCTTCTTTTTGAAGAATTTGCATTATTTTATCTCTATGTTTTCCTTGAATTATAATTTCATTATCTTTTACACTTCCACCAACACCGCATTTTTGCTTCAATAATTTTCCAAGAGCCTTTAAATCATCATCACTGCCTTGAAAACCGGTAATAACAGTAACTGTTTTTCCTCCACGACCTTTGTTTGAAAACAAAGCTTCTAAATACTGCTTACTTGGAGGTAACGTATCCTTGTCTTCATTTTTTTTAAATTCAAAATTATCATTTGTAGAAAACACAAAACCTCCTAAGTCTTCTAAATTGTTTAATTTTTTTTTACCCATAATTTTGTGAAAAAATAAGGTATAAAATTAAGGAATTTAAATTTATTTTTTAAGCTTTTCCCAAATAAAAAGTAGCATTGCAAATAACTCAAAAACAATCCCAATTGTCATTACTGAATTTGCTTGAGGTTTTTTTTAAAATCATTAAAATTACTCCAACAATTAAAAGGAAAACGCCAAAACTGAAATATGATATTACTTTTTTAGAAATCATTTTAATAGCCCTAATTCAATTAAACGTTGGTTTAAAAATTCTCCAGCTGTAATGTCTGTATAAACTTTTGGATGTGTTTGATCAATACATTCAGGTAAACAATTTAAACTCATTTCACTTATTGGATGTGTAAAAAAAGGAATTGAATATCGAGGTTTGTCCCAGTCCTCAGGAGGAGGATTTACAACTCTGTGTATAGTTGATCGTAACTTATTATTTGTTAACCGCTCAAGCATATCACCCACATTTATTACAAGTTGTTCAGGTAATGCTGTAACGGGTATCCATTCACCCTTTTTGTTTTTCACCTCTAATCCAGCGGCAGAAGCACCCATCAAAAGTGTTATTAAATTAATATCTCCATGTGCAGCTGCTCTAACAGCTCCTTTTGGCTCTCCTTTAATAGGAGGGTAGTGTATTGGACGTAAAATGCTATTTCCATTTATTACATTTTTATCAAAATAAAATTCATCTAATCCAATATACAAAGCCAAAGCTCTTAAGACATAAATGGCGGTTTTTTCCAACATTTTATATGCTTCCATTCCAATAATGTTAAAATTTGGAATTTCATTTACGATGACATTCTTTGGATATTCAGCTTTTAATTTATTATCACCTTCAACTTCTTGCCCAAAATGCCAGAATTCTTTTAAATCACCTTCTATTTTTCCTTTAGCACTTTCTTTTCCAAAGGAAGTGTAACCTCGCTGACCACCAATTCCATCAATTTCATACGATTCTTTTACTTCTTCAGGTAAATCAAAAAATGCTTTCACTTCTTTATATAAATTGTCTGTAAGTTTATTTGTTAAAAAATGTCCACGAAGTGCAACAAAACCTATTTCTTCATAGGCCTTGCCAATTTTTTTGATAAATTTTTGTTTGCGTTTAGAATTGTCTGATAAAAAGTCAGTTAAATCAACACTTGGAATAGTTGTCATAATTTTAATAGCTAGATTAACTTTTTAAAATTACAAAAATTATTTAGCTTTTTTAGTAAAAGGAATTAAATAGCTAATCGAATAATTAAATCCGATACCAACATTATTAGAAAACACTCGGTTAAATCCGGGTACATAATGGTTTTTGAAGTTTTCAGGTTCTTTTACAGTTAACATTTGATTGAAAGAAATTGAGGCGCCAAGGAAAATATTCTTTAAAGTTTCTACTTTCATGCCAAAAACAAATTCAAGCCAATGAGCCGATAAATTTTTAAACTCTGAATTTACTTCAATTTCATTACCTTCAAAATAAGTTCCGAAAGCGTTTGGAGTATAATTATTTAAAGTTTGTGAAAAATGACTAAAGCCATAGCGCATTCCTAAGAAAATATCGTTATTCATTCCTTTCCAGTTTTCATAAGCATTGTAATTAACGCCAAGCTTTACGTAAGAACCTTTTGTAGTAAAAGTTAAATAATCTTCAGAAGTAGTTTTATCAGTAAATCCAAGCTCAACAGCAGCATAATAATTTTTTGAAAAGCGAAAATCCCCTATTAGTTCAATGGATTTTAGATCTTTGTTGAATTGAGAAATTATTGGTTTGCTAATATCTGCTCCAACTCTTAAAGCTATGTATTTCTTTTTAGAAACAGTATCTACAGTTTTTTCCTCTTGAGCCTGAAGTTGAAGACTGAAAATATTAATGAAAAATATGAATATGAGCAGCTTCTTCATTGTTAATTAAATTTGTGATTATTTGAATGTCTTTTATCCAAGTTGAAGAATTTTGTGTAGTTGTAAATTCTTCAAAATTATATTTATACCCACAAGAACGAGATAAATAAATTTCCTCTCTAGCATAGGTGAATTCTAATTGATTAACTTCATTATTAGAGCTCAAATTATAGATAGTAAAATCACTATTTAAATCTAATGGGATTGCAATTGAATCTATAGATATACTTGTGTAATTGTCAACAGCCACCATATCTTTAGCATAAACTGAGTCTAAATCAACTTTTTTTAACTCATTTGTATTATCGTAATCATAAAAACGAATGATTAAGTTTGGAGTCAGTTCCTCTATGCAAATATCATCTTTATCGCAACCTACACTTAGTGTAAGAAATAGTAGTAGAATGTAATAATAATTTTTCATTTTATATTTTTTCTAAAAGTACCACATTTTCAACATGATGCGTTTGCGGAAACATATCAACTGCCTGCGTTTTCACAATTTTATATTGAGCTTTCATGAGTGCTAAATCACGAGCTTGTGTTGCTGAATTACAACTTACATATACAATGCGTTTTGGCGCTATTTCCAGCATTTTTGCAACCACTTTTTTGTGCATTCCATCTCTTGGTGGATCAGTAATAATAACATCTGGCTTACCATGTTTTTTTATAAAATCATCATTGAAAACATCTTTCATATCACCAGAATAAAACTCAACATTGTCAATATGGTTTAATTGAGCGTTTATTTTAGCGTCTATTATAGCATCGGGCACCGATTCAACCCCAATTACTTTACCTGCATTTTTTGCAACAAATTGCGCTATTGTTCCTGTTCCTGTATAAAAATCAAATACGGTTTCATTCCCTTTTAAATCAGCAAAATCACGTGTTATTTTATACAATTCATATGCTTGCGTTGAATTGGTTTGGTAAAATGATTTTGGGCCTATTTTAAATTTCAAACCTTCCATTTCTTCAAAAATATGATCTCTACCTTTGAATAAAATTATATTTTGATCGTAAAGAGTGTCATTTGCTTTACTGTTTACAACATATTGAAGTGATGTAATTTGAGGAAAATTAGTAGCAATGGCATTTAGCAAGTTTTCTCTATTCTCAGTTTGTTCTTCAAATAATTGAAGCACTAGCATAATTTCTCCATTAGAAGAAATGCGAATCATCATGGTTCGCAAAAAACCAACTTGTTCTCTTGGGTTGAAAAACTCCAAGTTATTGTCTAAAGCATATTGTTTAATAAAATTACGAATATCATTTGAAGGGTCTTCTTGCAAATAGCATTTTTGTACATCTAGTATTTTATCCCACATTCCTGCAATATGAAATCCACAGGCATTTCGGTTATCAATTTCTTTGTCTGAATTTATTTCATCTAAAGTAAGCCAACGACTGTTAGAAAATGAAAATTCCATTTTATTTCTGTAGAAGTAGGTTTTTTTACACCCTAAAATAGGTGTAATTTCTGGAAGTTCTAAATGTCCTATTCTAGTTAGGTTATTGGCAACCTCTTTTTCTTTATAAGCAAGTTGGTGCTCATAAGCCATGTTTTGCCATTTACAGCCGCCACAATGCTCAAAATGTTCACATACAGGTTCAGTTCTTTTTTTAGAGTACTTATGAAATTTTATTGCAGTACCTTCAAAATAAGCTTTTCTTTTTTTTCCTGTTCGTATATCAACAATATCACCAGGTACTGTGTTTGTTAAGAAAATAACTCTTCCGTCAGGGGCTTTTGCAACAGTTTTACCTCTTGCTCCAGCATCAATCACTTCAATATTTTCAAAAATTAGCTGTTTCTTTTTTCTTGCCATGGTGCAAATGTACATGTTTAACATAAAAAAAGCATCCCAAAATAAAGGATGCTTTTAAAATATTTTTTTAACGCTATTCTACACTTTGCATATAAGCAGCTAAAGCAGCTAATTCATCGTCTGGTAATTCTTTAACAAAACTATCTAGGTTAGCTTTCATCACAGCAACTTGACCAGGATCAGTATCAACAATTGCTTCAGCTTCACCTTTTAAAAACTTAACTAAATCTCCTTTTTGTTCTGCATAAACTTTTGTAATTTCTTTGATTGAAGGTCCAATTACTTTAGCGTCAGGTTGGTGACAGGCAGTACATGTTTTTTCAGCAAATAATTTTTCACCTAACTCAATATTATTAACAGCAACTTCTTTTACTTCTTCTTTTACTGTTTCAACAGATGTTTCCACTTCTTTTTTAACTTCTTCTTTCTTTTTTTCTCCACAGCTCACAAAAAATAAAGCCGCTAATCCTAATACAAATACTGATTTTTTCATTTTTTTTTATTTTTTAATTATAACAAAAACAAATTTATTTAAAAAAATGAAATTGGTCTATTTTTTTGTTAAAAAATATTTATTACATAGTTGTATTCTTCAAATTTATAGCCAAGATTTTAATCTCTTCATATTAATCATAATAAAAGAAGTCAACAAAGTGAATAGCCAAACAGTAAATTCAATGAAGTTTGGATTGCTATTATACCCAAAAAAACCTTTAAGAAATACTCCAATACTGCCTTTATCATGAAATACATGGTAGTATTTTTCTTTAGATGTATTGTAAGTATACATTGACAAATTCTCTGGTTGAATTTCAGTAGGCTTTAAAACATCCCAAACTCGTGCAATATTTTTAGATTCGATTGTTTTGGTTTTCACTAAGAACTCCTCCATTTCGTG
>ERZ1046740.1063-NODE-1063-length-20300-cov-23.660756_pt1 | contig 20300 bp, 19 predicted proteins | sample MGYA00383093_ERZ1046740 | MGnify/ENA primary metagenome ERZ1046740 (study PRJEB29581, sample SAMEA5548363) | metagenome | biome: marine; feature: coastal; material: water | depth 25 m | study: Short-term variability in the microbial, nano- and picoplankton... | reverse complement strand
CACATTCGAACTTGCAGAGACCGTGGCGCAAAAACTCGGAGCTGCCGTAAAAATCGGCAAGCAAGCATTTTACGAGCAACTGACGATGCCAATGGCTGAAGCCTATGATTATGCCGGTGACGTCATGGTGCAAAATATGCTCTTTCGTGACACTGAAGAAGGCATTGCTGCCTTTTTGGAAAAACGCCCCCCAGAGTGGACCCAGTAGTACTTTCCTTATCTCGTGACTTGGCCTAGACGGGCCAACATGGATAAAAAAATACATATTGTTGGTGGTGGCATGGCGGGCTCGGAAGCGGCTTGGCAGGCGGCCAATATGGGGGTGCAGGTCGTCATTCATGAAATGCGCCCGACCACTGAAACCTTCGCGCATCAAACCGGAAAACTGGGCGAAATGGTGTGCTCAAATTCCTTTAGATCAGACGATGATGAACAAAATGCCGTCGGGTTGTTGCATTGGGAAATGCGCGCGGCCAACGGTCTAATAATGCAAACCGCTGACCAGCATCGTCTTCCGGCTGGCGGCGCGTTGGCGGTAGATCGTGAAGCGTTTTCGCAGACCATCACAGACAAGCTTCTAGCGCATCCAAACATCTCGGTCGAAGTCGGTCAGGTGAACGAGTTGCCCACCGATGGAACTTGGATTTTCGCGACAGGCCCCCTTACATCTGAGGGGTTGGGCAAATCCATTGCCGCTGAAACCGGCGCCGAAAGCCTCGCGTTTTTTGATGCGATTGCACCGATTATTTATGCCGACAGCATCGACATGTCCAAAGCATGGATGCAATCGCGCTATGACAAAGGCGAAACCGAAGACGAACGCACGGCCTATCTCAACTGTCCAATGGATGAAGCGCAATACGAGGCGTTTATCGACGCTCTTCTTGCTGCTGACAAAACAGAGTTTCACGAGGGTGAAACAGCCGGATATTTTGATGGCTGCCTTCCGATTGAAGTAATGGCGGAACGTGGTCGCGAAACTCTTCGGTTTGGGCCGATGAAACCTGTCGGCTTGACCAATCCTCATGATCCAGAACAGCGCGCCCACGCGGTCGTGCAACTTCGCCGAGACAATGCGCTAGGGACGTTGTTCAACATTGTCGGTTTTCAAACCAAGATGAAATATGGCGCACAAACTGAAGTGTTCAAAATGATCCCCGGTCTAGAGAACGCAAGTTTCGCGCGACTGGGTGGTATTCATCGCAACACGTTCATCAACTCGCCAACACTTCTCGACGATCAAATGCGCCTTAAGTCCAAACCCAACATTCGTTTTGCCGGCCAAATCACGGGCGTCGAAGGCTACGTTGAAAGTGCTGCTATGGGGCTATTGGCAGGACGCATGGCGGCTGCCGAAATCTTAGGCCAGACTATCACGAGCCCTCCGCAAGATACGGCTATGGGTGCGTTGATCCATCACATCACCGGTGGAGCTGAGGCAAAAACATTTCAACCGATGAACGTAAACTTCGGATTGTTCCGTCCTGTCGAGGGCCTGAAAGGTGGTCGTCGTGGCCGAAAGGATCGCTACAAAGCCTATACAGACCGGGCAAAGGACGCATGGAATGGCTGGTTGTCCGAGATCGCGCTAGACGCATAGCGAATTTTTTGCTTGTCTATCCAAATGACAGATAGAACCCCAATGAAGCCACAGCTTTGGACTGACAGAGCGCCTGCCGAAACGATTCAAGTCTACAAAGAGTGGGCTGATGAATATGATTCCGATCTGGCAAAACGTGGATATTATACCCCCTTGCGGATTGCAGACGCTTTAAAGCCCTACAGAAATCAAATCTCTGGGCCCGTTTTGGACTTCGGTTGCGGCACGGGTATTTCAGGTGAGGCCTTGCGGCTAGTGGGTTTCAACGAACTTCATGGCACCGACATAACCGAAGAAATGTTAAAAAAGGCTGAAGATAAGAACATTTATCAAAGGCTATGGCTTTCTAAACCTGGCGACGCACCCGCGAAACCGGGCGACTACGACCTGATTGTCGCCGCGGGCGTAATTAGCCTTGGCGCTGCCCCCGCTGAGATATTATCGGACGTGTTGAATTCACTCGCTATTGGGGGACTCTTGGCGCTTTCATTCAACGATCCAACCTTGGAGTGTCTGAAATACGACAAAGTGTTAGAAGACGAAATTAATGCGAAACGGGCAAAAATTCTGTTCCGAGAGCATGGACCCCATATCGGTGATTTGAATATGGGTTCGGATGTGATTGTTATCCAACGCGTATGAGAACACGGTTTGCGCCATCACCAACTGGCCCATTGCATCTGGGACATGCCTATTCCGCCCTTTACGCCTTTGATATGGCGACACAAAACAATGGAGAATTCCTTCTTCGCATAGAAGACATTGATCAGTCACGGTCCAAGCAAAAATGGGAAGATCAAATCTATGACGACCTTTCGTGGCTTGGCATAACCTGGAGCAATCCAGTTCTCCGCCAATCAGATCGACTGTCTGTGTATCAAGACGCCTTGCAACACCTTGAAAAGATGAACCTTATCTACAATTGCACTTGTAGCAGACGAGACATCCAAGAATCCGCAAATGCGCCGCAAGAAACCACGCAACCCACCGTTGGTCCCGACGGGCTTGTGTATTCTGGCAAGTGCCTCACACCAAACTCAATTAAATCAATAGATTATGGACTTCCGATAAGACTAGACGCCAAGTCTGCATTTGAGGCTTTGGCTGCCCCCCTCAAATGGAAAGATGATGGTTGTAAATCAATATCTAAGGCTTCATTTTTAACCGAAATTGGCGATGTTGTTTTGTCGAGAAAGGACATGGGGACAAGTTATCATCTGTCGGTCGTTGTTGATGATGCAACTCAGGACATTTCAGATGTGGTACGTGGCGCGGATCTGGCAGATGCGACTGCGATTCACGTCCTTCTTCAAAAGCTGCTCGGCCTACCGACACCGCTTTATCATCACCACCAATTGATCAGGGATGAGAACGGTAAACGCCTTGCTAAACGCGATGACGCCAAGGCGATCTCACTGTACCGACAAAATGGAGCAACAGCCGAGGACATCAGACGTTTGGTTGGTCTTCCTCTGGCGTCATAAGTTCCAAAACTGTGCCATCCTGAACGGATCGGTAGAAGCAACTTCTGCGTTTAGTGTGGCACGCAGGGCCTTCCTGCTCGACCATCACTAATAGACAGTCGGCGTCACAATCAAATCGAAAATCAATCAGTTTTTGCGTATGTCCCGACGACTCACCTTTGATCCAAAAAGACTGGCGCGAACGCGACCAATACGTAACTTTGCCGCTATGCAGTGTCCGTTCAACAGCTTCTTTGTTCATCCACGCCATCATTAAGACCGTTCCGTCGGCCACATCCTGCGCAATTGTCGGAATAAGCCCCTTTTCATCGTATCGAAGGGTTGAAGGATCGAATGTCATGGTACAAACCTTTTTCTAGTTTGGGCGCTATCTATCTATGTTGAAGCCCGCGTAAAGGAAAGTCGATGTCTGACAGTGAGCTTCTCAAGCTGTATTCAACCAGGATATTGGCCTTGGCCGCAGATATGCCATGTACCGAGCGTCTTGAAACGCCCATGGCAACTGTGAAAAAACGTGCTCCCCTATGCGGGTCAACCGTAACTGTCGATTTGGTGGTAGCCGATGGAGTCGTCACAGATTACGGGCAAGACGTAAAGGCGTGCGCGCTTGGGCAGGCGGCCGCGTCTGTGGTTGGAGGTGCTATTATTGGCTGTAGCACCGATCAAGTAATTTCTGCTCGGGATGAGCTTAAAGCGATGCTGAAGACAAATGGTGCTCCCCCGCAAACGCCCTTTGAGGGGTTGGAAAACCTAATTCCTGCCCGAGAATTCAAAAATCGACACGATTCAATCATGCTGTCGCTTAACGCTTGCGTTGAGGCCATCGAAGAAATTCAATCTCTGGCCTAAAAAAACGCCGCTGACTTCGAAGTGAAGCAGCGGCGCATAAGTGTGCAATCCCGTCGAGGAAGACGATATGACGACAGGCTGTGAGGCATCCTGGCATCTGGGGACATGTGGCTCATAAAACTAAGGGACAGGCGTTCAATAGAGCATCGTCAAAGTAAAGGATCGCAGGCAGTAAAACCTCTAGAATGCGCCAGGAAGCGTCAATCCAACAAACAACATGGCGATCAACGCGGCGACACCAATCATATCTTCTACCAGCGTCATTGATGAGCGACGGAGAGCGGATTTAATCTGTGTCATTTTGTTCACCTCATGTTCTCTTGTTGCCACTTTGTTCTCATATCTAATTTCAAATATCAAGAACTTTATAGGAACATTTGAGAACAAAAAGGCTAACCCACTGATAACAATCGAATTGCGCGATCCTGCTCCATCAACCAAAGCAGTATTTTGGCCGATATTCCGCGTTCGGATTTCAGATCGGGATCACGTTCCAGTAAATTTCGCGCATCTTTTTGGGCGATCTGCATCAGGTTCGATTGGCTTTCCATGTCGGCAATTCGGAAGCGGGGCAGACCAGATTGGGCTGTGCCGATCAGATCTCCGGCCCCGCGCATCTGCATGTCAACTTCGGAAATTTTGAAACCATCCTCAGTTTCTCGCAAAGTGGTAAGCCTTTGTTCACCCCCTTGGGTTAGAGGTGAATTGTATACTAGCAAACAGGTCGACTCTTGGCTGCCTCGCCCTACTCGTCCTCTCAACTGGTGAAGCTGCGCAAGGCCAAAGCTTTCTGCGCGCTCGATCACCATGATCGTTGCGTTTGGAACATCGACGCCAACCTCAATCACGGTCGTCGCAACTAAAACTTTCGTCTCGCCCGATTGGAACCGGGCCATAGCTGCATCTTTGTCCTTAGGGTGCATTTGGCCATGCACTAACCCCACATGGGCCTCACCAAGGGAAGCCCTCAGGAACTTGAAGCGCTCTTCAGCGGCAGTAAGGTCGGATACTTCGCTTTCGTCAACCAAAGGGCAAACCCAATACGCCTGGCGGCCACTCGCGATAGCCGTAGATAGATGGTTAACGACTTCGCTCAATCGTTCGTCAGAAATGAGCGCGGTTTTTATCGGTTTTCGACCCGGTGGCTTTTCGTCCAGAACGGACACGTCCATATCGCCATATTGCGTCAAGGCCAAAGATCGCGGAATCGGTGTGGCGGTCATGACAAGAACGTCAACGGCTTCACCTTTCGAACCAAGTTCTAGCCGCTGTGCCACACCAAAACGGTGTTGTTCATCAATAATGGCCAAACGAAGTTTCTTGAACTCAACATCCTTCTGAAAAACTGCGTGTGTGCCGACTAGGATGTGAATGTCCCCACGCGCCAAAGCAGCAAGTTTTGAACGACGCTCAGTGCCTTTGTCGCGACCGGTTAATATCTCTAGAACAACGCCAGCCTCTTCAGCCAAGGGCTGCAAACCTTCAAAATGTTGTTGCGCCAAAATCCCCGTGGGAGCCATCATAACCCCCTGCCCGCCTGCTTCGACGGCAGCAATCAGAGCCATAAATGCGACAAGAGTCTTGCCAGAACCAACGTCCCCCTGAAGCAACCTATTCATGCGGTTTTCCGACGCCATATCTTTCGTGATGTCGTCTATTGCCCGATTTTGCGCATTTGTCGGTGGAAATGGCAGGGTTTCCCATACGCGTTTAGCAAGTTTTCCAGTGCCCAAAGTGGCAATACCGGGCTTTCGCATTGAATTTCGACGCGCAAGGGCAAGGGTTAACTGATGCGCAAGAAATTCATCGTAGGCTAATCGCGTTCGTGCGATGGAATTAGGGGAAAGATCGCTTAAAGTCTTAGGATTGTGCGCGTTCGAAAGCGCCTCGTTCCAAGTTGGCCACTTATTTTGTGCGACCAATTGTGGGTCAATCCACTCAGATACTATGGGTGACAACGCCTGTGCCGCGATGGACGCCTTCTGCATTGTCTTTTGCGTTACGCCTGATGTCAGCGGATAAACGGGTTCAAAAACCGGAATCCCTGCAGCTTGGTCAATTGGCAGGACATGATCGGGATGGGCAATCTGTCCAACGCCGTCGAAATACTCAACCTTGCCTGAAACGATACGCTTTTGGCCCGTTGGCAGCAATTTGGTCAAATAATCTGCCCGCGCGTGAAAAAAAACCAGTTGGAAGCTTGTCTGAGCATCGCTGACGGTCACCCGGTAGGGGCGCCCTTTTTGACGAGACGGCTGGTGGGATTCAACCGTCACCTCGACCGTTACTACCTCCCCTTGGTCTGCCCCTTGGATTGTCGTGCGCGGATGGCGATCGATGCCGCTGGCCGGTAATGTAACAAGCAGATCTCTGGGTTTATCGATGCCAATTCCAGTCAACGCTTGGGCCGTTTTAGGGCCAATTCCATCCAGTTTCGTGATGTCTGAAAACAGCGGGAACAGTATTTCTGGCCGACCGCTCATGCTTTTCCGATAAGCTCTAACCAGCCGTCCTCATCCAGAGTTTCGATACCCAACGACGCAGCTTTGGTTGCCTTGCTTCCAGCACCTGGCCCTGCGACCAGTAAGTCGGTTTTTTTACTAACTGAGCCTGAGACCTTAGCACCAAGTGATTCAGCGGTGGCTTTGGCCTCGGCACGGGTCATTTTTTCAAGAGATCCGCTGAACACTACTATTTTACCTGCAACTGGACTGTCACTTTCGGCAATTTCTGCGTCTTCTATGAGTAATTGTTCGGCCATGCGGTCAATCGAAGCGGATTCCTCGGGGTTCGTGAACGCCGAAACCAACGCATTGGCCATGACCTCACCAACGCCATCAATCCCCAAAAGTTCTTCCCATTCAGGTGAGCCGTTAGTCGAAATGGCCGTCATGACATCACGAAAAACCGACCATGACCCATAGTGATTTGCCAGAAGTTTGCCCGTGTTTTCGCCCACGTGACGAATGCCAAGTGCGTATAAGAACCGCCCGAATGATATTGTGCGCTTGTCTTCGATAGCTTGAAACAGATTGTCTGCCGACTTACCGCCCCAACCTTCGCGATTGCTTAGGCGTTGCAAACCAGAGCCGTAATTTGATTGAAGTAAAAAGATATGTGCCGGCTCTTTGATCCAGCCATCAAGATAAAACTGTTCAACCTGTTTCGCGCCCAAGCCTTCGATGTCAAAGGCCCCACGGCCAACAAAATGCTTCAATTTTTCAACAGCTTGCGCAGGACAAATCAAGCCGCCGGTACATCTGCGAACGGAATCTTGATTTTCACGAACTGCTTCTGAATTGCATTCGGGGCATATTGTTGGAAACATGAAAGGTCGGGAACCTGTAGGCCTCTTGCTGGGATCGACATCCGCGATTTTCGGGATGACATCGCCAGCACGGTAGACTTGAACCCAATCTCCTTCGCGGAGATCGCGGCCTTCACGGATTGAGGCACCTTTACTATCTCGACCCTCGATATAATCTTCGTTGTGCAGCGTGACGTTAGACACAACGACGCCGCCGACTGTAACTGGGGTTAGTCGTGCCACAGGGGACAAGGCACCAGTTCGTCCAACTTGAATTTCGATGGCCTCAAGACGAGTCCAAGCGGTTTCGGCCGGAAATTTGTGTGCTATCGCCCAGCGAGGGGTGGTTGAGCGAAAGCCAAGTCGCTCTTGAAGCGCCAAATCGTCAACTTTGTAGACAACACCATCGATGTCATATCCGAGCGAGGCGCGTTGGCTTTCTATGTTTGCATAGTGATCCAGCAAATCGTCAAGGCTTTCAAAGCGCTTGGTCAACTCATTGGTTGAGAAACCAAGTTCTGCAAGTTGTGAAATTCCGCCTATTTGTGAACTCGCCAACGGTGAACTCAAGTGCCCCCATGCATAGGCAAAGAATTTCAGAGGGCGCGATTTTGTTATCGCGGAATCAAGTTGGCGAAGCGAGCCAGCGGCCGCGTTGCGTGGATTAGCAAATGTCTTTTCGCCTTGTTGGGATTGGCTTGCGTTCAATTTCGCAAAATCCTCATGGCTCATGTAAACTTCGCCGCGCACTTCTAGGCGTGAGATTTCTGATTTTATCGTATGTGGCACGTCGGTAATCGTCAGAGCATTTGCAGTGACATTTTCGCCGGTTTCACCATCTCCACGGGTGGCTGCTTGGACAAGTTTCCCATTCTCGTATCTTAACGAAAGGGACAGCCCGTCTATCTTTGGCTCTGCCGTGTAAGCAACTGATTGATCGCCGCTGAGCCCCAAAAACTTCCTTATTTGCTTATCAAAGTCCCTCACGTCATCTGCATCAAAGGCGTTGGACAATGATAGCATCCGTTGGGCGTGGCGGATTTTGGTAAATTTCTCAGACGGGCTGAAACCAATTTGCTCTGAGGCGCTGTCATCTCGTTTGAGGTGGGGAAATGCAGACTCAATTTCAGTGTTACGACGCTTCAACGCATCGTAGGAAGCATCGTCTAAAATGGGGGAATCATCCGAGTGGTATGCCGCATTTGCAGACAGTAGCTGTATTGCCAATGCTGCAAGCTCTGCCGCAGCTTGTTCCTCGCTTAGTTCTGACACTGGTGCGGCGTTATCCATCGGCAATTCTCACGTTTTTCTAACTACGTGATAAAAGCCGACAGACTGTTGGTCTAGTGATGAGTGGTGGTAATGATAGAATTCTACGCGTTTACTGCCATTGGTTCCGGTGTTTTGGGGCTCGGTTGAGGATCACGCAGGACGTATCCACGTCCCCAAACAGTATCGATGTAATTGTCGCCACCCGTAGCATTGTCGAGCTTCTTGCGTAGCTTACAGATAAACACGTCGATGATTTTCAGTTCAGGCTCATCCATTCCACCGTAGAGATGGTTGAGAAACATCTCTTTGGTCAAAGTCGTGCCTTTTCGAAGGCTCAAAAGCTCAAGCATCTGATACTCTTTTCCGGTCAGGTGCACCGTAGTTCCACCAACCTCAACGGTTTTTGCGTCGAGATTGACCGCGATCATGCCGGTCTGAATGATAGACTGCACATGGCCTTTTGACCGGCGGACAATGGCGTGAATGCGCGCAACCAATTCTTCGCGATGAAAGGGCTTGGTTAGATAGTCGTCAGCCCCAAACCCAAAACTTTTGAGTTTGCTTTCTGTGTTATCGTCACCAGACAATATTAAAATCGGGGTTTCCACACGCGAACGGCGAAGTTGACGGAGCACTTCGTAGCCAGGCATGTCGGGCAAGTTCAAGTCGAGAAGTATCAAATCGTAGTCATATAGCTTTGCAAGATCGAGACCTTCTTCACCAAGATCTGTTGCATAAACATTTAGATTTTCGTGTGTGAGCATCATTTCAATGCTTTTGGACGTTGTCGGATCGTCCTCAACCAATAGTACGCGCATAAAAACGTCCTCCAAAGATTAACCATGTGCTTTTTCAATGTTTGGCCGGAAATGGTTAAGACCCGGTTACTTGCATTTATACTTGCATGCACAATCTATGGTTGTCTAGTGGATTGTAACCTAGTCACCTTTAATCCGTCTTTGCCCCTTAAAATTAGGCCCATTTCCCACTCTGAAAGTTCCTCTTTGGTAAGTGAATAGAGGTTCAAGGCGTCTTCTCTTGAGATAAGACCATAAAGAATAGCGTGAACCACGGTCTCTTTCCGCGATGCTACCCAGCGTTGAGTCGTCGAATGGGGAAGATCCGACATGCTAAGAACACGGCCATCTGGAAGTTTCGCGGTGCGCGGTCTATCTACTTTTTTAAGATACATGCCAAAGCCTTTGGTTTCGATTGGTCCAGAAAAACCTCATTCCCTTAAGCAGCAGTGAAGGTAGGGGTTGAGAGTGTTTAAGATTTTCCTATATTCCAGCAGATCACTTGCAGGAGCAGAGCATGCCTGAACTCAACTCACTTGGTTTTGACAAACCACCAAGCGAAACGCGCGTTGTTGTCGCGATGTCCGGTGGCGTCGACAGTTCGGTGGTAGCGGCGCAGCTTGCGGATGAAGGCTATGACGTTGTTGGTGTCACGCTTCAGCTTTATGATCATGGGGCTGCCCTTGCAAAAAAAGGAGCATGCTGTGCAGGCATCGACATTCATGATGCCCGCCGCGTGGCCGAAGAAAAAGGTTTTCCCCATTACGTTTTGGACTACGAAAACATCTTTCAAGACGCCGTAATCGATGAATTTGCGGACAGCTATCTTGCAGGGGCGACCCCTGTTCCCTGCATTCGATGCAATGAAAGGGTAAAGTTTAAGGATCTTCTTGAGACCGCGAAGGATTTAGAGGCCGATTGCATGGCGACCGGCCACTACATCCAGCGAAAACTCGGGAATTCTGGCGCAGAGCTTCACAGCGCGGCGGATGCAAATAGGGATCAAAGCTATTTCCTATTCTCAACAACACCAGATCAGCTGGATTATCTGAGGTTCCCACTAGGGCATTTGCCTTCCAAGGATGCGACACGCGCACTTGCAGCGCAATACGGGCTATCAGTTGCGGACAAACCCGACAGTCAGGACATTTGCTTCGTACCGGACGGAAATTATGCGTCGGTCATCGAAAAACTGCGGCCAGGAGCGTCTGAACCTGGCGAAATCGTTCACGCTGATGGCCGTGTACTTGGGCAACACAACGGTGTGCTTCACTATACAATCGGTCAAAGACGTGGACTGGGCATTGGAGGGTTAAGTGATCCTCTTTATGTGGTGCGTCTCGATGTCGATACAAAACAAGTGATTGTTGGTCCAAAAGAGTTGTTGTCCACGCGGATCATACCGGTTCGTGAGATCAACTGGCTGGGCGATGAACCGTTCGAAAGCCGTGAGGCTTGGAATGTTGCGGTCAAAGTGCGTTCAACCCGCCCCCCGCGTGAGGCTATAATTAGACCCCTATCAGCGACTACGGCTGAGGTTGAACTGCTGTCGCCAGAAGAGGGCGTATCCCCCGGTCAAGCATGCGTGTTCTATGACAACGAAAGCTCTCGGATATTCGGTGGCGGATGGATCTGGAAAGGGAATCCAGCCTAGGATTCGATCCCGTCCAAGACAGCTTTAGCCGCCCGCATCCCAGGTTCTTCGCCGCCCGCACCGAGTTTTTCCATCGTCTCGCGCATCGCCTCAAGTTGATCCATTGGGTTGTTGAGCACATCAAGTATCGCCGGCGCAATAAACTGCGGCTGGCAGTCTTTGCCCAAAAACTCAGGGATCACGCGTGTGTTGGACACAAGACTGACAAGCGTCGCCGTATCCACCCTCAACATCCGCGAAATCAAAAAGCGCGAGATTGCGTTCATGTCGTAAGCAATAACCATAGGGGTACCGGCTGCAGCCAATTCAAGCGAAACCGTGCCCGACGCAGCAAGCGCCAAGTCCGACGCTTTGAATGCGGCAAGCTTGCGGGACCCTGCTTCGTCTGCATCAAAATCCCTCGGGTCGAGGATCAGCACTTCGGTTGGCAAATCCCATTCCGACACCATTGCTTCGACAAGTCCAGCTACGGGCTTAGCCGCAGGTAGGACCAATCGAATGTCATCTTGGGCTTTCACGACCTCTCGCAAAACCTCACCGAAAATTGGGCCAAGGCGGGTAACTTCGCTTTTACGCGACCCTGGTAAGACCAACAGCATCGGGGCGTCACCAATGCCATGGCGCAATCGAAACTCAGACGCATCAGATTCGCTGGCTTGGGGTTCAGTAACAACCGGATGACCCACAAAATCGCACTGCATACCTTCATTCTGCATGAACGGCGGTTCAAACGGCAAAAGTGCAAGGACATGGTCGATATATACGGCCATTTTCTTGGCGCGCTTTGGACGCCAAGCCCAAACTGACGGGGCTACATAGTGAACAGTTCGAACGTCTGAGCGTTGTTTGACGGCTTTGGCGACGCGCAAACAAAATTCCGGACTGTCGATAGTAATTATCACATCAGGTTGGGACTCAACGACCGCATTGGCCGTTTCGCGGATCCGTTTCTTGAAATGGAAGTATTTTGGCAGAATTTCCACCAAACCCATGACAGACAGCTCACGCATATCAAAACGAGAATTCAGCCCTTGGCTTTGCATCAGTTCGCCGCCGACGCCCTCAAACGTGACTTCAGGCACCAATTGGCGCAATCCAGTCATCAAAGCATGCCCTAGCTTATCGCCGGATTCCTCGCCTGCGATAATGAAAACCTTCAAGAATGCCTCCGCGCCAATAGAAGAATTCCGGCTTCGTTGGCGGTTGTGATTAGCGACTCTCGATCTAGAAGCAGAACCGAACCGGGCGAGATTACGATCGCAGACAGGCCTGCCTGCTTGGCATTCTTGATCGTTGCGGGCCCAATGGTCGGCATATCGACCCGTAAATCCTGACCAACTTTTGGGCGCTTAACTAAAACACCCGAACCCCGACGCAAGTGTTTCGCGGTGGAAGCAACAAACCCAAGCAGCGCGTCTGTGCCCTGAATCGTCTCGATCCCAAGACAAACGCCACCCTCAACAACAACGGCCTGCCCGACATCAACCGGAGACATCGATCCCAAGATAGCATCTGCGCGTTTGATGTCTGCTTGTACTGTATCCGTTAGCTCACCGGTTGAAAGTTGCCCCTCGTCGGCCGTCAATTCAGGCAACAGACTATGTGCACCGACAACTTTGAAGCCTTGTTCTTCAAAAATTTGGATGATCTCTCGCAGTAAACCGTCATCGCCTCCAGCCATTGATGCTAACAGCCGAGGCGCAATCAGCGCCATACCAGTATCAAACAAGGAAGGATCAAGTGACGGGCGCGACATCGCACCGGCCATTACCACCCGTTCAACACCGTTTGCATGCAGGGTTTCGAACACTGTGCCCAAATGTTCGAATTTGAAAACGTGGTCCGGTTCAATATCCGTCGGCATGCCATCAAACGCAATTTTCAATGCGTCAGGGAAGACCTTGTCTATAGAAACCGGTAGCTGACCTGAACCGGCCAATATCGCTAGTCTAGACATCGCTTAACCTGGTGTTAGGAACGAACGATCGCTCGCACCCATGATAAATTCAACGATTTCCTGAACGGGCTGACTATCAGTTTCCTCGCCAAGACGCTTAGCGCGATCCTGAAAAGCCCCCTCACCCTGTGCGAGCATCTGAAAGGCAGCACGTAAAGCTGTGATGTCAGAGCGGCTGATCCCTCGGCGTTTAAGGCCAACAAGGTTAAGTCCGTCCAGTTCCCCACGAGGGGCCTGTACGAGGCCATAAGGAATGACGTCGTTTGTCACCATGGTCACAGCGCCGACAATCGCTCCGCGTCCAATGCGAACGAATTGATGCACGCCGCTAAGACCGCCAACAATGACGTCATCCTCAAGCACACAATGGCCAGCAATCGCAGCTTGGTTCACTACAATAACGTTGTTCCCAATGATGCAATCATGCGCGATGTGGCATCCCGCCATAAACAACCCATCATCACCGATTTTCGTCAGACCGCCACCGCCACCAGTGCCCGTGTTCATGGTCACATGTTCACGAATTCGGTTGCGGGCCCCGATTTCGAGCTTCGTCGCCTCACCCTTGAATTTTAGGTCCTGCGGGATTTCACCAATCGAAGCGAATGAAAAAATCACAGTATCTTCACCGACACTTGTTTCACCTGTCACAACGACATGAGAACGCAAAGTCACACGCTCTGAAAGCTGAACTTTCGGACCGATGTGGCAAAACGGGCCAATGACACAGCCATCGGCGATCACTGCGCCATCTTCAATCACGGCGCTTGGATGGATATTTGCTGAGGCGCTAATGCTCATCAGGCGCTTTCCGCAGGCAGATCCATCATTGCCGTAAATTCGGCCTCTGCAGCCAGTTCACCTTCAACAGTTGCCACGCCTTTGAACTTCCAAACTTTTCCACCCGGCTTACCGCGTGTCGTTTCGACCTTCATTTCAAGCACATCACCCGGACCAACCTTGCGGCGGAATTTGCACTTGTCGATGGCCATAAAGTAAATAAGCATATCTTTGTCAGCGAGATCCAAGGCAACTCCGACCATGACACCCGTTGTTTGTGCCATAGCTTCAACGATCGTAACGCCTGGCATTATGGGTGTTCCCGGAAAATGACCCTGGAAATGGGGCTCGTTCATCGTGACGTTCTTGATGCCTGTGGCCGACTGATACCCATCAATTTCAACAACTTTATCGACCAGCAAAAACGGATAGCGATGCGGCAAGATGCGCTGAATGAGTTGGATATCAGCGGATTTCAATTCGGACATAGGTCGTGCCTTTCAAAGTGAGTTACCACTGATTACCAAGCGGGCAAGAGTGCGGCAAGCATAGGCTGAGGGTTAATTGCTTCCGTCGCCGAGCAGAGCGTCGATCCGCGCGATAGCATCATCGGTAATATTGATCGAATCTGCAGGAATAAGAACAGCATCTTGCGAAAGAACCGCCAGTGCGCGACGCTCTCGCATAATTTCGATCAACACGTCCTGAGCGATGCTAAGAAATTGCTGACGGGCCTGCCCTGGTCGCGCCTGAAGCTCTGATCCTTTGGCAGTTTGCTCAGCGCGAATTTTCTGTGCTTTCGTATCAAACTCTTCCGCCAAAACCGAGAAATCTTCACGGCCAAGCGTAGAGCGCCGTTCTGTGAGGTCTTTTTCTTCGGCCGTTAGCTCTGCAAATTTTGTGCTGTTTTCAGCCAAAAGTTCTGCTCTTGCTGCTTGAAATTCAGATTGTATGCGCTGACCAAACATTGAATTGGCAAAGAACCGATCAAGATCAATGACCAGAATCGCACTTTGCAAGACCACAATGGTTTGAGGTGCTTCCGGATTGTCCGTTTGTTCTTGTGCAAAAGCAGGGGTGCCCAATGTGAAAGCCAGCATCAAGCAGGCTTTCACTAGGGTATCAAGAACCTTCAAGATCATTAGAACTCAGCTGAAACTGTAAGCTCAAAGCCTTGCTCAATGTCGCCGGTTTGCTTTGACAACGCTTCGGTCCAGTTAAAACGCAACGGCCCGATAGGAGTATCCCAGAATATCGAAGCACCGATGACCTGACGAAGAGTGAAGTCGTTGTACTCTACTAAAACACCCGATGTTTCACCAACTTCCCAAAGGGATCCCGCGTCATAGAAAATTCCACCCGAGATGCCGTATTCTTCAGGCAATCCAATTGGGAACTGGGCTTCAAGCCGAGCGACCGCAAACCGGTTTCCACCGAGCGCATCTCCGCTAGGGTCACGAGGACCAATCCCATTTGGCGCAAATCCACGCATGACGTGAGAGCCCATAAAATATCGGTCGGTCACGCGGCTGTTCCCACTGGAATAGTTCAACAGGCCACCTTCAAGCGTTGCCATAAGCGTAATGCGGTCGTCCAGTATTGTCGTCTGAGCGGTCGCATGGGCCGATGTTTTAAGGTAATTATTGTCTCCACCTACGCCAGCATATTCTTGATCTAAGCGCAACAACACGCCTGCATCGGGATTAAGGCCGGAGCTACGGTTGTCATAAGTGAGAGCGTACCCAAGAGCGGAAGTAGTGAGTTGACCAGCGTCCTTCTCATTTTGAAGGACTGGGCTCGCGGAGGTAACATTTGTCAGGTCTTCGGCGGAGAGGTGATATCGCAGGTTCAAGTTCGCATTATCTGCGACCGCAAATCCAAGCGACGGTGTGAAATTTGACACGGTCGTATCGTAGAGGGCGTTCTCATTATCGGTCTGGAACCGGCCCATGTTCAGACCAAACCTAGCGTTTTGGCCCATCAAGGCTGGCTCAACAAAATTAATGCTGTAACGCGTGTTGCTTTCACCCTTTTGGAAGCTGAAGTCCAATGCCTGACCACGACCAAGGAAGTTCGTTTCTTTATAGGTAGCGACGGCGCTGATACCGCTGGCGGTATTATAGTTACCACCAAAGCTGACGTTACCAGTCGGGCGTTCCTGCAAAGTAACGTCAATAATCATCTTGTCCGCGGCTGAACCGCTTCGCGCTGACACGTCATCATAGGCGAAAAAACGCAAAGCTCGAATACGGTTTGCCGCTTCGCGTATTTCACGAGGGTTAAACGGATCACCTTCAACGGCGTCAAACTGGCGACGAATGACTTTATCCAGAGTCGCCGTATTTCCTTCGATATCGATGCGCTCAATAAAGACGCGAGAACCGCGCTTTAGAACAAACTCGACATCCAAAGTTAGGTTCTCTGGGTTGCGAGTAACGACAGGCTCAACGCGGAGGAAATCAAGTTCCTTGTCGGTTGCTTTGATTTCCAGACGTGCAATGTCGCTGTCTATGTCGGTAGGAGAATAAAGATCCCCAGATTTAATGCGTAGAGTCTTTGCAAAATCATCGGCATCAACGTTTGGATATTCACTGCGCACAGTAACATTTCCAAAATCAAACTGCTGACCTTCTTCGACAATGAAAGTTAAAAAGTACGAACCACGGTCCCGCGTAAGCTCTGTCTCGACATCAAGGACACGAAAATCCACGTACCCTTTGGATTGATAAAAGTCTGTCAGAACCCTTCTATCAAAGGCAATGCGATCAGAAACGAACGTGTCTCGTTGAACTAGAAAACGGAATAGGCCTGCTTGTTTGGTTTCCAAAATGCGACGCAAACGAGTGTCCGAAAATTCAGAGTTTCCAACAAACGAAAGACGTTCAATTTCAACGCGTCCGCCTTCGACAATTTCGAAAACTAGATCTACCCGGTTGTCAGATCTCTTAATGATTTTTGGAGTAATCGTTGCCGCTATGCGACCTTTTTCACTATACGCAGAGGTGATCGCAGCCGCATCGCCGTCGACAGTTAACGGATTAAACACGCGACCTTGTTCGGAAGAAACCAACTCACTCAGGACGTTGGTCTTGATCCGGGAATTACCTTCGAACGTAATTCGGTTAATGGTCGGACGCTCAACAACGACGATCGTCAACCGAGACCCGCTTGGCGAAATCTCAACGCTTTCAAACAGTCCAGATGCAATCAGAGCTTGATAAGCGTCATTCAATTCAGCGGCGGTAAGGGACTGATTCTCGGCCAATCCAGCTTGTGCAAGAATCGTTCCTTGTTCGATCCGCTTGTTGCCTTGGATATTGATGCTGTTGAAACGGAAGCTTTGAGCAACCGCAGAGCTGGCCAAGACAGCCAGAATCACGAAGAAAAACGTCGAAAGTACCAATGCCCGCAATGAGAAACGGTCACGGCTTTTGGCAAGGGCCATGGCCCGCGCGGCAGCAGATTTGCGCATAAAGACAACCTTGTAAGACATCCCAGTCCTAAGTTTGGTAAAGGGATTACCCGGTCATGTCAAAACGATCGCACCCAATCGGCGGGAAAATGTCGTCTTATTTTTTGATTAGATGAAAGTTGGAGACACTGTTTGAAATGATATCACCGATGCAGCTGCGAAAAGTGCTGCAATTACTGCGCCCACGAAAAGGATACGATCCCAATTCAGGCCGAATAATACTGATACTGCGTGTGTTCCTGAAATGACGGCTGACATAGCGCACCTCTTTGGTTGGTTGATGCCCTCACGCTAGGAGCCAATTCTGTCAGAATAGTGTCGAGGGTCAGACGCTTTAGAGGTCAATTATCAAATTGAACATGCAACGTCATTGCCAAGAGCGAACACCATGAAGCCAAGGATAAACACCAGTCCAATCGACATCAAAACCCGGAAAACCCTATCGTTTGGCGGCCGACCAACTGTTGCTTCGTAGATGTGAAAGATCAAATGCCCACCGTCTAAAACGGGAATTGGCAGAAGGTTCATCAATCCAATTGCCGTCGACAGGAAAGCAATAAAGTAGACAAAATCGTCCAATCCTTGGCTCGCCATAGCGCCTGATGTCTCAGCAATTCCAACAGGGCCCGTTAGATAACACGTCGAGATCGAACCCGTGATCACGTGATATAGGCCTGATAGCGTATCCGTGATGATCCCCGAAACTTGCGACGCGCCGTATTTTGTAGCCTTCCAGACACCAACAAATTTACGTTCAGGCTCAAACATAAAGTCCAACGCGACGCCAATCCGCCAGAAGGTCTCAAAACCTCCGTCTTCCTTAGGTTCATCTGAGCGACGGGGCGTAAGGGTAATTTCCACGAGATCGCCACCGCGCCATACGGTTAACGCTAGGTCCCTGCCCTCGGACGTTTCGACAGCGTGTTTTAGTTGTGAAAACGCAATAATTTCTGAACCGTCTATCGCAGTGATAACGTCGCCGACTTCAAGTCCTGCTTGATACGCTGCTCCCCGTGGAACCAGAAAGTTCACCATAGGTGGATAAGTATAGGGTCCCTCAATCTCAATTTCCTGTCCGTCACGGACCACGACATATGGCAATGTCGGCGCAACGGGCAGACGGTCATCCAACCCCTTCATTGCTGAAAGGTCTGAGATTTCATTGCCCGCAATCTCAAGTATTTGGTCGCCAATTCGCAGTTCGTACGCACCGCTAGGCAGAGGAATGAACTCGCCCACGGTCAGCGGTTCTTTAACGTCACCGGAATAAATCGTGAGACCAATGAACACAGCAATCGCAAGGATAAAGTTGAACACCGGACCAGCAGCCACTGTCGCGGCACGTGCCCACAAAGGTGCACCATGCATGGTTTCGCGCAATTGGTCCTCGGTCAGTTCTTCAAATGCCTCGTCGTCCTTGGCACTCGCAGCGTTAGAATCGCCCCTGAATTTCACATACCCACCAAATGGAATCGCAGCTAACTGCCATTTTGTGCCGTACTGATCATGGCGCGACCAAAGAACTGGCCCAAACCCAAGACTGAACACGTCAGCCTTTATGCCAGACCAGCGGCCAATGATGTAATGGCCGAACTCATGCACAAAAATAATTGTCAAAAGGGCCACGACAAATGCCGCAATCGTAAAGGCTACGTTGCCAAATTGCGGGATCAGCTCCAAAAGCTCCATGCTTACCTCTGTCTAGTGTCAACTTTAACGCCCTTGGGCGATCAATTCTTGTCCGTATTTGCGCGCCATTTGATCGGCATTCGCGACGGTATCAAGTGTCATCGCGTCTTTATTAAGGCCATCCTTTGACACGAGTTGGTTAAGCACATCCTCAACCAGAAGCGCCATGTCCAAAAAACCAATTTTGTGGTCAATGAAGGCATCCAAGGCTTTCTCCTTGGCGGCGTTGAAGACTGATCCAGCCAATCCGCCTTGCTCCATCACAAATTGCGCAAGTTTAAGCGCTGGATAACGTGCATCCTCGGGTGCCTTGAAATCAAGTTGGCCGATGGCTGCTAGATCCAACCTTTCAACCGGAAGTTTACGGCGCTCGGGCCAATGCAAGGCAAATCCAATTGCATGGCGCATATCCGGCGGTCCTACGTGGGCCATCAACGCGCCATCGTTAAAACCAACCAAAGCGTGCACCAAGGATTGGGGGTGCACCAGCACTTCAATTTGCCCCGCCGTAACGCCAAAAAACTCTTTTGTTTCTATAACTTCCAGCGCCTTATTGAACATAGAGGCGCTGTCAATTGTGATACGCTGCCCCATATCCCAGTTTGGATGGGTTGCCGCCTGTTCTGGGGTAGCTTTGGCAATTCGCTCCAAGGGCCAATCGCGAAATGCTCCGCCTGATGCCGTAATTATTATACGCTCAACCGCCGCAATATCTTCACCAATCAAAGCCTGAAAAATTGCAGAATGTTCGCTGTCGACTGGCAATATCTTCGCGCCGTATTTCCTGGCTTCCCCAAGTAATAATTCGCCAGCAGTCACCAGAGATTCTTTGTTTGCCAAAGCGAGCGTCGCACCGTGCCTGAGCGCGCGTAGCCCGGGTTCAAGTCCAGCAGCCCCAACAATAGCAGACATGGTCCAATCAACAGGCCGATCCGCTGCTTCTAGTATTGCGTTTCGCCCTGCTGCAACTGCAATTCCCGAACCTGCAAGAGTTTCCTGAAGTGAACTCAAAAGGCTTTCATCAGACGTGACCGCGAGATCAGCCTTTAGATCAATGGCATCGTTCGCCAATTGCTCTATGTTTTGCCCACCTGTCAATGCAACCACGTCATACGAATCCCGATCGCGTTTGATCAGGTCAATTGTGCTTTGACCGATAGAACCGGTTGCGCCGAAAATCGAGATGCTGCGGGTCATTCTTCGCCGAGTCTAAAGATCATCAAGCCATCGGGTAGAACAAGGCTTACAACCCCGATCACCAATGCAGCTGCAATCATGCCATCAAATCGGTCTAAAAACCCACCGTGCCCCGGGATCAAATTGGAACTGTCTTTAACCTCAAAACGCCGCTTAAGCGCGCTTTCGGCAATGTCGCCCATTTGAGACGCCACTGAAACCGCGATGGAAAACAGGATGAAAGGTCCAGCAAATGCCGCGCC
>ERZ1046740.1055-NODE-1055-length-20419-cov-6.423050_pt1 | contig 20419 bp, 17 predicted proteins | sample MGYA00383093_ERZ1046740 | MGnify/ENA primary metagenome ERZ1046740 (study PRJEB29581, sample SAMEA5548363) | metagenome | biome: marine; feature: coastal; material: water | depth 25 m | study: Short-term variability in the microbial, nano- and picoplankton... | reverse complement strand
TTCCATTTACATTTTCTGTTAATGATTCTAAAGCTGCTTTAGCGGCTACTTTTGAGATGCCAGCATCAGCTGCCATAGCATCAATTAATTCTGATTTGTTCATAGTTTAAAATATTAAATCAATTGGTTAAACATTCTATATTTGTACTTTAAAAGCATAACAAAGTTATACGGAATAAGGGTTTGTGCAAGTTTTAGGTAAAAAAAACACTCATTTTGTTAATAAATGACCGTTATTGTTAATAACATTACGATTTTTAAGTGAAATTATGAGCGAAACCCTTTGAAATATGGGCTTAACGCACTCTTGAATTTTCAGAAAAGGCGTAACCGTTTAACAAACTTTTTGTATCCATTTTTCTCTTACCTGCAATTTTTAAACTTTCAATTTTTATATACCCTTTTTTAACGGCAATTTTTAGTTCGTTTTTAGAAGTTATGACTTTACCATTTTTGTAATTGTGATTTTCTAACTCTTTTACTGCATTGTAAATTTTAAGAGTTACTTTTTCCTCACCATTCAATAAAGTTGTCCAAGCTGATGGGTAAGGATTCAGACCTCTTATTAAATTGTAAATATTATCGATAGAGTCGTTCCAGTTTATTTTACAAGTTTCACTAAATATTTTTGGAGCTGGTTTAGTGTGAGTTTTTGGTTGTTTCATAGTTTTAACTTCACCTTTTTTAATGAGTTCTATAGTTTTTACAACTAATTTACTTCCGGTATTCATAAGTCTGTCGTGCAATTCACCAACTATTTCATTATTTTCAATAGCAACTTCATCTTGTAATATAATATTACCAGTATCAATTTTTTCATCAATAAAAAAAGTAGAAACCCCTGTTTTTGTTTCACCATTTATAATAGCCCAATTTATGGGCGCTGCACCTCTATAATTTGGAAGCAGCGATGCGTGTAAGTTAAAAGTTCCATATTTTGGCATTTGCCAAACTATTTTAGGAAGCATTCTAAAAGCAACAACAATTTGTAAATTTGCGTTTAAAGATTTTAAGGAAGCTATAAATTCTTCATTTTTTAAATTAGTAGGTTGTAAAACTGTTAAATTATTTTCGATAGCATATTTTTTTACAGCCGACTGGTGAATTTTTCTCCCTCTTCCCGCAGGTTTATCAGGAGCAGTAATCACACCCACTACGTTCAGCTTTGCTTTTAATAAAGCATCAAGTGTAGCTACTGCAAAATCGGGCGTACCCATAAACACAATTCGTATATCGCTCATAGTTTTAGTTAAGTTTGAATTTATTTTGCGAAGTTATAGTTATTTTATTTTTCTCTAATAATATTTTGAGTGAATTTAAGATTTCTTCCTCGCTATATTCTAATTGATTTGTAATTTCTCTAGATGTTAAGGAGTTGTTTTTTAGTATTTCAAGAATTACTAAAAACAGGGATGTAGGAGGGTGCTTATTTTTTTGTTTTCTTATGCAAACATCACATGTGCCACAATGCTCTTTTAATTCTTCATTAAAATAATTTAGTAATTGAATATTTCGGCAAAGTGTGTAGTTTTTTAAATAGTGAATAATAGCATTGAGTTTTTCTGATTTTAAACTATTTTGCTGTTCAATATTTTTTGAAATTCTATTTATTGTATACGTATCTTCTCGTGCGACTAAGAAAGTAAGTTTTGAATTTGTGTTTTCGCAATTATAAACAATAATACCATCATTATTTAAAAGTTGTAACTGTTGTATGATTTCTTTTTTTGAAACGGCTAATTTCTTTGAGAGAAACGTTTCATTAATAACAGTGTAATGTTCAAAAATACCTCCATAACTTCTTAAAATTAAGTTTATTAAATTAGTTTGTCTCGTATTTTTTTCTAAATAATTGAATAAATGATTATTGCTTATTAAAAATTTGATGGTTGATTTTTTACTAAAGTTCTCATCTAAGCTGACAATACCTTCACGTTCTAAAATTTTTATAATAGAATATGTTGCGAGTACATTAATTCGGTAGGTATCACAAAATTCCTGAAGTGAGAAATTGAATATTTCTGTTGGAATTTCACCTAACGAAACATTGAAATATTGGTTTAAATGGTGGTATACAATTTTAACCTTATCAATAGTTGGTGTATTAATAGCAAATCTAGAAATTGAATTTGACAATAAAGCTTCATTAGTTAATGTTATTGAATAAGCGTTTTTTTGATCTCTGCCAGCTCTGCCTGCTTCTTGAATAAAGTTTTCAATGCTATTAGGTATGTTTATATGTATAACTGCTCTTACGTTCTCTTTGTCAATTCCCATTCCAAAGGCATTGGTGGCAACCATAATTGGAGTTGCTTCGTTTATCCAATTTTCAAAAGCACTGTTTTTTTCTGAAACTGAGAGTCCGCCATGGTAGAAACTACTTTTAAAATTATTTCTATTAAAGAACTGTGAAACTTCTTTTGTTTGTTTTCGGTTATTAGTATATATAATGAGAGGCTCATTTATTTTAGTGGCAATTTGCTTGAGTCGTCCATAAATATCTTCAGTATGAATAACGTGGTAACTTAAATTGGTTCGTTTAAATGATTGTTTAAAAACAGTGGCATTTTCAATTTCTAAGTTTGTTTGTATATCTTTTAAAACTTTTGAGGTAGCGGTAGCTGTCAATGTTATAACGGTTGCTTTTGGTTGTAGTCTTATTAATTCATTTAATTTTAAATAGGAAGGCCTAAAATCGTGTCCCCATTCTGAAATACAATGCGCTTCATCAATGGCAATAATACTAACATTAAGTTGCTTTATTTTTTCTTGAATTAATTTTGATTGAAATTTTTCAGGTGATAAATACAAAAATTTATAATTGCCATACATTAAGTTGTCGAAAGCCGTAATTACATCATTTTGAGATAACTGAGACGTTAATGCAATGGCTTTAATCCCTTTTTTTTCTAGATTGTTAACTTGGTCGTTGATTAATGCTATAAGTGGAGATATAACAATACAAACTCCTTCCGAGAGCATTGCGGGTATTTGATAGCATATTGATTTACCTCCTCCGGTAGGCAATAATACAACCGTATTTTTTTTTTCTAATACCGTATTAATAATTTCCTCTTGAATGGATCTGAAATTGGAATATCTCCAGTATTTTTTTAATATGTCAAGAGGTGCATTCATTACTTAATAAAATTCAAAATAAAATCTGTTCTAAATTCAACAGTTCCTGTTGGAACTTCTGTAATAGCATATCCTAAATTTTTATAAGTACGCTCTAAATGGTTATGAATAGCGAGTGCTTGTTCAAAATTTTCGTACCGCTCATTGTCTGAAATATATATATCTTCCCAGGGTGGCATTAAAAAAATATGATTGTAACGGTAGGTATTACTTCTTTCAATATACGTCTCAGGATAGTCAACACTTATATAATTCATATAAGCATGAACATCAGGAATTCCTCTGTCAAAAAATACTATATTTTCAGTTTTTTCATCAGCTTCTTTATATTGATTAATTCTACCTTCAATAAGTAAGTTGCTAAAAAGCAGAGGTTTTGTTAAAAAAAGTTGTTCAATTCCCCTTTTTTGAGCTTGTAAAGTAACTTCCCTTGAAATTTCGGGCATACATTCAAAGTTGCGTTTAATTAGTTCTTCAATAACGGTTGATTTTCCTGTACCAGGCCCTCCTGTAATTACAATTTTGGTTTGCATGATGCAAAAATAAACTATTCCGTAATTTTTACTAAAAATAAAATGTAATTTTGTCAGTTAAATATTAACATTAGTTAATTGATACTTCAATTGCAAAGTCAATTAAAAAATAAAAAAATGAATACAAAAGATCAGTTTTATAAAAAATTAAAGAAAAAATTAAAAAAGGACACAAATTTTCCTTCAAAATATTTATATAAATTTATTGTTCCCTCTACAGATGATAAAGTTTTACAAGTTGAAAACTTATTTAATCATTCAGGTGCTGTTGTCACAAAAACTACCTCAAAAACAGGTAAATTTACAAGTGTATCCATTCTTGTTGTTATGAAAAATGCCGATGCGGTAATTTTAAAATATAAGGAAGCTGAGAAAATAGAAGGAATTATTTCATTATAATACCGTTTTTTTAAAAATAAAAAATAAATTGCAACGTTTTTAGGTATAATTTTTTTAATACATTACTAAATTTTAAACTTAATTTGATGAAATTAAAATACATAATATTAGTTCTTATTTTTGGTACGTTGAAAATGTTTTCACAAGAGAAACAAAAAGTGTTATTTTCAATTAATAATGAACCAATTTACACCAATGAATTTTTAAGTGTTTACAAAAAGAATTTGAATTTAATTCAGGATTCGGAAAATAATAGTATCGAAAATTATCTAAAATTATTTATTGATTATAAATTAAAGATAAAACAAGCTAAAGAGTTAAGGATTGACACCTTAAAAAGTTTTAAAACTGAAATTAACAAATACGCCGAAACACTTTCCGCGCCATATTTAATGGATGAGGCAGTTACTAATAAGTTAGTTAAAGAGGCTTATAACAGGTTGTTAAATGAGGTAAATGCCAGCCATATATTAATTTTTGCAAAGGAAGATGCTTTGCCAGCTGACACCTTAAATGCATACAATAAGTTAATAGAAGCACGTAATTTAATTTTAAAAGGAACTGATTTTGCCAAAGTGGCTCAAAACTATTCTCAAGATCCTTCTGTGAAGCAAAACGGAGGTAAATTAGGCTATTTTACAGCAATGCAAATGGTTTATCCATTTGAAAATATGGCATTTTCAACTCAAGTTGATTCAGTTTCAATGCCTTTTAGAACAAAATATGGTTTCCATATTTTAAAAGTGAATGATATAAGAGCCTCAAAAGGTGAAGTTGAAGTAGCGCATATTATGTTGAAAAAGCTAAACGAGCGCAACAAGCAAAAAATGGATTCTATTTACAATCTCTTAAGTGCTAATGAAGTTGATTTTTATGAGTTGGCTAAAAAGGTTTCTGAGGATGCTTCAAGCGCCATAAGGGGTGGAAAAATGAAAAAATTTAGTTATGGTAGAATGGTGGAAGGTTTTGCTAAACAAGCATTTTTATTAGAAAATGATGGAGATATTTCAAAACCTTTTAAAACTATATATGGATGGCATATTGTAAAATTGATTAAAAAATATCCGGTGGAGAGCTTTGAAAAAATAGAAGCCGAGTTAAAACAGAAAATTGAAAAAGATGCTCGATCTAGTCTTATTGGAAAATCGGTTATTAACAAGCTATTCAAAGAATACAAAATTGAAGTAAATAGACCGGCGTTAGATCAATTTTATTTGACTGATTGGAAAAGTGAGTCGTCCAAGTTTACTTCAAAATTAATAAGCATTCAAAATAAAACTATTAAACAAGAAGATTTTATAAACTTTTTAAAAAAATCTAAAAGTAGTTCAATAAATATAAGTTTTGAAACATTTAAAGAAAATGAAGTTTTAACGTATCATAAAGAAAATTTAAAATATACAAACCCTAAATTTGCGGCTACTTTAAAAGAATTTGAAGAAGGATTGATGTTGTTTGAATTGTTGGAGCAAAAAGTTTGGGTCAAATCAAAAGATAGTTTAGGTTTAAAAAATTTTTATGTGAAGAACAAAGCTGTAAAATACTCAAATAAAGAGTTAAAAGATATAAGAGGAATAGTAATTTCTGACTATCAAAATTTATTAGAGAAACAGTGGATTAAAAGTTTACATCAGAAATACAGAGTAGATTTTAATAAATCTCAAAAAAAGAAAGTACTAAAACATAAGTTTTAATAATTGAAGAAAATAAATTTAATAGTAGTTTGTATTTTATTATTCGCTTCTTGCGAATATTTTACAGTAAAACAAGAGGAAGAAAAAGCTGTTGCTAGAGTTCATGAGAGTTATTTGTATGAATCTGATTTAATGAAAATATTAAATAAAAATATTTCAAAACAAGACAGTATTTTACTTATTAATAACTATATAAATAATTGGGTAAAACAACAATTACTTCTTGATAAAGCTGAAATTAATTTAGCTGATGAGGTTGAAGATTTTGAAAAATTGGTTGCAAAGTATAAAGAGGATTTATTTATAAATTCATATAAAGAAGCCGTAGTAAAGGAATATTTAAATACTGATATTACCCAACAAGATATTGATGAGTTTTATTTAAAAAATACAAAAAACTTTAGGTTAAATGAGGAATTATTAAAATTGAAATATATAAAATTTGCTAAAAATATTCCTAATAAAAAAGAGTTAATTGATTTGTTTAAATCAAGTAAAAAGAAAGATTTAGATAGTCTGCAAACACAAGAACTATCGTTAATATCACATCATTTAAATGATTCAATTTGGATTAAATACAGTGATTTAATGGCGAAGGTTTCTGTTCTAAAAGATGTTGCAAAAAAACAACTTCTAAAAAAAGAAAATTTTATACAAAAAGAAGATTCAATAAGCTTATATTTGGTAACTTTAAAACAGGTGTTAAATAGAAATGATTTAGCTCCAAAAAGTTATATAACTCCTACAATTAGACAAATGATTTTACATCAACGTAGGTTGTTATTGTTACGAAATATTGAAGAAACATTAATTGAGGATGCACAAAAAAAAGAACAATTTGAAATATATTAATATGCATAAAAAAAGTATTGTAATAGCCTTTTTATTACTTGTAATTGGAATAAATGCCCAAGAAAAAATTAAGGTTGATGGAGTAGCGGTAGTAGTAGGAAAAAATATAGTTTTAGACTCAGACATAGATAAGTTTAAGAAAGAGCTACAACAGCGAATTGAAGGTAAAATTGATATTTCTGATTGTGAGATTTTAGAGGAAATTATGATACAAAAATTAATTGCACATCATGCTGTAATTGATAGTGTTGAAGTTTCTGAAGCCGAGATAAATCAGGAAGTTGAGCGAAATATTTCTTATTTTTCTCAACAATTGGGATCAATTGATAAAGTGATAGAATATTATGGCTTTTCAGATGAAGATGATTTAAGAAATGAATTGGGAAATATTCAAAAAGAACAATTATTAATTCAACGCGAAAAATCGAGTATTACTGAAAATATTGATGTAACACCTGAAGAAGTTAGAACGTATTTCAAAAATTTAGAAGTTGATAATAATTTACCTGAGTTTAGTACTGAAATTGAATTGGCTCAAATTGTAAAAGTACTAAAACCTTCTGAAGAAGAAACAAGTAGAGTTATTTCAAAATTAAGTCAAATAAAAAACGATATTGTTAATGGCTATAGCTTTAGATTAAAAGCTATAATTAACTCTGATGATCCTGCTGTATCAGGTAATGGTCCGGGTGCTGGTGGGAAATATACAATTACGCGTGAAAGTGGCTTTATCAAAGAATTTAAAGAAGTCGCTTTTAGTTTAGATGAAGGTGAAATTTCAGAGCCGTTTGAATCAGGATTTGGATTTCATATTATTCAGGTTGAAAAAATTAAAGGGCAGGAGCGAGACGTTCGACATATTTTAATTCAACCTCAAATAAAACCTGAAGAATTGAAAGCCTCATTAAATGAATTAGAAAAAGTTAGAACAGATATTTTAAATGGAGATATTACCTTTGAAGAAGCTGTAGAAAAATATTCTGAAGATAAAGAAACTAAAAATAATAAAGGACTTATTTTAAACCCTCAAACGAACGATACGCGTTTTGATTTAACAAGAATGGATCCTAATTTGTATAATAAAGTTAGTAGTTTAAAAGCAAGTGAAATTACCAAACCTTTTTATGAAGAAATACGAGGTGGTGAAAAAATGCATAAAGTAATTTTAGTAAAAAGTAAAGAGGATGCACATAAAGCTAAGTTTACGCAAGATTATGAGAAAATTCAAAAGCTAACGTTACAAAAAAAACAAGAAGAAACCGTTGAAAAATGGGCTATAGATAAAATTAACGACACTTATATTAAAATTAATAAAGACTATAAAATGTGTAACTTTAAGAAAAATTGGAAAAAGGAATAACATGTCTGATGTAGCCGCATTAAAAAACTTAGTGAATGACTATCATAGGTTAAAAAAAGAAATTTCAAAAGTAATCATTGGCCAGAATAAAGCTGTTGATCATATTTTGTTATCAATTTTAAGCGGAGGACACTCATTATTAATTGGTGTGCCAGGATTAGCCAAAACTTTAATGGTACACACCATTGCTTCTACTTTGGGGTTAGATTTTAAACGAATTCAGTTTACTCCAGATTTAATGCCATCAGATATTTTAGGTAGTGAGATTTTAGATGAAACCAATCATTTTAAATTTTTAAAAGGCCCAATATTTAGTAATATTATTTTAGCTGACGAAATTAATCGTACACCCCCAAAAACGCAGGCTGCACTTTTAGAAGCAATGCAAGAAAGGTCTGTAACGGTTGCTGGACGTCATTATAAATTAGCAAAGCCCTTTTTTGTATTAGCAACTCAAAATCCAATTGAACAAGAAGGAACGTATCCTTTACCTGAAGCTCAGTTAGATAGGTTCATGTTTTCAATTCAGCTGGATTATCCATCATATAGTGAGGAGATTGATGTGGTTAAAACGACTACAAGTGACGACAAAGCTCTTTTAAATTCCTTTCTATCTGCGGAATCTATAAATGAATATCAACATTTAATTAGAAGAATTCCAGTGACTGACAATGTAATAGAATATGCTGTAAAATTGGTTTCAAAAACACGTCCTAAATCTGAATTTTCTACAGCATTGGTAGATAAGTATATTGATTGGGGAGCAGGACCAAGAGCTTCTCAAAATTTAATATTAGGAGCAAAGGCAAACGCTGCTATAAAAGGTAAATATTCGCCAGATATTGAAGACGTTCAAGCCGTTGCTTATGCCATTTTAAGTCATAGAATTGTTAAAAATTACAAAGCTGACGCTGAGGGAATCTCGGAAAAAGAAATTATAGAATCTTTATTCTAAGTTATCTTCTATGTTTTCAAAGAAACTGAATTTATTCCCACCATATTTCTTATCGTAACTAAAGTTTTCATGATGATTTAATTTGGTGTGCTTAGAATGCTCAACAATTAAAATCCCCTCTTCTGCTAATAGATTTTTCTCGAAAACTGTGGTTACAATTTTTTCAAATTTTTCATTGTCAAAATCATAGGGTGGATCAGCAAAAATAACATCGTACAGTTGATTGTTTTTATCAAGAAATTTAAAAACATCACTTTTTACAGTATGAATGTTTAGGTTCAATTCATCAGAAATTTTATTAATATACTTGATACATCCATAATGTGCATCAACAGCAGTAATGCTCTCGGTGCCTCTCGATCCAAATTCAAAACTTATATTTCCTGTTCCTGAAAATAAATCTAAAACTCTAATCTCATTAAAATAATAGAGGTTATTAATAATATTAAAAAGGGCTTCTTTGGCCATATCGGTTGTAGGCCTAACAGGTAAGTTTTTAGGAGCCTTTAACCGCTTACTTTTGAATTTTCCTGAAATTATTCTCATATTTTAAAGTTGACTCAATAAAGTGAAACAAGCATGTTTTGAAACTTCATTTGAAATGTTTGAAGGAAAATCAATAGGTGTGTAAAATGAGATGTTTCTAATATACTGATAAGCTATTGAATACAATTCCGATTCTTTTTCAATATCACCCATAAGAACTAACTTAAATTCTTCTGGATTGAGTTGTAATTGTTCAGCAATAAATAATATGTAATAAATGAAATCTTCTTTGGTTTTGAAGCTAAAGCAATTAAATAATTCTAATTTATTATTATTAATTACTACTAGCTCAAAATTAGAATTTATAACATTTATAAATAAATACAATCCTTCACTGTTTTTGCAAGATTTTAATAAATTTTCAATTAAAATAGTTGAGGAGTGTTTAAACATAAATGCCCCGTATTTATCAATTAAAAAATTATTGATATTTACAAAAGGAACATATATGTTTACTATTTCTGAACTATTAATTTCATCGAACGTTATATAATCGTTCTCAAGTAACTTTATACTGTATTGTAAATAACTTTGTAAATTATTTTTATTGAAAAGAGCCAAGGGTACCTGAGAAACCAAATTGTTAAAATGAGATACAAAAACTGATTTATAAGTAGGTTTTAATAGCTCTTCTTGTTTATAAAGCTGGGTAACAAGTTCAAGATGTTTAACAGGGTTGATTATAGTATTACTTTGAAATTCGTAAACTGCCAGTGCCAAAACTTCATTTGGGTTGCTGTTATAAATGCAAAAAGAAAATCCATCCAAACTAAGTTGGATGGATAAATTATACTCTTTTAGATTATTTAAATCTAAGTTATTATTCGCTATCTTTCTTATCTCCTTTATCATAGAATGGAGGCCAATTACCGTCTTCACTTACTTCGCCTAAAGAACCAACTCTTACAAATTCACCTCTAATTTCTTCACCGCCAATTGCTTCTTTTTCTTGTTTTACTAAATTAATATCCATACCCTTTAAAATAAGTTCTTTATCAACTTTTACTTCAAAAACGGGAGCTTTTAATCCTGCAATTTTTTCAATTTCGTCGATTTCAATTTTAAAATTTTGGTCAGTATCTGGAATTTGAAGCATATTTTTGTAATCTCTTCCAACAAAAGAAGCTCTTACATCTTCGTATCCAATAGTGTCAGTTACTCTTTCCTCTATTTCTTTTGTAATACCACCACCTAATTTAATAATTTTTGGCACGTTCGTTGTTTGAGTAACAGCAAATTGAGCAGTATCTATAAACTTTATTAAACCTTCGCCATCAGCAGTATAAGTTCCAGTTACTTTTTTATGAGCTACTTCGGCATCTCTTATGATTTTTAATTGATCAATTACTTTAGCATATTTAACTTTTTTCTCTTTATTAAATTTAATTGGTTTTCTAATTTCAGAATTAATATTGTAAACTAAAACTATAGCTATTCCTACTAATGTTAATGAAATAATCCAATGAAACTTTTTTGGAATAAAATTAACAATTAAATAAGCCAAAAGACCTGTTACTACTATACCTGCAAGTATAATTAAAAGTGTTCCCATTATGTACTATCTGTATTTATTAAAGTATGTACGCAAATCTACAATTTTTTTTTAAGCAGAAAAATTTTTCAGCACAAATGAATGTGTATATTTGAGTTTTAATTTGAATATGCAAAAAACTCCACAAGAATTTTACAGTGACTTAGTTGAAAAGTTCCCATTTGAACCAACATCTTTACAAGATTTGTTGCTTTCAAAATTATCAGAATTTGTGTTTGAAAAAAATAATAAATCACTGTTTGTTATTAAAGGATATGCAGGTACTGGAAAAACAACTACTATAAGTACATTGGTTAACAACTTATGGCGCACAGGAACCAAGGCTGTTTTGTTAGCTCCCACTGGAAGAGCGGCAAAAGTTATTGCTAATTATTCAGGTAGAAATGCTTTTACAATTCATAAAAACATATATTTTCCCAAAAAAAATAAAGGTGGAGGAGTAGACTTTGTTCTAAAGCCTAATAAAAATTCCAACACCATTTTTTTTGTTGATGAAGCCTCAATGATTCCTGATTCACCTACAAGTGCAAAATTGTTTGAAAAAGGATCATTATTAGATGATTTAATTTCATATGTGTATGCTGGAATTGGCTGTAAATTGGTATTAATTGGTGACACAGCTCAATTACCTCCGGTAAAATTATCGTTAAGTCCTGCACTAGACAGTTCAAAATTAGAGTTAGAATATCACAAAGAGGTTACTGAAGTTGAACTTAATGAAGTAATGCGTCAACATGAAAATTCAGGTATTTTAATTAATGCTACTCAATTAAGATTAATTATTGGGAATGATGGGCTCACCGATTTTAAATTTGAACTGGGTTATCCAGATTTAATTAGATTAATTGACGGATATGATATACAGGATGCTATAAACGTAGCTTATGACAATATAGGGGTTGAAGATACTGCTTTTATAGTTCGCTCAAATAAAAGGGCCAATCAGTACAATCAGCAAATTAGAAGCAAAATAAGAGGTCAGGAAAGTGAAATTTCTACTGGAGACTATATAATGGTTGTAAAGAATAATTATTTTTGGTTGAAGGACTCAAGTGAGGCAGGTTTTATTGCCAATGGTGATATTTGTGAAATTTTGGAAATATTTAATATTAAGGAATTGTACGGTTTTCGTTTTGCTGAGGTAAAAGTTCGAATGATTGATTATCCAAATCAAAAACCTTTTGAAACAGTTTTGTTATTAGATACATTAACTTTAGAGTCACCTTCATTATCTTATGAAGATTCAAATAAATTGTATCAGGAAGTAGCTAAAGACTTTGCACAAGAAAAATCGAAATACAAAAAGTTTTTAGGTGTAAAAAAGAGTAAATATTTTAATGCATTGCAAGTAAAGTTCTCATATGCTGTTACTTGTCATAAATCACAAGGTGGACAATGGAAGACTGTTTTTATTGAACAACCTTATTTGCCGGAAGGTCAAAGTATTGAATATCTTAGGTGGTTGTATACAGCCGTTACTCGTGCTCAGGAAAAAGTATACTTGATTGGTTTTAAAGACGACTATTTTTTGGAGTAATTTAAATTTTTACTCAGCACTATTTAAACATATCCATACCAGGAATATTAGGCATTCCATCTTTAGCAGCGGCAGCCAATTCAGCCTCACTTATATTGTTCGCTTTTGATAAGGCCTTATTTAGTGCTATAATTAAGTAATCTTCGATTTCTTCTTTTTCTGAAAGTTTTTCAGAAATGGTAATGGATTTCACTTGCTTATTAGCAGAAACAGTTACTTTTATTTGCCCGCTAGCCGCAGTTTCATCAATTAATATAGTATCAAGTCTTTTTTTAGTTTCTTCAATTCGCTTTTGAGCATCTTTTAGTTTGCCCATCATCCCAGATAAATCTCCAAACATTTTGTATAAATTTTAATGCGTTAGTGTGGCAAATATAGTATTTTTGCAGCTTAGCATAAAAACAAATTTAGAATGGTAAATAAATCACTTACACCACCAAAAGCTGATAAAATTGAAAAGAGGTTTGAGATACACGGTGATGTTAGAATAGATGATTATTATTGGTTGAATGAAAAAGAAAATCCAAAAGTAATTGATTATTTAAAAGCTGAAAATGAATACTTTGAGGCTTCTACCAGTCATACTAAAGAATTTCAGGATATGTTGTTTACCGAATTGAAATCTAGAATTAAAGAAGATGACGAATCGGTTCCCTATAATAAAAATGGATATTATTATATAACTCGTTATGAAGTTGGTAAGCAATACCCAATTCATACCAGAAAAAAAGAAAGTATAGAAACTCAAGAGGAGATTATGTTTAACGTCAATGAAATGGCTAAAGAACATAATTATTTCAAACTTTCAGGAGTGTCGGTAAGTCCCAACAACAATTTGGTAGCTTTTGGTGTTGATACGGTTAGTAGAAGACAGTATACACTTCAATTTAAAAATTTAGAAACTGGAGAATTATATCCTGAAAAAATTGAAAATACTACAGGAAGTGCTTCTTGGGCAAGTGATAATAAAACCGTGTTTTATACTCAAAAAAATCCAACAACTTTGCGAAGCGAAAAAATATTTCGTCACGTATTGGGTACAGATCCATCAGAAGATGTAGCGGTTTTTCATGAAAAGGATGAAGCTTTTAGCGTTTATGTTTACCGAACCAAATCACAAAAATATCTGATAATAGGCTCTTACAGTACCGTTTCAACTGAATGCAGCTTTTTAAATGCCAATGAACCTCTAGGGAAATTTAAATTATTCCAACCAAGAGAGCGCGATTTGGAATATAGCATTGCTCATTATGAGAACTGTTTTTACATTCTAACCAATAAAGATAAAGCCACCAATTTTAAACTTATGAAGGCTTTGGAGAATGATACTTTTAAAGAAGAATGGGAAGACGTAATACCACATAGAAATGATGTGCTGTTAGAAGATATTTCCATTTTTAAAGATTTTTTGGTTTTAGAAGAAAGAACTAATGGTGTTTGTAAAATTAGAATTAAGCACTGGGATAATAACAAAGATTTTTACATTCCTTTTTCTGAAGAAACTTATTCAGCAGGTGTTTATTTTAACCCTGAATTTGATACAAATATAATTAGATACGGTTATAATTCAATGACTACACCAAGTTCAATTATTGATTTTAATGTTGATGATAAATCAGAGGAAATACAAAAAGAGCAACAGGTTTTAGGTGGAAAATTTGATAAGAAAAATTATAAAAGTGAACGCTTGTGGGCAACTGCCAGCGATGGAACCAAAATTCCTATTTCATTAGTTCATCATAAAAAAACTGAATTAACAAGTAATACGCCTTTGCTTTTATATGGTTATGGTTCATATGGATATACTATTGATGCTGGGTTTAGTTCAGCGCGTTTAAGTTTATTAGATAGAGGTTTTGTCTTTGCTATAGCTCATGTTCGTGGAAGTGAATATTTAGGTAGAAGTTGGTATGAAGATGGGAAATTATTAAAAAAGAAAAACACATTTACAGATTTTATTGATTGTGCTAAATATTTAATTCAAAAAAAATACACTTCTAAAAAACATATTTATGCCAGCGGTGGTTCTGCCGGTGGTTTGTTAATGGGAGCTGTGATAAATATGGAGTCCGAATTATTTCATGGTGTTATTGCTTCGGTACCTTTTGTTGATGTTGTTACTACCATGTTAGACGATACCATCCCTCTTACAACCGGTGAGTATGACGAATGGGGAAATCCGAATGATAAAATATATTACGACTATATGAAATCGTATTCACCATATAACAATATAAAAAAGGCCAATTATCCTAATTTGTTAGTTACAACCGGACTCCACGATTCCCAAGTTCAGTATTTTGAGCCGGCAAAATGGGTGGCAAAATTAAGAGAGTTGAAAACTAACAACAACTTGTTATTAATGCATATTGATATGGAAACTGGTCACGGAGGGGCTTCAGGTCGATTTGATTCTTTAAAAGAGACTGCCAGAGACTATAGTTTTTTATTAGATTTGGAAGGAAAGGCAGATAATTAAAAAAAATTATTAAATTTGCACGTTAGATATTATTAAAATAATTCATTTTTGAATATTTCATAAATTTGAATTAAATACGTTAAAATGATACAAAATACAGGTATTTGTAAAAATATATTGGACCTTGTAGGTAATACTCCCTTAATTAAATTAAACAAAATTACTGAGAATCTTGATGGTAACTTTTATGTAAAGTATGAAGGCTACAATCCAGGTCATTCTATGAAAGATAGAATTGCTTTACACATAATTGAGGAGGCTGAAAGACAAGGGTTATTAAAAAAAGGTAGTACTATAATAGAAACTACCTCAGGTAATACGGGGTTTAGTATAGCGCTAGTCAGTATTATTAAGGGTTATAAATGTATTCTTGCAGTAAACTCAAAAGCATCTAAAGGGAAAATTAATATGCTTAAAGCTATGGGAGCAAAAGTATATGTTTGTCCTGCACATGCTAAAGCTGATGATCCTAGATCTTATTATTCAGTTGCAAAAAGGTTACACGAAGAAACAGCAAACTCAATTTATATTAATCAATACTTCAATCAGTTAAATGTTGATGCACATTACAATTCAACAGGTCCTGAAATATGGAATCAAACCAATGGGGAAGTAACGCATATTGTTGCTGCCAGCGGAACCGGTGGAACTATCTCTGGAGTTTCAAAATATATTAAAGAACAAAATCCAAATGTTAAAATTTTAGGAGTAGATGCTTATGGGTCTATTTTAAAGAAATTTCATGAAACAGGAGAGTTTGATAATAAAGAAATATATCCATACAGAATTGAAGGTTTAGGAAAAAACTTGATTCCATCTGCAACAAATTTTGACTTAATTGATGTTTTTGAAAAAGTAACCGACGAAGCTGCTGCTCATAAAGCAAGAGAATTGGCTGTTACTGAAGGGTTATTTACTGGATATACCAGTGGTGCAGTAATGCAGGCTACATTGCAATATGGTGAAAAAGGAATATTTGATAAAAATTCTAATGTTGTTTTAATTTTACCAGATCATGGATCACGTTATATGGAAAAAATTTACTGCGATGATTGGATGAAAGAACAAGGTTTTTTTGATTCTCAAACTAAAGAAAATCCTGTAGTAGAATTTATAAAATAATAATGAAATAATATTTAAAAGAGGCTTAAATTTTTAAGCCTCTTTTTTTGTTTATACTTCACTTGAATAGCAAAAAAAAAAATGCTTACTTTGTACACTCATAAAAGTGCTCATTGTAGTTAGCATTTTATGTAAAATACATTATAATGAAAGATTTATTTGATAGAATAAAAAAAGATAAAGGTCCTTTAGGTAAATGGGCTGAAAAAGCTGAAGGTTATTATGTTTTTCCAAAGTTAGAAGGTGAAATTTCAAACAGAATGACATTCAATGGTAAAAAAGTTATTACTTGGAGTATTAATGATTATTTAGGGTTAGCAAATCATCCTGAAGTTAGGAAAGCTGATGCTGAAGCAGCTGCTGAATATGGAATGGCTTATCCTATGGGAGCAAGAATGATGTCAGGTCATACAAAATATCATGAACAGTTAGAACAGGAATGTGCTGAATTTGTAAATAAAGAAGCAGCATATTTAGTGAATTTTGGTTACCAAGGAATGGTCTCGGCCATTGACGCACTTGTTACTAAACATGATGTGATAGTTTATGATATTGATTCTCACGCTTGTATTATTGACGGTGTTAGATTACATCATGGTAAACGCTTTACTTACCAGCATAACAATATTGAAAGTTTAGAAAAAAACTTGAAAAGAGCTACTAAAATTGCTGAAGAGAATAACGGCGGAATACTTGTGATTTCTGAAGGTGTTTTTGGAATGCGAGGTGAACAAGGAAAATTAAAAGAAATAGTTGCTTTAAAAGAAAAATTTAATTTTAGATTATTAGTTGATGATGCTCATGGTTTTGGAACATTAGGTGAAGGAGGAAAAGGAGCAGGTGTTGAACAAGGAGTTCAAGATGATATTGATGTATATTTTGCCACTTTTGCAAAATCTATGGCCGGTATTGGAGCATTTTTTGCTGGTGATAAAGATATTATTCAGTATTTACAGTACAATATGCGTTCTCAAATGTTTGCAAAGTCATTACCAATGCCAATGGTAAAAGGTGCTTTAAAACGTTTAGATATGTTGCGCACTATGCCTGAGCTTAAAGCAAAACTTTGGGAGAATGTTAATGCTTTGCAAAGCGGCTTAAAACAGAATGGATTTAACATTGGTAAAACAAATACGTGTGTAACACCGGTATTTTTAGAAGGTGATATTCCAGAAGCTATGGCTATGGTGAATGATTTACGTGAGAATTATGGAATTTTCTGCTCAATTGTGGTTTATCCTGTTATTCCTAAAGGATTAATAATTTTGCGTTTAATTCCAACAGCAATGCATACGTTAGAAGATGTGAAGGAAACAATTGAGTCTTTCTCTGCTATTCGTACTAAATTAGAAAATGGAGTTTATAAACGTATTGCTGCAGCAATGGTTTAAATAACCAATTTTAACATAAAAAAAGCCTTTTAGATTTTCTAAAAGGCTTTTTATTTTTTATGAAGTTAAAGATTTAATATCCTTCTGAAATATTATGGAGAATATTTTTATCTTTAATTTTTATACGTTTTCCTGTTAAATCTATAACGTTATCTTTTTTTAAGTTTGATAGTAATCTAATAGCCGATTCAGTTGCAGTACCAATGGTATTAGCAATTTCTTCGCGCGTCAGAACAATATCAATAAATCCTTCGTTGTCAATTCCAAAAATTTCTTCTAAATACAACAATGTTTCAGCCAATCTGTCCTTAACAGGCTTTTGAGCCATTTGAGAAATAGAAGTATTGGCTTCATTTAGTTGATGAGAAATATTTTTCATTAAGCTTAATGAAAAATTAGAATTTTGTCTAACCATTTCTAAAATATCTCCTTTTGGAATAAAACAAACATGCATATCTTCTAAAGCTGTTGCATTCAAGCCAACAGGTTCATCACTTAAAATTGATCTATGCCCTAAAATATCACCTCCTTTAACATACTTTATAATTTGCTCTTTACCGTTGGTATTTAGTTTAGTCAATTTACACTTTCCATCTTTAATACAATACAAGCCATTTATTGAATTTCCTTCCGTTATTAGATTTTCCCCTTTTTTTATGAGGAGTGATGTTTTGTGATTTGAAAAATTTTCAAGTTCATCATTAGTAAGATTTTTTAATGAGTTAAAACGCTTGATAATACATTGGGTGCATTTTGACATACGGATACTTATTAATTTTAAAAGTGATAATTACAAATGTAAAAAAAAATAATGACATTTATCAGTTATTTAAAACATTAAATGAATAGTTTTGTACTAAAATAGAGTAGAAATTGAGTTTGAATAATTGTTTTCACTGTGGAGCAGATTGCCCAAAAAAATCAATAGAATTTGATGAGAAATCATTTTGTTGTAATGGGTGTAAAACGGTTTATGAAATATTAAATATCAATGAATTAAACTGTTATTATGATATAGAATCTAACCCCGGAATTATTCCCTCCGATATTAATGGAAAATACAATTATTTAGAGAGTGAGGATATTATTGAAAAACTGCTTGAATTTAATGATGGTAGTATTTCAGTGGTTGAATTATATATTCCTAGTATACATTGTAGTTCATGCATTTGGGTGTTAGAAAATTTGAGTAAACTAGATAATGGGGTAACTACTTCTCTGGTCAATTTTCCAAAAAAGACACTTCGTATTACCTTTAAAAACAAAAGTACTTCGCTTAAAAATTTGGTTGAGTTAATAACATCAATAGGTTATGAACCTTATATAAGTCTAGATGATGCAAATGCCAAAAAAATTAGTATTGACAAAACACTTATTTATCAAATTTCTATTGCAGCTTTTGCTTTTGGGAATATCATGCTTTTATCTTTTCCTGAATATTTCGAGGTAAATGAATTTTGGTTAGAAAAATATAAACATTTATTTCGTTGGTTAATGCTTATAATGGCAGTTCCTGTGGTGTTTTATTCAGCAAAAAATTATTTTATTTCAGCAATAAAAGGTTTGCAACATAAAATATTGAATATTGATGTTCCAATTGCATTAGGTATTTCTGTATTATTTATTAGAAGTTCAGCTGAAATTATTTTTGATATCGGTACAGGTTTTTTTGATAGTTTAACTGGGTTGGTTTTCTTTTTATTACTTGGAAAATATTTCCAGCAAAAAACTTATGATTTTTTATCATTTGAACGTGATTATAAATCCTATTTTCCAATTGCAGTAACCAAAATTTTTGGAGGTGCTGAAAAAAATATTCCTGTAAAAGATATTAAGAAAGGAGATCGGTTATTAATACGAAATGAAGAATTAATTCCTGTTGATGGTATTTTAATTAATGGGAATGCAGCAATAGATTATAGTTTTGTTACGGGTGAATCTATACCAGTAATTAAGCAATCAGGAGATAAACTTTTTGCAGGCGGAAAACAAACTTCTGGTGCTATTGAAATGGAAGTGTTAAGCACCATTTCTCAGAGTTACTTAACACAACTTTGGAGTAATGATGTTTTTAATAAAAGAGAAGATATTACTATTAAAAATTTAACCGATACTATAAGTAAGTATTTTACTATTGCAATTTTAATTATTGCTTTTATTTCGGGTATCTATTGGTATGTTGTAAATGCATCAATGGCTATAAATGTTGTAACTGCTGTCTTAATAATTGCATGTCCTTGCGCTTTAGCTTTATCGGCACCATTTGCATTTGGAAATATGTTAAGAATATTTGGTTATAAAAAATTCTATTTAAAAAATGCCGAAACTATTGAGAATATTTCTAAAGTTAATACCATTATTTTCGATAAAACAGGTACTATTACAACTAATAATAAAGCTAAAATTAAGTTCAAAGGAGCCCAGTTGTCTGCTTCAGAGTTATCAGCTATAAAAACAGTTTTAAGAGCTTCTAACCATCCATTGAGCAGAAGTTTATACCACTATATTTCTGAAAAAAAATTAACAGATAAACCTTTGGTTTTTGATGAATTGTTAGGGAAAGGAATGGTAGCTCAAATAGACAGTTTTAAAATCCAATTAGGCTCAGCTAACTTTTTAAAAGTAAAAAAACAATCTGTTAACGAAACGGCAATTCATATAAATATAAATGATGAATACAAGGGCTGTTTTATTTTTAGTAATACTTATAGAAAAGGAACTAAATTTGTTTTTAACCAACTTTCAAAAAAGTATAATTTAGTTATCTTATCAGGTGATAATGAGGGTGAAAAAAAGTATTTAAAAACGTTATTACCTAAAAATACCCAATTTGAATTTAACCAAACACCTGAGGATAAATT
>ERZ1046740.1054-NODE-1054-length-20420-cov-4.411589_pt1 | contig 20420 bp, 25 predicted proteins | sample MGYA00383093_ERZ1046740 | MGnify/ENA primary metagenome ERZ1046740 (study PRJEB29581, sample SAMEA5548363) | metagenome | biome: marine; feature: coastal; material: water | depth 25 m | study: Short-term variability in the microbial, nano- and picoplankton... | reverse complement strand
TGCACTGAAGCGCGCTTGGGATCTTTCTGCCGTAACTTGTAATCCACTACCCTGCCATTTTTATCTGTTATCAGGCGATGACAAAACAGGGTTGGCCACTTCAGCTGACGCATCAAGGGCTGAGAAAACTCGTAGAAGGTATCCGAGAGGATAATTACCTGGAAACGCTCGCGCAGCCAGTCCAGAAAGTCAATGGCTCCGGGTAGTGGCTCAAGCGTGCCAATGACATCCTGAATGTCATCGATAGTCAGCTTATATTGATCCAGCAAGTCAAGGCGCTGCTTCATCAGCACATCGTAATCGGGAATATCCCGGGTGGTAGCGCGCAACTCATCTATGCCGGTACGTTCGGCAAATGCAATCCAGATTTCGGGGACCAGAACACCTTCGAGGTCAAGACAAGCCAGTTCCAAGGGATACACTCCTGCTAGGGGTCAAAAAGAGCGCACAATCTACCCAGTTGCGCTGGCGGGCACAAGCCCTGAGATCAGTAAACGGGGAGTTCCAGGTGGGAAAAGAGCTCCTCCAGTTCAGCTTTTGTGTGGCGCTGAAAAGCTTCCTGTACTACTTCGCGAGTCAGGTGAGGCGCAAAATCCTCGATGAATTCGTACATGTAGCCGCGAAGAAATGTGCCACGGCGACAGCCTATGCGGGTAACGCTGCTGGCAAACAGATGGCTGGCATCCAGTGCTACCAGATCCGGATCCATTTCTGCATCATGAGCCATCCCTGCAACAATACCTATACCCAGCCCCAGGCGAACATAGGTTTTGATCACATCCGCATCGGCAGCGGTGAATACCACCCTGGGTACCAGACCCTTTTCCAGGAAGGCCTCATCCAGTTTGGAGCGGCCGGTGAAGCCAAATACATAAGTGACAATGGGGTGTGCCGCAACATCTTCCAGGCTGAGGGTAGAAACCTGGCACAGCGGATGATCCTTGGGTACCAGAATACAGCGGTTCCAGCGGTAACAGGGCATCATTATGAGGTCGGAAAACAACTCCAACGCCTCAGTGGCGATAGCGAAATCCACTGTGCCGTCGGCCGCCATCTCTGAAATTTGCATGGGCGTACCCTGGTGCATATGCAGGGCAACGTCGGGATAGCGAGACATAAACGCGCTGATGGTCGCGGGCAGTGCATATCGGGCCTGGGTGTGGGTGGTAGCGATAGACAGACTGCCTTTTTTCTCGTTGGAATACTCCTGGGCCACCTGCTTGATGCTCTCGACCTTGCGCAGCACCTCCCCTGCGGCCTCGAGAATGGCCTCGCCGGCAGGCGTTACGTGGGTAAGGTGCTTGCCGCTGCGGGCGAATACTTCCACACCCAGTTCGTCTTCCAACAGGCGAATCTGCTTGCTAATGCCGGGCTGTGAGGTGTAGAGGCTCTGTGCTGTTGCTGAGACATTGAGATCGTGGTGGGCCACCTCCCAGATATATCGCAATTGCTGCAATTTCATCCCGACCTCCCAGCTTCCCTTGCGGGACAAACCACGCTCGACACGGGACTGCCGAGCGCGATATCACCTGAATTCTTATGAAGAATAAACCTAAATCCGTATAATTTCCAAATAAAAAAGGAATAACAACGAAAGACAGTAAATCAGGAGTTGGCGACCCCGTGAGGCACGTGGCCCGTAGCAATATGGGGGCTGGCAGACTCACAATGGACGGGTTGATCGTCGAAGAACACGTCAGCCTGATAGGCTTTCAGAAAATCCGTTTTGTTCATGCCACCCAGAAAAATCGATTCATCGATACGGATATTCCAGGCCCGCAGGGTACGAATCACCCGCTCGTGCGCCGGTGCAGAGCGGGCTGTTACCAAAGCTGTTCTGATGGGTGCCTCACTCGCGGGAAAAGCCTGCTGTAATTTGTGCAGCGCTGAGAGAAAGGGCTTGAAAGGCCCTCCACCTAAAGGCTCATGTGCTGCTGCCCTCTCGCTTGCTGTAAAAGCTTCCAGGCCATTTTTCTTGTACACCCGCTCTGCTTCATCAGAGAACAGCACCGCATCGCCATCAAAAGCAAAGCGTAATTGCTCGCTGCCGATACCCCCTCCCCGGCTGGATACCAATGTCGCTGCGGCCACACCGCATTCCAGGGCATTGCGCACGTCTTCCGCCTCATTTGACAGAAACAGTTGGCAACCAAAGGCTTTAATGTAGCGCCAGGGGCTTTCACCGCCGCAAAAGGCTGCCCTGGTGATATCGAGCTTGTAATGTTGTATAGAATTGAATACCCGCAGGCCCGTATCGGCGCTGTTTCGTGATAGCAGCACCACCTCAACCTGGGATTCCCCTCCCAGCATCTGGTTAAGGCGCAGGAGTTTATTGACCAGTGGGAAAGCCTCGCCCGGCTCAAGTGGGTCATCCTCACGGGCTATCTGGTAGCGGGAAAAGGCATCCAGACCTTCCTGTTCATAAACCTGGTGACTTTCGTCCAGGTTAAAGAGAGCCCTGGAAGATATAGCGAGAACCAGTTTGTCATTGAGTGGCGTTTTCATGGCACTCACAATAACGGCTGCTTACAGATCACACCAGCCCCTGTAATTTCACTGTGCGTGAAAAGGCGACAGATAGGTTTTCAAAACATTTCATAACAAGCTGTCAGTGATTTTCGTCCTGGTCAGCAAAATAATCTCGGGTGATCCTGAACACCAGCGGCCCAAGGAGTATTAGGGCAATCAGGTTGGGAATTGCCATAAAGGCATTGAGGGTATCGGCAATCAGCCACACCAGGTCCAACTCGGCAACTGCACCCAACGGTATCGCAATCACCCAAAGCAATCTGAAAGGCGTGATGGCTCTTACCCCAAGCAGGAACACCACACAGCGTTCGCCATAAAATGACCAACCAATCATTGTGGTAAATGCGAACAGGCACAACCCTACAGTCACAATGTACTCCCCACCGGGCACTGCGTTGGAGAAGGCCATGGATGTCAGGCTGGCCCCGCTCACGCCGCTGGGAATCACATCCATAATTACGATAACCAGTCCGGTCATTGTGCACACTACAAGGGTGTCTATGAACGTGCCCAGCATGGCGATCATACCTTGCTGTACCGGCTGGTCTGTGCGCGCTGCTGCATGAGCGATAGGTGCACTGCCCAGCCCTGCCTCGTTGGAAAAAATGCCGCGGGCCACACCAAAGCGCAACGCTGCCCACACTGTGGCTCCAGCAAAGCCTCCCGCTGCTGCAGACCCATTCATTGCACTGGTGACGATGGTATTAATCGCGTCCGGCACCTGGCCAATATTCATCAGGATGACGACCAGGCTCGTCAACACATAAGCGCTCGCCATAATCGGCACCAGCCAACTGGCGACACCGGCGATACGCTTAATGCCTCCCAAAACTACCGCACCCACAAGCACCATCAGTACCAGGCCTGTTCCAAGGGGCGGGATGGAGAAAGTATGACTGAGAACCTGTGACACTGAGTTGGACTGAACGGTGTTGGCAATACCAAAGCCCGCAAGAGAACCGAACAACGCAAAGGCATAGCCCAACCAATGCCAGCGCTTGTGCAGGCCATTGCGGATGTAATACATGGGGCCACCGCTGTAATTGCCCTGTCCGTCCTGCTCCCGAAAGCGCACCGCACAAACGGCTTCCGCGTATTTGGTAGCCATGCCCACCAGCGCAGTTATCCACATCCAAAACAATGCCCCGGGACCACCCAGTGCTACTGCGGTGGCCACGCCAGCGATATTTCCAGTGCCTATGGTTGCAGACAGGGATGTCATTAACGCGCTGAAGGGCGATATGTCTCCCTCGCCATGTCCTTTGCGCCCTTGCAAAAGCAGAGTGAGGGCACTGGGGATCTTACGAATAGTCATAAAGCGCAGACCTGCGCTTAAATAGAAGCCTGTGCCCAGAAGGAGGATGAGCATCAGTGGGCCCCAGGCCCAACCGTTAACGGTTGAAATAATCTCGGTCATGCCTGCTACCTTTTGTTTTTGCTATTACCAGTCTACTACCAGTGAAAACCGCTTGCCTGTGGGAACAGGCCAAAAATGCCACCGGTATGCACAAATACAATATCTCTGCAGCCAGAGAATCGCCCGCGGGCAATTTCCTGCACCATGCCATGAAATGCTTTGCCGGTATAGACCGGGTCCAGCACCAAGCCTTCAAGCCTGCCCAGCTCAGCAATCAGTTCGAAAATTTCGGCAGATGCCTTGCCGTACCCTTTACCCACATAGCCATCCAGAACACGGGGAGCCAACTGCAGCTCAGGAACTTCCGGGTTCCTTGCACGCCAGTCCGCTACGTCTGTAGCCACCTTGTCGAGAAAATATTTCTCGTTGTCACAAACATTCACGCCCCAGATGGTGGCGGGCATTTCATGCAATGCTGTACCCAGTGTCAGCCCCGCCTGGGTGCCTCCCGAACCGGTTGCACAAACAATATTGGCCTGTTCGATGCTCTGCACCGCAAGATCTGCCTTCAACTCCTCGCAGGCGGCCACGTAACCCCAAATACCGATGCCATCGCTACCACCGGTAGGGATTTTTAATGCCTTTTTACCCTGGTCGGTATAGCTGAACTGCCACTGTTCGAATAAGTCGTCAATCTCTTCCAGATACTGACGCACCGGGTAGTAACTGACCTGGGCGCCTGCGACATGATCCAGTAATAAATTGCCCTCGAAATTCTCAGCCTCAGCACCGCGTAAAAGCAGGTGAACGTCCATCCCAAGTTGCGCGCCGGCAAAAGCCGTAGCCCGGGCATGGTTACTCTGCACACCGCCACAGGTAATCAGCGTGTCATACCCACGATCCTGGGCATAGGCGGTAATAAATTCGAGCTTGCGTACCTTGTTGCCACTCAGAGTGCAGCCGGTGAGGTCATCCCGTTTAACCCACAAACGATGTTCGCCCCCCCAGCGCTGGCTGGCCCGAGGCAGGTGTTGCAGTGGTGTGGGAGTGAGGGCCAGATCATTTTTTCGCGGGTAATCGATAATCATCACCTGGCCCCGAACGCTATCAGCCGATAGATTTGAGGGTGCCCTTGGGCAGTACGGCGTGTACGTGAACGCGCTGGAATTTCATCTCAACGTTATTGGCAACGTTGAGCACCATGTAATTGTCATCCAGGGCGGTTACCTTGCCCAGGATGCCTGAGCTGGTCACTACCTCATCACCCTTGGACAAGGCACCCACCATTTCGGTGTGTTCTTTCTGGCGCTTACGCTGGGGGCGTATGGCTATGAAGTAGAAAAGTACAAACAACATCACCAGGAAGCCGATCTGGAATAACTCTCCTCCCTGTGGGGCTTGACCCGCTGCCTGTGCGTGTGCGCTGGCTATAAAAAGACTCATTAAATATTTCCTGCCTGGTTAAAAGCTCCACCCGGGAGCGTTGAAAATAGCGAGCTAAATGTACAGGGTTTGACCTGCCCCCGCAATTGTATACCTGCATCGCTCTCAGCTTATCTCCAGGTCGTATTCCATAATCTGCGGTGCATGATCGGAGAATCGCTCATCCTTGTAGATATGAGCGGCCAGTACTTTGTCTGCAAGCTTTGGTGTAATCACCTGGTAATCCAGGCGCCATCCCACATTTTTGGCCCATGCCTGGCCCCGGTTGGACCACCAAGTGTATTGACCCTCCTCCTGGTTGACCAGTCGGAATGAATCTACATAGCCCACCTCGTCATAAAGCGTATCCAGCCATGCCCGCTCCTCTGGGAGAAAGCCGGAATTCTTGCGATTAGCGCGCCAGTTCTTCAGGTCGGCTTCCTTGTGACAGATATTCCAGTCAGCGCAGATAATGAATTCCCTGCGCTTTCGCCGGAGGTTGCGCAGGTGCTCCAAAAACATATCCATAAAGCGAATTTTTCGCTCCTGACGCTCGTCGCCACTGGAGCCTGAGGGTAAATATAGGGATATAACGCTCAGCCCCTTGAAATCTGCCTGCAAGTAACGGCCCTCGGAATCTGCGGGGTCCCAGCCCAGACTCGTAGTAACTTTGGAGGGCTTGGCTTTGCTGTAAAGCGCAGTACCGCTATAACCTTTTTTAACGGCATCATTGTAAAAGCAGTGATAGCCCTTGGGAGTAAATACCGGGTCACTAAGCTGATCTACCTGAGCTTTGGTTTCCTGAATACAAACAACATCGGCATCTGCGGTGGCTAACCAGTCAAAAAAGCCCTTGCGGGCGGCGGCGCGAATACCGTTGGTGTTTACTGAGATTATTTTTGCCATCGGGCGACTCTCAATTACCTGAAAGCCGCGCAGTGTACCGGAAGGTGAAGGACAGGGAAAACATCAATGCCCTACCCACAATTAAACTTCCAAAAAGAATCAAAATCCGTATAAAATAATCAGGCTTAGACTAGCACAGTGCACCGCGAAACAGCCGGGATCGGTTTCCACCAGGGAAGAGTGGGCTGATTTCAAAAGACTAGGTCCCTGACCATCGCAACGCACATATTATAAAAACCAAATGGTGTTAACAGTGAGTAATTCAACGGCCGCTTCAAAACGGCAAACTGCCTATGGGCTTTCCAATAATCTCGCAAGGCTATTGCGGGAATTTTCCAAGGATTTTGAGCAGCGAATCTGGTTCCAGCTTACCCAACGCGGTTTTTCAGATATACGCCCCGGACATGTTTCGGTATTTGGCAATCTTGGTATGGGAGCCACACGGGTAACGGAGCTCGCAGAGCGAGCCCGGGTCACCCAACAGGCCATGGGGAAGATGCTGAAAGAGCTGGAGAAAATGGGCTATATAAGCCGCGAGGTAGATAGCGTTGATAAACGCGCCAAGGAAATCACGCTAACAGACCTGGGAGTAAAGCTTGCAGCAGACAGCCTGAAAATCTTCGATGAAGTTCGGCAGTACTATGCCGCGAAAATCGGGGAAGATGACCTGGCGACCCTGGAAGAGCAGCTTCGCAATGCGGTGAACAAACTGGAGCTGGAGTATCTGCCTGAGTCCTGGACCGAACCCGGCTGAAATTCGCTAGATCCGGTACACCACTCCCAGGCCGTAGTTATCGAAATCGTTACCAATACGGGTGACAACTCCCGTGCTGCCATAAATCTTGATTATTAATTTTGGCGACAAGGGTTTTGACCAACTAAATCCCCAGCGGGAATTTTCCTGCCTGTCATCCTGACGTACCCCATTCTTTTTTGAACGCCCACCAGCGAAGTAATTCCCGTCCAGGGATATCCAGCTACCTCTCTTAAGCAAATAAATCAGGTGGGCACTAACTGCGTACAAGGGGTCCTGCTCGGACTTGATACCGCCGAAAAAATCATCGTTGTCTTCAAAAAATGACACGGATGCCTTGGCCTCCCACTGCCAGCCCTGCATGCGCTTGGACATACCTATGGCGGGTTGGATCATCCAGCGATTGGCGCCTGCGTTGATAATATGGTCCGGGTCATAGGTGCCTACCGGGATGGATGCCAGAACGCTGGCGCCTACCACAACGTCCTGCTTCCACTGCCGAATCTCTTTGAGGCCCATTGCCGGTGCACCGTAAAAGTTCCAGGTCAGTTTGACTTTTGGATCCAGGTATTCACAGCGCCTGCCGTCAACATATTCACCGCGAAAACTGGCGGAACCCTCGTAACAGGTGCGGCCTACGATCACATCCAACTTGGAAGACGCCTCGGCAATGGCAAAGGTGCGAGACATGGATAGAGCAGCCACATCAATTGTCAGCTCCGCGTCTTGCAACGGAGAACTGGGAGTTGGGCTGAGATCACCTTCGGACCGGATTACACCCATACCAACGAAGGTAAGGTCCACTGGCAGGTTATTATAGCTGCGCGGCTCCAGTTCCTGCGCTGATAAAATCCCAGGCAGTAATATGCCCAGAAGTATCAGGATTCCCTGGTAATGTGCCCTGGCAAGACCCATGTTTTCTAATTCCTTTGTATTGCGTATGGTGCCTAAAAAGTGAGCGGCAGTGCAATGTGTCGCTGGTACATCATATCCCGATGGTTTTCCAAGCGAGGGCTAAGACAGGCCAGGATTTTCGGCTCTGCAGTCTCATAAGCCTGCCGCATATGCACTGGCATGGGGTTATCCCCGGGCGGCAGCGGCTTGATCATACCGACAAAATTCGCCCAATAAAAATCGACCGCAGTGACTGTATTGCCTACAAAATAGTCACCGCCTGCTGTCTGGCGCTGTGCCAATACGCTGTCAAGATAGCTGCTGATGGCCAGCAACTCTTGTTCCGCCCCGCTCGCAGCCTCATGTGAATAACCGTACTTGTCGGCCAGTCTGCTAATCATCTCGGGAGGCTCTTCCATACGCATCGTGGGGGCAATCATAATCAGGCGGCGCTGCCAGCCAAAACCCTGGGCTCCGGCTATCAGCGCACACAGGCCTATCGCCAGGGCGCGACTGGAAGGTTCTTGTGGAAGCAGTGCCGGCTCTGGCCGAATACGCTCAATCAGCATCAGCAGATCAAGCCAATGACACGCTGGTGCAAGGTTGTCACAAACGAGTACCGGGGCAGATGTCTGGCCTGTCCACTGTTGCAGCGCCTCATTGGGGCCACCGCCATCCTGAGCTACCGGGATAAAGTCCAAACCCTTGTAGGCAAGCATGGCCTTGGCGACCTCACTCCAGGGGCCGGGCATTCCCTCTGTAAGCACCAGTCTCAGACCAGCTTGCTTTATCGCCTCTTCTACAGTGAGATAATCCATTTCAGTCATCTATACGCATAGACAGTGCTCTTGTATGCAGGCGTTGAGCCATTGCTTGCAGCTCTTCTGGGTCCCCGGGAGCCCGGGCATGTATCTGCATATCAGAACCGTGGGTTCTGGGAATAACGTGCATATGATAATGAAACACCGTTTGTCCGGCTGCCGCCCCATTGAGCTGGAATATACCAACGCCATCGCAGTTCAGCTCCTGCTTGACCGTATGAGCAATGAGCGTGGACACATGCCCTACCATGCCGATAGCCTCGGGAGTTGCGTCAAAGATGTCCTGATAGTGGTTCTTGGTGACGATCAGGCAATGACCCGGGGCCGCGGGAAAGATATCGAGGAAGGTACGGGTATAGCGGGTCTCGTGAACCGGGTAGCACGGCGCCTGGTCACTGAGTATCTGGCAGAAAATGCAGTCATCGCTCATCAGAAATACCTCGATATAACATTATCTTTTGATTTTATCTTATTGTTATATATATTTAATTCAAACTTGAATGGGCGGATCTGCTTCAACAGCATGGCGCTGTTCTCGCCTACGCATGGGCAAGGTATCGTCAGTCGAACGGTAGCGGTAGCACCCCATTTCATCCTCAAACCTGTCCAGTTGCCCTCTTTGATGCAGGTAGTTCAGGTGTGCTACGCACTCTCCTACTGCCAGGCCCACATGATTTTCATCCAGCTCCCGGGCAAAAAGCACCGGGAGCAACTCCATAGCACAGGGGTCACCTTCCACACAGGCCTCCTCAAGGGCAAGAAGATGGTCTTCATGGTGCTCGATCAGGTAACGCAGCCGATAATGCAGCCCGTAAAATGGCGCATTATGGGCCGGTAGCACCAGGGCATCTGCCGGCAGTTCTTCCAGCAAGCGCTCATGAGACTGCAACCACTCGCGCAGTGGGTTGGCATTGGGTTGATTGCCCTGCACGCTGACATTGGAGGTAATACGGGGAATGACCTGATCCCCGGATACCAGGACATTAAGCGACTCTGAGAACAAACAGGCGTGCTCTGGAGAATGACCATGGCCCACCACTATCCGCCAGTGACGGCCATTAATCGTCAATCGCATGCCGTCTTCCAGGCGCTGAAAGGCTGTGGGCATGGGTTTGATCACAAAGCCGAACCCACCGTGATGCTTCCTGGCCCGTTCGATCTGCTCTGGTTGGTAGCCGCAACGTCGCAAATGTTGCTCGCTGGTCCAGCTGAAATGTTCTGCAGTGGTACGACTGAACACAAGTCCGGCCATATACTCACCCTGGGTCATGTATAGCGGTACCCGAAAACGTTCGCACAGCCAGCCTGCCATACCGATATGATCAGGGTGGCAATGGGTGGCGATAACAGCCTTTACAGGTTTGCCCTGCAAGCTTGTGGTGAGCACCTTTTCCCAGATTTCCTCGGTAGCACCTACTGCAATGCCAGTGTCGACTACCCACCAGCCATCATCATCTTCCAATAAATACAGGTTGATATGATCCAGTGCCATGGGCAGAGGCATTCGCAGCCAGTAGATCCCATCTACCACCTGGCGCATTTCGCCCTGCTCGGGGACATCTTCAAAGAGGTAGTTAATCATGTGCTTGCGCTACAGACCCAGCGCCTTGATCAGGGCCGTAACATCTTCATGGTGGCTTTTGGTCTTCACCTTATCCATTACATGCTTGAGGCGACCATCCTTACCAATAATAAAAGTCGAGCGTAAAACCCCCATGAATTCCCGCCCCATAAACTTCTTCAAGCCCCAGGCGCCGTATTTCTCGGTGATGGCATGATCTTCGTCGGATAACAAAGTGAAATTGAGGTCCTGCTTGTCAATAAAGCGACCAAGACGGGCCACCGCGTCAGGACTGACCCCAAGTACCACGGTATCGAGCTTTGCGAATTGTTTTTTACTGTCACGAATGCCGCAAGCCTGCACTGTACACCCGGGCGTCATGGCCTTGGGGTAAAAGTACAGCACCACGTTCTTCTCGCCGCGAAACTGCTTGAGGCTGACTTTGTTGCCATCTTGATCCAATAAGGTGAATACCGGCGCCATATTGCCGACTTTGGGAAGTGCCATGCTGTAACTCCTTACTTGGGTGCGCGAGGTCTACGCTCTATAGCCGATACCCGCACCGGGTATTGGCCGTCTTTCTCGTCCTGGAAGTAGTCTTTCAGAACCTCGTGGACCGAGGGGAATGCGATTGTCTCCCAGGGGATTTCATCTTCGGCATATAAGGCCGACTCCAGACTTTCGGGGCCTACGCCAAATTCACCTTTATCCAGATCGCAGCGGTAGAACATATAAACCTGGCTGATATAGGGCACATCAAAAATTCTGTATAGCTCAAGATTACTGACCCGGGCTTTGGCCTCCTCCCAGGTCTCCCTGGCGGCTCCTTCAGGGGTAGTCTCACCGTTTTCCATAAATCCTGCAGGTAGCGTCCAGAAGTCCCGCCTGGGCTCAATTGCTCGCTTACAAAGTAGCACCTTGCCTTCGTAGACGGGTATGCAGCCCACGATAACCCTGGGGTTGTGGTAATGAACAAGCTCGCAGCTCGTGCAGACAAAACGCTCCCTGTCATCCCCCTTGGGAATTCGCAGGGAAACGGTATTGCCGCAACTAGTACAAAATTTCATCTGGATTGGATAGCGATAAACATTGGGATACAAGTATAAAGCCTAACGAGCACTCTCGCGAGGTTTGCGTCGCATTGAGCTCGCTAGCGCAGTTCTCCGTAACTGCCACTGCAAAATAGCAGGGGCGAGCCTGTGGGGCGGTTACACATATCTCGAACACGTCCGACAATAATCAGGTGATCTCCACCATCGTGCCCCGCATGCATTTCACATTCGAAGTTCACCAGGGCATCACGAATCAGCGGTGCGCCGTAACGACCCAGCCGGTAATGTTTGGAGCTGAGTACGTGGTCACCCTTCTTGGCATACTGGTTGGATAGATCGAGTTGATCGCTGGCCAGGATATTCACCGCATAATATTTCGGTCTGGCGAATGTATCGTAAACCTCAGAATTGTTCTGCAGGCACCACAGGATTAGTGGCGGATCCAGGGATACAGATGAAAAAGAATTTGCCGTCATCCCCACAGCATTGCCCTGCGCATCAGCCGCGGTAATTACGCAAACTCCAGTGGCGAAACGCCCCAACGCGTTTCTCAGTTCCCGGCCATCAATACTCATAGTCTGCTCCCTGTATTAGTTATGACGCCGCCTATTTCAACGTCTTTGCTTGTTCGGCACATCACCCATTCGGGCTATTATGGGTTTTTCCAGCGCTGGGCTCTGGCATCATCACTTTCCCGGGCGTCAACCCAACTGGCCGCCCCGCACTCATCCAGCTCTTTTTTCCAGAACGGGGCCTTGCTTTTGAGGTAATCCATAATGAACTCACAGGCGCTGAATGCGGCCTCTCTATGTCTTGAGGAAACGCCCACCCAGACTATTTGATCTGAGGGGCATAACTTACCAACCCTGTGAACCACTGTTGCCGCCATTACCGGCCAACGTCCAACGGCCTGCTCAATAATCTCCTGAATGCTTTTTTCTGTCATTCCAGGGTAATGTTCCAGTTCCATGGTTTCTACAGAGCGGCTTTCGTTACTGCTGCGTACATAGCCGGTAAAAGTTGCTATAGCGCCCTCTCGTGAGTCACCGGCCAACAATTGCTGCTGCAATTGGGCAACATCGAAATCATCTTGCTGGATACTAACGGTGATTCGAGCTGACATAATCAGCCGCCGGTGACCGGAGGAAAGAAGGCCACTTCATCGCCATCAACAAGACTGCAGGCTTCTTCTACGACAGTCTGATTGATCGCACAGATCAGATTATCCTGACCCAGTACCTGGGCCCATTGATCACCTTTGTGCTCGCTGAGAAACTGCACCAGGGATTGCGGGTCTGTCGTTTCATTACTGAATTCAACATCTAATGAAGCGCAGTCCAACTCCTCTCGAATGCGGGCAAAGAACAGTACTTTCAGCATCAGGAATTACCGTCGCGTTGCCAGTGCCCTGATTTACCGCCACGCTTCTCAACAAGGCCTATGTTCTGAACTTCCATACCCCGATCCACGGCCTTGCACATATCGTAAATAGTGAGTGCAGCAACAGAGACCGCAGTAAGCGCTTCCATTTCCACTCCGGTCTTTCCAGAGACCTTACAAGTAGCTTCAATGTGGACGCAGCTATTACTCTCATCCAGCTCGAAACTGACATCCACCGCATTGAGCATCAAGGGATGACACAGCGGAATAAGGTCAGAGCACCTCTTCGCGCCCTGAATGCCCGCAATACGTGCCACCGCCAGAACATCACCTTTCTTGTGACTGCCTTCGCGCAACAGGGCCAGGGTTTTGGGCTCCATCTTTATGGTGCCACAGGCCAGTGCCACCCGTTCAGTCACGTCTTTGCCGCCAACGTCGACCATGCGGGCAGCGCCGGTTTCATCAATGTGGGTAAGCTTGGACACACAGTCTCCAGAGTTCATCAATCAAGCCGAGGCAGTCTATCCAATGGCGCCCGCTAATAACAGCCCCGTGAGCGTACAAGTCAGGGATTTTGGCCGCGGATTCACCTATCGAGTAACCCGGTTCATGGCGTAAAGTGAGGTCTATCATCAAAGGGAAGTAACAGCCATGGCAAAACTTAAACTGGGCCTGCAACTCGGCTACTGGGGAGCCCTGTGCCCCGGCAATAATCACACGGAGCTTGCCCAGGAGGCAGAAAGTCTTGGCTATGACTCCGTTTGGAGTGCGGAATCCTGGGGCAATGACTGCTTTACCCCATTGGCATGGATAGGAGCACAAACCTCGACAATTCGCCTGGGCACCTCGGTAGCGCAACTTTCCGCCAGAACCCCTGCCGCCTGCGCCATGGCCACCCTTGCTCTGGATGCCCTATCAGGAGGACGCATGATTCTCGGACTGGGGGTTTCCGGCCCCCAGGTTGTAGAAGGCTGGTACGGCCAGCCCTATAGCAAGCCGGTAACCAGAACCAGGGAATACGTGGACATCATTCGACAGGTGCTGGCGCGTAAAGCGCCAGTCACCAGTGACGGTGAATTCTATTCACTGCCATATAACGGCCCGGGCTCCTGGGGAATGGGGAAACCGCTGAAGCCCATCACCCATCCCCTGCGATCTGACGTACCCATCTTTATCGGCGCGGAAGGTCCGAAAAACGTTATCCAGACAGCCGAGATTGCCGACGGGTGGCTGCCCCTGTATTACTCACCCTATCGCCAGCAAGTGTATGCGGACCAGATTGCCGGTGCCAAAGAAGGCTTTGAAATTGCTCCTACAGTAATGGTCAGTTTTAACGACGATCTTGATCAAGCGCTATACCCGGTGAAAGCTATGCTGGGCTTTTACATAGGTGGTATGGGCTCCGCCAAGCGCAACTTCCACAAAGAGCTGATGGCCCGTATGGGATTCCCGGATGAGGCTGAAGAGATTCAACATCTATTTTTTGAGGGCAAGCGGGATGAAGCGATTGCCGCTGTGCCGGATCAGTTTGCCGACGAGATTTCCCTGTGTGGCCCCAAAGAACGCATCAGGGAAAAGCTCATGGACTGGGAAGACTCCCCGGTGACCAGTCTTCTGGTTAACGGCGATGCAAACTTTCTCAGAGAAATGGCCGAGCTGGCTTTATAGTGATTGGGGCTTTAGAGGCTGGCTTGTAGCCTGCTTAAGAATCTGTGCAAAACGCTGATCCGTCGGATACTCTCCGGCGGTCCAGCCCAACCTGACGATAACCGCCTCCGCAGACGGGATAATCATTACCACCTGGGCTCTATTGCCTTGCATGGCGTAAGCGTCCTTGGGCAATGAGGGCCAGCGCAGTGCCTCTGCGCCGTCGTTCAACCAGAACTGATAACCGTAACGTGGGTCGTTGTCACTGGTGTTAGGTGTAGCCGCACGTCTAACCCAGTCTTCCGATAGCAGCCTGCGGCCATTTAGCACACCACCATTTAGCATTAGCTGGCCCAGCCGTGCCCAATCTCTGGCGCTCGCATAAACAAACGAGCTACCCACGAACATGCCACTGGCGTCCAGTTCCAGGATTGAATTCTCAAGCCCCAGGGGCTGAATAATCTCTGCCCCAAGAAAGTCCAGAAAGGCACTGGGCTCGCCCCCAAGGCGCTCACTGATAAGCCTGGCCAGAATATTGGTAGTCCCTGAGGAATAGGCGAAGTGCTGCCCTGGCTTCGCCTCAAGAGGCTTGGCCAGGGCAACATCAGATGCACTGGGTGAATCTAACAACATACTGGTGGAATCATTGCCTGGCCAATACTCCTCGGCAAAGGCAAGGCCAGAGGACATCTGGAGCATATTTTGCAGTGAAATGTCGCTACGCTCATCGTCCTGCCAGGAAGGAAAAAGATTTGTTTCTCGCGGTTCAAGCAGCCCCATGGATTCAAGCCGTCCCAACAAAATAGCGGTGACGCTCTTGGCCATTGACCAGCCTAGCAGGGGTGTCATTTTATCAACACCTTCAGCGTAGGATTCAGCGACGAGCTCTCCTCTATGCGCAATAAGTAGCGCACGGGTATCAAGGCCTTCTGTCGCGTCCAGTTGCAGTTGCTTTTCCAGCAAAGCCTGTAACTGGGCCTGATATGGCGCTGTGCTGCTACCGGCTGGCCAATCCCCAACCGCCTTGACTGGCGCAGGCCCTGTAAGAGAATCAAGCTGCGTGTAACCAGAATACTCCAGTGCGCAGCCAATACCCGGCCGGTACATGGCCTGGGCGGACGCCAGACCGAACAATGTGCCCTCAACGCCCTGTTCGGGAAGGAGAGCGAGTTCGATACCGTCCAGCAGTGATGAATAACTGGCGATGTCCTGTTGATTTTTTTCCAGAGTAAATCCCGACAGGTAATAGCCGGAACAGGCGAGCTTCGCGCCCAGAGCCGCGCCTTCAGTCAGAGCAGTTGGTATATGCCACAGGGCAACACCCAGTAGGCGAGATAGCGCAAAGGGGATAAGTAAAACGAGAAGAAAGATGATCAGGTAACGGCGCATGAATATTCCGGGCTGACTCAGAATCACCTGAAGCGGCACATCGTGTTATGAATGCAGGTGCCTGGAACATAGAATATGGCGGTGAGGCAGGGATTTGAACCCTGGAACGGTTGCCCGTTACACACTTTCCAGGCGTGCGCCTTCGACCACTCGGCCACCTCACCATGAGGGCGCGCATCATAACATAAGCGCTATCAGTTTCCAGTCCTGCGTTTGCTGCCCCGGGTCTTACTGCCGATCGATTCGCGGCAACGGCCGCTGGCCTGGATCAGAGCTACGAAACGGATTAATATCCATGCCGCCTCGCCGGGTATAAAAGGCCTGGATGCTCAGTGTTTTGGGGGCAACCACACTCGATATATCGCGGAACATTCGTTCCACACACTGCTCATGGAACTCCTGATGAGAGCGATAAGACACGATATAGCGCAGCAGACTTTTGTGTTCCAGCGCCCTACCCCGGTAATGAATCCATACTGTGGCCCAATCTGGCTGACCAGTTACCGGGCATAGAGAGCGCAAGAGATGGCTGTAGAGAGTTTCCTCAACCAATTGTTGCGTATCTGTCTGGAGCATTTGGGCAGATGGCTCTCCCGCCTCAACTTCAATCGCCAGTTCATCCAGGCAGTGGCCTGCCAGTTCCTGGCCAGAAAGTTCTGGCGAATCCACCGGCAAAAGCTCAAGCTCGACACTAGTCCCGGCAATATTGCCAATATCCTGCACAATGGCTTTGCGCACGAATTCATCACTGTTAAAGCGAGTGTTATTTAGCGAGTTGAGATATAGCTTGAAGGACTTTGACTCCACCATATACGGCGAGCTGCAAGGGATTAAGAAACGCCCTACCCTCACCACTGGAGTGCCCTCCTTATTCAGCCAGGACATCTCATAAGCGTGCCAGAGGTCGGCACCGCTAAAAGAGAGTCCTTCATTGAAGCCAAGAGATTCCCTGGCCCGACTGCGGGGAATCGGATAAAGCAACTGTGGAGCATACTCTTCCACCACAGGGGTAGCTTTACCCAGCAACAATTCATGATGAGTATCATCGCTCATGCTATTGTCTCAAGCACTTCCCGGAATTAAGCAGATGCATGCTGTAAGTAAAGGCGATAGTGGCAAATACTGCAATCATACCAAGGGAAAAACCAAGATTGACATCAGACACACCCAGCACACCATAACGAAAAGCATTTACCACATATACCAACGGATTGAGCTTTGATACGTTGGCCCAGAAATCCGGTAGCAAGTCCATGGAATAAAACACTCCTCCCAGGTAAATCAGAGGCGTCAGTACAAATGTGGGAATAATGGAAATATCATCAAAACTATTTGCATAGACCGCATTAATAAAACCTGCAAGAGCAAATAGACAGGATGTCATCAGTACCACCACGACTACAACAAAATAGCTGTGGATCTGCAGCTGTGTAAAGAACAGAGACACGATAGTTACCACTACAGCCACCAGCAGGCCGCGAGTAACACCACCGGTGACATAACCCAGTAAAATAATGTAGTTCGGGACAGGTGATACCAGCAACTCCTCAACACTATGATTAAATTTGGAGCCGAAAAAAGATGACACCACATTAGAATAGGAGTTAGTGATAATGGCCATCATAATCAAGCCTGGCACTACAAACTGCATGTAGGTAAAGCCGCCCATCTCGCCAATCCTGGAGCCAATTAACGAGCCGAAAATCACAAAGTACAGTGACATGGTTATTGAAGATGGCAATAAAGTTTGGGGCCAGATACGCAAATAGCGCTTGATTTCCTTGCGCAGAATAGTCATGAAAGCGTGGTATTGTTCCCGTGGGCTCATACTGCACTCTCCACCAGATTGACGAACATTTCTTCGAGTCGGTTGGCCCGGTTACGCATGCTGGAAATCTGAATACCCTGTGCATCCAGCGCGGAGAATACCTTGTTTAATTGCTGTCCCTTTTCTACCTCTACTTCAAGGCTGTGCACATCGGTTCTACGCGCCACAAACCCGGGAATCTTCACCTTTTCAGGCAAGTCCCCCACACAATCGAAAATAAACACTTCTTTGTGCAACTGGCGCAATAAGGATTTTACTGAGGTATTTTCAACAATCTCGCCGTGGTTGATGATGGCTATATTGCGGCACAGTGCCTCGGCCTCCTCCAGGTAATGGGTGGTAAGGATAATTGTTGTGCCGTCGGCATTAATTTGTTGCAGGAACCCCCACATGGATCGACGCATTTCGATATCTACGCCCGCGGTGGGCTCATCGAGTATCAGCAGTTTCGGCTCGTGTACCAGCGCCCGGGCGATCATCAATCTTCGCTTCATGCCACCGGAAAGCATACGAGAGGGCGTGCTGCGTTTATCCCAGATGCCCAGAGCTTTCAGGTATTTCTCGGCGCGCTCCAGAGCGAGCTCCCGGGGCATGCCGTAATAGCCACCCTGGTTGACTACAACATCCAACACCGCCTCAAACTGGTTGAAGTTAAATTCCTGGGGCACGATACCGATGTGTTTTTTGGCGGCCGGGAAATTCTTATCAATGTCCACATCAAACACAGACACTTTGCCACCGGACTTTGCCACCAGGGAGCAGATAATACCTATGGTCGTAGACTTGCCCGCTCCGTTGGGGCCAAGCAGGGCAAAAAAGTCGCCCTGTTGCACTTGCAGGGAGATACCTTTGAGCGCCTCAAATCCGTTGTCGTAAACCTTACTGAGGTTTTCGATGGTCAGTGCTGGTATCATTGGACGCCGAAGTGCTACCCGTATTTGAAAGCGCGCCATTGTACCTGTAATCACACTGCTTAACGACACCGCCCATGAATGATGAACAATACCTCTCCCACTGCCGGCAGCAACTGACTGACTTTGCCGATTCCCTGGCAAAGCGCACAGAACACCTGCCGCCGGATGATTCCCTACGAGAACTGGCGGCCTCTTTTATCAGGCTTGGCGAACAGGACAGCGACCTTTATGCGGATGCGCCAGCACTGGTATCGAGATTGTTCACAACCTACCCTGATTTCGCTCCTACCTTTCCCCGGGATTTACTTTGGTTTCTGGGTGGCGAATGCCTGCACTACATGCCCGATGAAGAAATATCCCTGTTCCAGCAGTTAGAGGAACAACGGAGCGAAGCTGCTGCCCTTGGCGAAACCCTGGACCTACGAGCAGCTCGCGCTAAGCTGCTGAAGTTACAGTAGAAATTGCAGGAAAAATCCCACTCTGGGGCTTGACGTTCCAGGCATCTGTTCCTAAAATGCGCGCCTCTTGATTGAGTCCTATTGCGTCCCCTTCGTCTAGTGGCCCAGGACACTGCCCTTTCACGGCGGTAACAGGGGTTCGAACCCCCTAGGGGACGCCACTCACTCCTTCAAATTGCGGGAATAGCTCAGTTGGTAGAGCGCAACCTTGCCATGGTTGCAGGGGGGGCGCCCAGCCTCGACGGTTCCGGCGACACCACGGCGGTGGGGATAAACGCGATGCGTGCGGGAATAGCTCAGTTGGTAGAGCGCAACCTTGCCAAGGTTGCAGGGGGGGCGCCCAGCCTCGACGGTTCCGGCGACACCACGGCGGTGGGGATAAACGCGATGCGTGCGGGAATAGCTCAGTTGGTAGAGCGCAACCTTGCCAAGGTTGAGGTCGCCGGTTCGAACCCGGTTTCCCGCTCCATAATTCTTAAAGAACCACCTTTTCTGATAATCGAACCGACAACTAGAGCAAACCAAGCTACTAGTACCTTTCCAGCTCACTTTGGCTCCAGTTTTACAGAAAGGCTGTTAACACAGTAGCGTAAGCCTGTGGGTTGCGGGCCATCCTCAAACACATGGCCCAGGTGACAGCCACATTTTTTGCACATGATCTCTGTCCTTGACATGGCGAGAGTGTGATCGGGAGCTTCCTCAACAGCATCATCGTCTGCAGCCTGGAAAAAGCTTGGCCAACCGCAGCCGGAATCGTACTTCGAATCTGAAAGAAACAGGGGCTCACCACAGCAGCGACAATTATAAACACCCTCCTCCTTGCTGTCCCAGTACTCGCCGGTAAACGCCCGCTCGGTGCCTTTTTCACGGCAAACGTGAAACTCTTCAGGGGTCAGTTTAGCTCGCCACTGCTCGTCGTTTTGCATTGCTGTTTTTCTCCCTGATTAAAGCACTGATCCCACACGATAAAGTATGTAGTCGTCATAACCCGTTATTACTTGATAGTAGCCCGCAAGCAAGCTGTCCAGTTCAGCGTCATTGGTGTCTACCAGAAGCGCCCTGCCTTCAAGCGCGCTGATCTTTGATTTCGTCGCTATTACAGTGATGTTTTGCAGGCCAACCTTGCGAATAACTGCTGGGGAAAACTGCTGATTACCGCGGCCAAATACATGACCCTGCCCACCTATGGCAGTAACCACAATATGGGCTCTATCACAGCTCTGAAGACACCCAAACAACATCGACTCATCTGCATCGCTGGCCAGTAGCTCTCCGTCGCGAATCACATCCACACCGAGCAAGGTATTGGGCAAGCCCTGCTCTTGCATGACCGCGGCGGTTGTCGAGCCCGGACCAATCAGGTAGGTTACGCCCTTCTCCATAGCCTGGACCATCCAACTGCCAATTTCTGCGGCTACCAGTTCCTCGCTCTCCCGTCCCCCCACCTTGGTATGTTGTAGATAGCGGCCTTCACCGGGCACCAGCATATCGCCGTAGAAGCGACTGCG
>ERZ1046740.1053-NODE-1053-length-20427-cov-4.198704_pt1 | contig 20427 bp, 22 predicted proteins | sample MGYA00383093_ERZ1046740 | MGnify/ENA primary metagenome ERZ1046740 (study PRJEB29581, sample SAMEA5548363) | metagenome | biome: marine; feature: coastal; material: water | depth 25 m | study: Short-term variability in the microbial, nano- and picoplankton... | reverse complement strand
GGTACTCGGTCGAAGCGCTTGCCGCTGTGGTGCTTGGGTCCACGTATTTCTTTGTTCTGTTCATTCTTGGGTCAGGGTTTGCCATTGCGGTGATGCCGCTGGTCGCCGAGGCAGATGCCGCTGGCGACGAGACCGCTGTGCGCCGCGTGACCCGTATGGGCATGTGGTTGTCTGTGGTGACCGCCATTGCGGCCTTTCCACTGTTTTGGTTTTCGGGGTCCATACTGAACGCTTTGGGCCAAAACCCGGACATCACTGCGGTTACGCAGCAGTATTTGCGGGTTGCAGGCGTGGGGCTGTTGCCCGCGCTTTTGGTGATGGTCCTCAAATCATATCTGGCGTCTTTAGAGCGCACACGCGTGGTGTTTTGGGTCACCGTGCTGGCGGCTGTGGTCAACGCTGTGGTTAATTATGCTTTGATTTTTGGCCATTGGGGCGCGCCGGAATTGGGTGTGGTCGGTGCGGCTATTGCCTCTTTGATTGTGCAAGTTGTCTCGTTGATTGGTGTGGTGCTGTATGCGGTGCTTGTCTTGCCCCATCATCAATTGTTCATTCGTGTCTGGCGCCCCGATTGGGATGCTTTTGGGCATGTGTTTCGGCTTGGCGTTCCAATTGGGCTGACCAGCTTGGCTGAAGTGGGTTTATTTGCTGCCTCGAGTATCATGATGGGCTGGCTTGGCACTTTGGCTTTGGCGGCGCACGGGATTGCCCTGCAGCTCACCAGTCTTGCGTTTATGATACATCTGGGCTTGTCCAACGCAGCTACGGTGCGCGCAGGCAATGCCATGGGACGTCGGGATGCAGGCCACTTGGCTCGTGGGGCAATTGTCGCTCTTATGCTGTCTTTTTGCGCCTCTTTTGTGACCGTGGTCGTGTTGCTCGCCTTCCCGGAAACTCTGCTCAGCCTGTTCCTCAACCCGAATGAGCCGAACCGGGAGGCTATTTTAAACATCGGTGTGTCGTTGATCTTTGTTGCAGCCCTGTTCCAATTCGTGGACGGCGCCCAAATAATGGCGCTGGGCCTTCTGCGCGGTGTCAAAGACACGCGTGCCCCGATGATCATTGCAGCGATCAGCTATTGGGTTATTGGCGTGCCGTCTGGCTATGCCTTGGGCTTTTGGGCGGGGTTCGGTGGTGTTGGCGTGTGGCTTGGCCTAGTTGTGGGTCTCACACTGGCCGCTGTGCTCCTCCTTTGGCGCTTTTGGGGGCCAAAGCTCGCGCAATTGCGGGTAAAGTTTGCATCCTAAGGCTTCGTTAGACCTCACGTTTGCAGAGATACTTAGACCCGTGGTTCCAATACCCTAGTCTCTGTCCTTCATCAGCCTATCGGCCTTCTTGCGCACCAAAACGGATCGCAAATCATGCATGGCCAGCAACAAGGCATCGGTCACATCCTCAAGCTGCTCTGCACTGGCGCGTGATTGCGCCCATTGTGTTGTCAGGTTCATATGGTCCACAGCGCGGTGAATGTCGTCAATATCGCGATGCGCAAGGGTTTCTTGGCGTTCATCCATCCATTCGCGGATTCGATCCAAATCAGCCTGAGACAGCACGCGGTCGCCTTGCGGTTTGATCTCGCCGTTGCGAATATTCACCACCGCAATCTGGTTCATATCGATCCGACGCTGACGGTTCTGAGTGTCCACACGGAACACAAAGGCGCCGTTCTCACGGACCCGAAAATAGTATTCTGGCAGTTCTGCCGACATTACATTTCCTCAACTCAGCGAAGCGCAGAAGGTCTGTATCCGCGCGCAAGCGGTTTTCAGGGCCTCGTCAGAGGTAGCGTAGCTGACACGGAAGTTTGGGGAAAGACCAAAGGCAGCCCCGAAAACAACGGCCACATTGGCTTCTTCCAGCAACGCCGTGGCGAAAACCTCATCGTTTTCAATGACCGTGCCTGCCGGGCTGGTTTTTCCAATCAAGCCGGAAATCGACGGGTAGACATAAAACGCACCTTCCGGAACCGGGCAGGTGATCCCGTCAATGGCAGATAGCATCGACACCACCAAATCACGACGGCGCACAAAAACGGCGTTGTTGACTGGAAGGAAATCTTGCGGGCCATTCAAGGCCTCAACGGCGGCCCACTGAGACACCGAACAGGGGTTGGATGTGGATTGCGATTGAATTTTGCGCATCGCAGAAATCAAGTCCACCGGACCCGCAGCATAGCCGATACGCCATCCGGTCATGGCATAGGCTTTGGACACGCCATTGCAGGTCAACGTACGTTCATAAAGCGCAGGCTCAACTTCGGCCGGGGTGCAGAACTCAAAATCGTCATAAGCAAGGTGTTCATACATATCATCCGTCATCACCCACACATGGGGGTGGCGCATCAGCACATCCGTCAGACCTTTGAGCTCTTCACGGCTGTAACCCGCACCTGTTGGGTTTGAAGGTGAGTTGAAGATTAGCCATTTGGTTTTCGGCGTGATGGCCGCCTCCAGCTGTTCCGGCGTCAGTTTGAAATCAGCCTCAAGCGAGGCTTGCGCAATCACAGGCTCGCCACCAGCTAACAAAACCATGTCAGGATAACTCACCCAGTAAGGGGCAGGGATCAGAACCTCGTCACCGGGGTTAAGGGTTGCGACCAGCGCATTGTACAGGATTTGCTTGCCGCCTGTGCCAACGCTGACTTGCTGGGGTGCATAGTCTAATCCATTGTCACGTTTGAACTTGGCACAAATCGCGGCTTTCAACTCGGGAATGCCGTCAACAGGGGTGTATTTCGTCTTACCTGCATTTATGGCGGCGATGCCTGCGTCTTTGATATTCTGCGGCGTGTCAAAATCTGGCTCTCCTGCTCCAAGACCAATGACGTCGCGTCCAGCAGCCTTGAGTTCTGCGGCTTTGGTCGTCACAGCGATGGTCGGCGAGGGTTTAACGCGAGATAGTGTCGCGGACAGGAAAGACATGGCGGTTCCTCGTTTGTATTCAATACATTCATGTCTTAGGGTGCGCCCCGCACCCAATCAAGCGCGAACGCCCAGGAGAACATCAAAAATGGCCGAGATTTCTACCGATGAAGACCACCAAGACTATTGGTACGGCGAAGACGTGGCCACTTTTGGGGATAGATTGGCAGCTGCCCGTGAATATGCCGGAATGAACCAAGAAGAATTTTCTCGTCGTTTAGGTGTGAAAACCTCGACGGTGCGCAGTTGGGAAGACGACCTGAATGAACCGCGCGCAAATAGGCTGCAGATGATGGCGGGTCTTTTGAACGTGTCGGTTGTTTGGTTGCTGACGGGCGAAGGCGAAGGCGTGACATCGGCTCCCGGCGAAGACGAGACCCGAGCGCCTGAATTGTCCGCGCTTTTGGTCGAAATCCGTGATATCCGCGCGCAAATGAAAAACAGCCTCGACCACCTTGCACGGCTGGAAAAAAAGCTGCGCCTGACAGTGAAAGAAACCCCACTTCATGACTGAGACTTATGAGAACCGCCTGAAGCGCATGAGAATGCGATCGATGCGACGCGGCATCAAAGAAATGGACATCATTCTGGTGCGGTATGTCGATGACCATCTTGCCGACATGGACAGTGCCAAATTGGATTTGTATGACGCCCTTCTGAACGAAAACGATCAGGATCTTTATCAATGGGTCACAGGTCAAATGCCCGCCCCCGAACGCTTCTCTGCCCTGATCAAAGACATATCTCAGGCCATCAGCGGTGCGGAATAGATAAATTTTTAGACGAACGTAAGTGATTTAACACAATGTTCGCCTTTTGCCCCCAGTTTCCGATAAAGCAAAGAACGTCGGAGACTATTTATGAGTATTCATGCCCCCATCGCCGGGAACGCAGACCAAGGGTTCATCACATCTTATCTGGATTCGCTTGCGTTAGTTGAACGCCTGCATTGCCTTCTGTTGGATGTCATCAAAGATGAATTTGAGCGTGTCGGCGTGCTTGAGATTAACGCAGTTCAAGCCCTCTTGTTGTTCAACATCGGCGATAATGAGGTCACTGCGGGTGAATTGAAATCACGCGGCTATTATCAGGGCAGCAACGTCAGTTACAATCTTAAAAAATTGGTCGAAATGGGCTTTATGCACCATCAGCGGTGCGAGATTGACCGTCGTTCTGTGCGGGTGCGTCTGACCCAAAAAGGCCGGGATATCCGTGATGTGGTCGCCACATTGTTTGAGCGCCACGCCGAAGGGCTTCAGTCCAAAGGTGTTTTGGGGGCAGATGGCATCGAAGGCATCACGTTCGCCCTACGCTGGGTCGAGCGGTACTGGAGCGACCAAATTCGCTACATTTACTAATTTGCGTATCGGTGCCCGTGGTTAATGCGCAAGTGTTCCGTTGCGAGTTCGGGTTACCAATTAGCGGGCGGGCAGGGCTGCCAATGACAGTCCCTGCAACTCTCTGAGCAGTTTGCGGGTCATGGCGTTTTCAAAGTCGTCAAAGCCTAACGCGGTTTCTACAAAAGCGCCGGGACCGCGCAGAACATTTGCCTCATAATAGGTCGACAATTCCTGAAGAGATGGATCAAACCCTGCGCGGTTCTCACCAATTGTTAATCCATTGATGGTGATCCAGTTTGGTGCTGATATGTCCTGCGGGCGAGGTCCGGTGTTTGACGTGCCATCGCCTGAGATATCCAGTGTGCGCTTTGGGCAATCAGTCTGCGTTGCCAACAGGCCGATCCCGAACTCCATGGCAGAACCAAGAGCCGTTGAGGGCCCTGATGGGCGGCGAACGGTGCTTTGCAAGCGGCCAGTGAGTGATGCCAGCGCGGCTTCGCTATCAATTACAATCCAATCGACCAGAATTCGACGATTGAATTTGCGTGGCCCACTCCATTCATAAACCGCCACGCTCACTGGAACCTCTGGCACAGACAGCAGCGTGTCACGCACATCACGAGATTGAAATGCCGCAGCCAAACCATCCAACTGCAAGCGATATTCCTGTTCGTTAACCGAACCAGATACATCCAACCCCAGCGCAAGGGCCTGACGGCACTGCGCACTGGCTTCGCCCGTAAACAGACCCAAACTCAAAACTAAAAAGAGAGTTGCAAACCTTACCAATGGCCAGTGTTTTCCATACTGGCCCAAGGCTCTGCTGGGGCGAGTGAATCACCGTGTTGTAGCAGTTCAATTGAAATGTTGTCGGGTGAGCGTACAAACGCCATATGCCCATCGCGCGGGGGCCGATTGATCGTCACGCCATTGTCCATCAGGTGTTGGCACACCTCATAGATATTGCCCACGGCATAGGCCAGATGGCCAAAATGACGAGAATCGTCTGGCAATTTGTCGTCTCCATCCCAGTTATACGTCAATTCAACCGGGCACTCTTCCTGACCTTCCGGGGCCAGAAAAACCAAAGTAAACCGCCCGCCCTCATTGTCCCAACGGCGCGTTTCCTTCAGGCCCAACAATTCAAAAAAGGCTATGGATTTCTCCAAATCGGCCACGCGGACCATAGTGTGCAGGTATTTTAGGTGCATCAGGGTTCCCCTTGCATTGCGTTGACGCAATCAAACCACCCCGCGAGGCGGGATTCCAGTCCAAACCGTCTTGGCGCTGCTTCATGAAGTCTTTATGAGTGTGAGCAACAGCATTCCGTTTGGGGGAGAGGCACGTGAAGCAGTATCACGACCAGTTGCGGACCATTCTTGAGCTTGGAGAGTCGTCCAGCGACCGCACCGGCACCGGCACTATTTCGCATTTTGGCATGCAAGCGCGCTATCCTCTGGCGGATGGCTTTCCTCTGGTGACCACAAAAAAATTGCATCTGCGTTCGATCATTCACGAACTGCTGTGGTTCCTGTCCGGTGATACAAACATTGCTTATCTCAAGGAAAACGGTGTCTCAATCTGGAATGAATGGGCGGATGAGAATGGCGATCTTGGCCCAGTTTATGGCCATCAGTGGCGCCATTTTCCAAAATTGATTTCAGCCGGAAAAGACGGGGCTGGTCAGGCTCTGTTTCACGCCGGTGAGGTGGATCAAATTGCTGATCTTGTGGACGCCATTAAGGCCACCCCAGACAGTCGTCGCTTGATTGTGTCCGCTTGGAACCCCGGCGATGTGCCTGATATGGCGCTGCCGCCATGCCATACTTTGTGGCAGGTGCGTATCATTGGTCGCAAACTACATCTTCAACTGTATCAACGCTCGGCAGACATGTTCCTTGGCGTGCCTTTCAACATCGCCTCGTACGCTTTGTTGTTGAAAATGCTGGCGCATGTCACAGGCTATGGGGAAGGCGATTTTGTGCATGCCATAGGCGATGCGCATATCTATTCCAATCATATGGAGCAGGTCCAAACCCAGCTTGCGCGGACGCCTAAGAAATTGCCTCAGATCCGCATCAAACGTCAGGTGACTTCGCTTTTTGATTTTAGATATGATGATTTCGAAGTGCTGGATTATGACCCCGAACCTGGCATCTCTGCGCCAGTGGCGGTGTAACCATGATTTCTTTGGTCGTCGCCCGCGCCCGCAACGGTGCCATTGGAAAAGGCAATACAATCCCATGGCACGCACCTGAAGATTTGAAATTCTTTCAACGCGAAACCAGTGGAGCGGCCATCATTATGGGGCGCAATACTTGGGAAAGCCTGCCTTTCAAGCCTCTGAAAGGGCGCTTAAATTTGGTGGTGTCTTCGAATGCAGACGTTGCCGAACACGTGCATGGCAGCCTAGAGGCCGCCATAAACGCAGCCTACGAGGCGGGTCATCGCCGCGTGTATGGAATTGGGGGGTCGCGTATCTACCAAGACCTATTGCCGCTGGCGGATCGCCTGTTGGTGACCGAAGTTGACATCGATGTCCCGGACGCAGACACGTTCTTTCCCCCGTTTGGTGATGACGAATGGAAATTGGTTGGCACGACAACGCTCCGCAACGAAGATCCGCGTTGCGTTGTGCACGAGTATTTGCGCCGTTAACTTGCTAGGGCGGTTTCAATCGCTCCAGACAGTTTTTCAACGATCTCGTCGATATGTGCATCTTCCAGAATAAAGGGTGGGGCCAATAAGACGTGGTCGCCGTTTTTTCCGTCACGCGTGCCTGACATTGGGTAGCAGATTAGCCCATTGGCAAAGGCCGCTTTCTTGATTTTTGCAGCCAGCTTGCGCTCGGGGTCAAACGGCGCCTTGGTTTCACGGTCCGCAACCAACTCTATGCCACGGAACAACCCACGTCCTCGAATGTCTCCGACATGGGGGTGTTGGCCCAGCTTGGTCACAAGGGCTGACTGAAGCTTCTCACCCATTATCGATACACGCGGGATCAAGTCGCGTTCCAACATTGCGCGAACCACCGCAAGACCGGCCGCTGTGGCAACGGGATGGCCCAGGTACGTGTGTCCGTGTTGGAAAAAGCCCGATCCATTTTCGATGGTTTCATAGATGGATTTGGTGCACATCATGGCGCCAATCGGCTGATATCCAGCCCCCAATCCTTTGGCGATGCACAAGATGTCAGGCACCACATTGTCCCCGTTGCAGGCAAACAAATGACCCGTGCGGCCCATGCCACACATGACTTCATCAAGGATTAGGAGAACACCGTAAGTATCACATATTTCACGAATTCTTTCGTAATATCCTTCCACGGCCGGTACCGCGCCCAAGGTCGCGCCAACCACAGGTTCCGCCATGAACGCCATGACGTTATCTGTGCCAAGGCGTAGGATTTCGTCTTCCAATTCCTGCGCCATACGCTGACCATAATCAAAGGCGGTTTCACTGTCTGTACGACCAACATATTCGTAGCAGGGCGAGATATGGCTAACATCGATGAGAATTGGCGAAAACTGTTCGCGACGCCACTCATTGCCCCCTGCGGCCAACGCGCCCAGCGTATTGCCGTGATAGCTTTGTTTGCGTGCAATTAGGTGGCGGCGTTGTGGCTCGCCGCGTTCCACATGGTATTGTCGCGCCAGCTTGATGGCGGATTCAGTGGCTTCCGAACCGCCGGACACGAAATAGGCGCGATCAATGTCACCGGGCGCATTGGCAATCAACAGATCGGCCAGCTCTTCGGCCGGATCAGAGGTGAAAAAACCAGTGTGGGCAAAGGCCAATTTGTCCAGCTGCGCCTTGATGGCAGCGGTCACCTCGGCGTCACCGTGTCCAAGGCAAGAAACAGCGGCGCCGCCTGACCCATCGAAATAGCGTTTTCCATCTTCATCAATCAAGTAACACCCTTCACCCGAGACCGCTTTGGGTGGCAGGTTTTTAGTGTGGCGGGGAAAGACGTGGGACATGTTCTTTTCCTATTAGTTAGGCTGCAATCGGGCGGGCAAGGTGAGCAGGCATATAGCCCAATGAATTCGCGGCGGTGACCAGTGACTGTACGGCTGCAGAGTTGTTTGAATGTACATTACCTGTGGCCGATACCATGTTGTTTTCAAATCCAACTCTGGCATTTCCACCTCGGTGGATTGCCCACAAGAGGCTGGCTTGTTCTGCCGGGCCAAAGGCGCAAACAGTCCAGTTCACGGTCTCTTCTGACAGTCCACTTAAGAATAGGTCAAGGTCTGTCGGGCGCGCCGGAACCGGTGGCACATATTGCCCGAGCACAAAAAGAACATCGTCTTGTGTTGCGCGAATAATGCCGCGCGCGCGCCAGTCGCGGAAGCGGGCGAGACAGCTGGCATCGTAAAGGATATGTTGCACGCGGGTGTTGGCTTCATGGGCCAGCGCGTAGACGCGCGCCGCAACGTCTTCGTCACGCGCCATTTCGCGCACTGAAATGCTGGCGGACGCGGGGCGCAATGCTCTGACGCACTCATACTGCGCGTCGACGTCAAACAGCCCCGCGCTTTCGGTGGTGATCTGAACACCCATGCCCGGCGCAAGGTCTTGGATCGCGGAAATGGCATCGCGATATCGCCCGACGTCCAGTGAGTGCGCACCTTGGCGATCGCGCACATGCAAATGGATCGCACCTGCGCCCGCGATCTGGCAATCACGCGCACAAATCGCCAGTTCTTCTGTGGTCATGGGAAGGGCGGGATGATCCGCCTTGGTTTTGCGCGCACCATTTGGGGCAACGGTCAATTCATATGTGGCAGACATCAGAACGTACCTCGCATGCGGCTACCAGAGGGGTCATAAGCCGGTGCAAACTGAAGCCGTGCTGTGTATTTTTGCCCGGTAACGTCCACAAGCACCTCTTTACCGTCCAGAGCGTCACCGTGAGCGTGGGCCAATGCCACGGGCTTGCCTATGCGGTACCCAAAGGCGGCGGATGTGGTGTGCCCAATGATATCATCACCATCATAGATCGGCTCGTGCCCCAATGGCACCGCGCCATCATCCTCAAAGATAACGGTCACCAAAGACCGTTTTGCAGTGTCCCTGCGGGCATTCAACGCCTCTGACCCCACATAAGATTTCTTCTTTGACGCCATCATTGCCATGCCAGTCTCAGCAGGGGTGATGTCACTGTCCAATTCGTGGCCCATTGCGGCAAAACCTTTTTCAATACGCATAGAAGTCTGCGCGTACATGCCTGCAGGTGTTGCGCCTGCGGTCACTAAAGCATCATACACAGTTTGGGCGTTTTCGGCCTTCATGGTGATTTCCCATCCTGCTTCGCCGACATAAGACATGCGCACGGCGCGCACGTGTTTGCCGGCTATATGGGCCGGCCCCACTTTGAAGTACCCAAGTTCGTTTAATTCAGACGCACCAACCTCGTTTGCGATCCGTGCGGCGTCAGGCCCCATCAATCCAAGAACCGCGTAATCCTCGGTGCTGTCAGTGAGGCTTATGTCAAAGCCGTCCGAGTGGCGGCGGAACCATGACAGATCGCGTTTGATCGCATTGGTGCCGACAAACAAGCGATAGTGGTCTGCGGAGATGCGATGCGCGGTGATATCGGATTCGTACGTGCCACGGTCATTCAGGATGGCCGAGTAGATTGCGCTGCCGGGTGCTTTGGCCATATTGGCAGCACACACATGTTGCATAAATCGTTCTGAATCAGGGCCTTCCACTTCGACCTTACCAAATGGGGATGCGTCAAAGATGGCGGCTTTTTCGTGGGCAGCTGTGACTTCGGCGGCAACATTGTTAAACCAGTTGGGCTTGCCAAAGCTCACGGCAGGCTCTTCAGTTTTGCCAAAGTAGAGCGGGCGTTCCCAACCATAGAACTGTCCAAATTCAGCACCTGCGGCTTTGTACGAGTCTTCCAGTGGCATTGCCCGCAAGCCTCGAGCTGTGGCCAATTGGCGGCCCGGATAGGCAATTTCATAATGCGTGCCAAGGATTTCGGGCGCGCGTGCTATCAGGTGGTCAAGGTTGTTGAACACAGGCGCAAAGCGTTTGGCGTCAGCATCGCCTAGATCATAGGCCGTGTGGCCGTGAACGATACAGTGTGCCAGGTTCATGCCCGCACCGCCGCCCGAAGCCATACCAACCGAGTTCATGCCGCACCCAAGGAACAGTCCTTTGGTTTCGGCTGTCTCACCCAGCATAAACATCCCATCTGGCGTAAAGCTTTCTGGGCCGTTCAAGAGCATTTTTACTTCGGCGGTTTCCAATGAGGGTAGGCGATGTAGGGCATTCATCATCATGGGCTCAAAGTGATCCCAGTCTTCCCCAAGCAGGCCGAATTCAAAATTCTCGTCCAAAACTCCGGGTTTGATCGGCTTGCCCATGGGCTCAAAACACCCCACCAGCAATCCACCGGAATCGTCGCGGATATAAAGGTGATTGTCGTGATCTGACAGGGTTGGCATGTTGCCTGCGATACCGTCGATCGGTTTGGTAAGAAGGTAAAAGTGTTCACAGGCCAGCGCTGGCACATCCGCCCCGGCCATGGCACCCACTTCACGCGACCACAGACCTGTACACAGCGCAATCGCGTCGCACATGACAGTCCCTTGCGAGGTCTCAACGCCGACAACTTTGCCGTTTTTCGTCAAAATGCCCGTGACACCTGTGTCCTCAAAAAGGCTGGCCCCAAGGCTTTTGGCGCCTTTAATCAAGGCCGCGCACACATCCGAAGGGCTGACGCGGCCATCATCAGGCGACCAGACCGCGCCGATGACATCCTCCGCATTCATTAGTGGCCAACGTTCCTTGGCCTCTCCAACACTGACGGATTTGGCATTGACCCCAAAGGCATGAGCCAAGGACTCTTGTCGCTGAATATGGGCCATGCGGCCTTCGGTTGTGGCGATAGATAGCGATCCTTTTTGAATCCAACCCACATTTTGGCCAGTCTCTTGCTCAAGCCGCGCATAGAGGTCGACCGAGTACTGGATCATCCGTGTCAGATTATGAGAATGGCGCAAGGCGCGAACCTGTGCCGCAGAATGCCATGTGGTGCCTGATGTCAGCTTGTTGCGTTCGATCAGGATCGCGTCGCTCACGCCCATCTGGGCCAAGTGATACAGCGTTGAGCATCCCATAATGCCGCCACCAATGACGACGACAGAAGCGTGGGAGGGAAGAGGTTTGGACATTTTGGGCCTTTGTTCAATTCGGACGGCAGTGCCGTTAGGTCAGGATGTGGCCCAGTGAATTGACAATCACGAACATAGTCAATATTGAAGAAAAATAACAAATGTTATTAAATCGATGTGATTTTTGTTTGTCTAAAAGGTGATTCTAGCTATGGATCCAGCGCAAAAAAATCGAACAATATCAGCCCTCAAGCGGGACTTCTTAGACTACAGTCCCCGCATGAAACAGGTGGCCAAGTACATTCTTGACAACCAAGCAGACTTTGGACTGGACTCGATCCGGGAGACCGCGCGCAAGTCCGGAGTGAGCACTTACACCTTGGTTCGTATGTCTCAGAAACTGGGGTACGACAGCTACGAAGAATTGCGAGACCCCTTTCGACATGCACTTGTTTCTGGGGCAGAATTTATCGACCGGCCAGAGTGGTTAAACGACCTCAGTGACAGTGGAGAGTCAGGTCGGGTGCAGGCCGAAGCTGCGCGTAATTCACTGGCTGTTGTGCAGCGCTCACTAGAACGGCAATCACCAGACGCCATGCAGCAAGTCGTCGATGCCATGCTTGAGGCAGAGAACGTGTATGTCACGGCTGTTCGCGCAAGTTATGCAATGGCCTATTACTTTCATTATGTGGGTCGTATGGCATTGACTTCATTGCAATTAATCCCGCGCCACATGAACAGCGCCATTGACGAATTGAACTATGCCAAAGCCGGAGATGTGATCATTGCGATCACCATCACACCCTATTCTCGCGAAACGGTAGAGGCCTGTAAGTTCGCTCAGGACCGTGGCGTGCGGTTGGTTTTGATCACCGATTCAGAAATTGTCGCACCGGAATTGAACCCCGACTTTACCTTGGTCGTCTCAAGTATCAGCACGCACCACTTTGGGTGTTACTCTGGGTTGGTTGCCGTACTCGAAGGCCTTCTGTCCTTGTTGATGAACCGCGGTGGCAAAGAGGCCGAGAACCGAATCGTTTCCTACGAACAATTGCGTGGTGCACACAACGCATATTGGGTTGTGAAAAAAAAACATTAGTTTTCAGGTGACAGACCGAAAGACATGAGCGACGCTCAAGATGTCAAAAGGGCGTGTTAAGCGCCGCTGTTTGTATACTTGGGAGTAAACTATGAATTTTTCGAAAACCATTATGGGCGTTGCTGCGTCCGTCGCCATGACCGTTGGTGGCGCTGCTTTTGCTGAGCAACAGTTCGTGACTATCGGCACGGGCGGTGTGACCGGTGTGTATTATCCGACAGGTGGTGCGATCTGCCGTTTGGTGAACAAAGGCCGCAAAGAGCACGGGATTCGCTGCTCGGTCGAATCAACGGGTGGCTCGGTCTACAACACACGCACCATTCGTCAGGGCGAGCTAGACCTTGGCATTGTGCAGTCTGACGTTCAGGCGGCTGCGGTTGCTGGTGCAGGCAAATTTGCCGACGATGGCGCATTTCCAGAGTTGCGTGCCCTGTTCTCGGTTCACCCAGAACCAATGCACCTGATGGCGCGCGCTGACGCGGGCATCAATTCGGTTGCTGATCTGAAAGGCAAAAAAGTCAACATCGCGAACCCGGGTTCGGGCACACGCGTATTGGCCGAAACTCTGATGAAATACTCAGGGCTGACAGCTGATGACTTCTCTTTGGCCGCAGAGCTGAAATCGTCCGAGCAAGCCGCCGCACTTTGTGATGGCAAAATCGATGCCACCATCTGGGCTGCTGGTCTGCCAAATGGGTCGTCACAAGAAGCCACATCCACCTGTGAAGTGAAAATCATCCCACTTGAAGGTGCTGGCATCGACACGCTGTTGGCTGAAAACTCAGCTTATGCAGCTGCGACCATTCCAGGCGGCATGTACCCTAACAACGCAGACGACATCGCATCTTGGGGTCCCAAAGCGACTTTCGTAACCTCGGCGAACGTGTCCGAAGACGTGGTCTATGCAATCGTGAGTGCCGTATTTGAAAACTTTGATGATTTCAAAAAGCTGCACCCAGCCTTTGGACGTCTACAGCAAAGCGAAATGATTGTTGATGGTCTGACAGCACCTCTGCACGCTGGTGCTGCGAAGTACTACAAAGAGCAAGGTTGGATGGAATAATCCACCAAGCTTAGGGCCGCTCTCGTCAGAGGGCGGCCTTTTTGTATCTAAAATTTCGAGTAAAAAACAGGGCAGGGACACATGGCCGGACAAACAGATGATACCCACACCGATGTGGAAGACCTGATTGCTGAATCCGACACCGGGGCCCGTGCGCCAACCGGTGCTTTATCAATTAAGGTGCTGTGGGGCGTTCCCCTTTTGTGGTCACTGTTCCAACTTTGGATCGCGTCACCCTTGCCATTTATTCTGCGATTTGGCGTCTGGAATGACACACAAACGCGCGCCATCCATTTGGCCTTTGCCGTATTTCTGGCCTTTATTGCCTATCCCACACTGAAATCTAGCCCCCGAAAATACATTCCCATTCAAGACTGGTTGCTTGCCCTGATTGCGGCTGGAACCGCGGCTTATATTTGGCTGGCTTATGCCGGCATTTCGGCCCGCACAGGAGCGCCAAACCAAACCGATATCATCGTGTCTGTAGTCGGCATTGTTCTGTTGATGGAGGCCGCGCGTCGCTCGTTGGGTCTGCCTTTGATGGGCGTGGCCGTGTTCTTCCTGTCTTACGTGTTCTTTGGATCATGGTCAGGCCTGCCCGAAGTGGTGCAGTGGAAAGGCGCCTCGCTTGAAAAAGCCATGAGCCACATGTGGCTGACGACCGAAGGTGTCTTTGGCGTCGCCTTGGGGGTCTCGTCAGGTTTTGTCTTCCTATTCGTTCTGTTCGGCGCGCTGCTTAATCAGGCGGGCGCGGGCAACTATTTTCTATCGCTTGCATTTGCCGCCCTTGGGCACTTGCGCGGTGGTCCGGCCAAAGCGGCCGTGATTGCTTCGGCGGCCACGGGCCTGATCTCGGGCTCGTCGATTGCCAATGTGGTGACCACCGGGACGTTCACAATCCCGCTGATGAAAAAGGTGGGCTTTAGCCCGTCCAAGGCTGGCGCGATCGAGGTGTCGTCGTCTATCAACGGGGTGCTTACCCCGCCTGTCATGGGGGCTGTGGCCTTTCTGATGACCGAATACGTCGGCATTTCTTATGTCGAAGTGGTCAAAACCGCGATCATCCCTGCAGCGATTTCCTATATCGCGCTGGTGTATATTGTGCATCTTGAAGCTCTGAAAATGGGCATGCAGGGCAGCCGCCGTATGAACCCGCTCAAGTTCCTGCTGTATGCAATCTTTGCCATCTGTACGATGATCGTCATTGCTGGCGGCACGCTGTGGATTGCGGGTCAAATCGTCAGCACCCTCGAGGGAACAATGGGTGCTGCTGCGCAACCTATTCTGGTTGCAGGCCTAATGGTCGCTTACGTTGCGGCTGTTCGCTTTGCTGCTAAAGGCCCAGAGCTGGAAGTCTCGCTGGATGCCATGCAGCATCTGCCACCTGCAAAAGAGATTTTAAAGACGGGCCTGCATTATCTGCTGCCAATCTTGTTGTTGATGTATCTCTTGATGGTGGAACGCAAATCCCCCGGTCTGTCCGCATTCTGGTCGACCTGCTTTATGTTGTTGATCATTTTGACCCAAGACTCGCTCAAGGCCTTTTTCCGCGGCGAGGGCGGTATGGTGCAGCATCTTCGTGATGGTGTGTCCAACACGGTTGAAGGTCTGATTACCGGGGCCCGCAACATGATCGGTCTTGCCTGTGCCATGGCTGTGGCTGGCATCATCGTGGGCGCTGTGACGCTGACGGGTGTGGGTCAAGTGATGGCCGAGTTTGTCGAATTCCTGTCAGGTGGCAATCTGTTGGCGATGCTGTTCTTTGTGGCGCTGATCTCGATTGTTCTGGGCATGGGGCTGCCGACCACGGCCAACTATATCGTGGTCAGCTCGTTGATGGCGGGTGTGGTTGTGGAACTGGGCGCGCAATCAGGTCTGATTGTGCCCTTGGTCGCAGTGCACATGTTTGTCTTTTACTTCGGCATCATGGCGGATGTGACGCCACCCGTGGGGCTTGCGTCGTTCGCGGCTGCCGCGATCAGTGGCGGCGATCCTTTGAAGACCGGTTTTCAGGCGTTCTTCTACTCTATCCGAACAGCGTTGTTGCCATTCCTGTTCATCTTTAACACCGATTTGTTGTTGATCGATGTCGGTTGGGAAAAGGCGATCTTCGTCTTCATTGTGGCGCTTACGGCGATGTTGTTGTTCGCCGCCGGAACCATGGGATACTTCCTGACACGCAACAAAATCTGGGAAAGTTTTGCGCTGGTTCTGGTTGCCTTGACGCTGTTCCGCCCCGGTCTTTTGCTGGACTATTATCACGCCCCTTACGACCAAGTGCCCTCGGCTCAGGTGTTTGAATACGTCGAGACAGCCCCATCAGGCAGTCAAATTCGACTTAAACTCGAAGGCGAGAACTATGAAGGAAAAGTGGTGTCCAGCACGTTCTTGATGCCATTGGGCGCGCAAGGCGCGTCAGGGTTTGATCGTCTGGCCCAAGAAGCAGGGCTTGAATTAATCGAAGGCGATGATGGCAAGATGATCGTGGATAACGTTGGTTTCGGAAGTGCTGCCGAAGAAGCTGGCATTGATTTTGATTGGGAACTGACGGCTGTGGAAGCTGAAGCAGACAGAATTCCCAAAGAGGTCTTCTATATTCCAGCGTTGCTATTGCTGATGCTTATTATGGCTCTGCAACTGGCCCGTGATCCTAAAAACGCAAGAGAGGCAATCTGATGACCAAGACAGTACTGGCCGCCATCGATCTGATACACAAGGATCTTCACGGCGACATCCTTGGCAAAGCGGCGAAGTTCGCAGAGCTAGATGATGCACGTCTAGTCGTCGTCACTGTTATCCCTGATTTTGGCATGTCCATTGTCGGGACATATTTTGACGAAGACGCCGAGAAAAAGGCGTTGACCCAAGCAGCGACAGACTTGCACAGCGCAGTCACTGAGCAACTCGGGGAAAGCGAAGACAAGCAGATCAAACATGTGGTCTGTCATGGCAATGCCTACGAGGAAATCCTCGAGACGGCCGACAAGTTCGACGTCAATCTGATTGTCATGGGCGCACATGCTCCCAAAATTCGCGATTACCTTCTGGGGCCAAACGCGGCGCGGGTGGTGCGTCACTCGACCTGTTCGGTCTTTGTGGTGCGCTAGTGATTGTGGTTGGGGGCGAAACAATACGTTTCCATTATGGAAATTGACACGTCCCCGCACATCGCTCTATTTTCAAGGTGTTATATGCATTTGAACTGGGGAGGGGCCCCAATGACAAGATTGTTTTCTCTAGTGGCAGCGACCGCCATGCTAACGTTGCCTGCAGCGGCACAAACCTGGAGCAGCAATGCCCCAAACTTAGGTCCTGTGAACCAGCCCGAAGGCATTTACATTGAGGCCTACCCGGTTTCGACAAACTATTGTCCGACAGGGTACCAACCTGTTGTCGTCGGGGGTGTCATCAGTTGTGGCACACCAAATGCTGGCACAAGCGCAAACACAGGGTCGCACAACTCGTCCTCTTCTATGAATTGCCCGGCAGGCTCCAAGGGCTGTAGCTAAGACTTTTCTACCACATAGTAATTGGAAAAATGATGCGCCTTTTTGGGCTTAAGAATTGCGACACTTGCCGCACGGCACTGAAAACCCTTGCTGAGGTAGAATTTGTCGATGTCCGCGCGCAAGGCGTGCCTAATGACATCATGGCACAAGCTCTGGGTCAGTTTGGGGCGGCCTTGGTAAATTCCCGCTCCACAACCTGGCGCAATCTATCTGAGGCCGAGCGTGCAATCGCTCCGCTGGAGCTATTGGCGGCACATCCCGCTTTGATGAAGCGCCCTTTGATCGAAAAAGATGGGCAGCTGTACCTTGGTTGGGGCAAGGATGTGCAAACGGCCCTTGGATAAACCCACAATGGCGCTTATGTGACATCGACAGGTTAACGAGGACAAGCCATGCGCAACGCAGCACTGACTTTGGGTATTATTGCCGGCATCATCGGCATGACGATTGGATTCTTCAGCTGGGGCTACACCGACCTCACAGATCGCTACAATGAAGTGGGCGAGATTTTTGGCACGGTCGACAATGTTCAACTGGTAAAAGCAGGTGGCTTGTTGGCGCCGATGCTGGCAATTGCCGGGGGGGCGATGGCCCGCGCGCGCGCACTTTGGGGCGGCGTTTTGTTATTGCTCTCAGCGGCCGGCATGTACGCGGCCTTTGGCTTTAACGTCTTTACGATGTTCCCGATTTGCTTTGCCGGGCTTGGTGGCATCCTTGCGGTCGCCGCTGGCAAGCCCGACGAGCCGAAATCACATTTCTGAAGTCGCGCGTTTCGACAAAAGCTTATCAAGCGACAGCGGGCCAGCGCCTTTGACAACCAAAACAATCAGCAAAAAGACCCAAAAGGTGCGCTGATCCATAATGGCGCTATTTTCGATCCGATCAAACCAAGCGCCAACGGTGGTGGCACCGGCATGGTGCCCCACAATATCAGTCAGAGATTGCATCACGACAAAGCCAATCATTCCCAGCGCAGACAGGCGGGTCAACAGCCCCAATATGATCATTGTGGGTAGAATGAACTCGGCCCATGTCCCGGCGGTCACCACAGCCCAGTGAAAGATTGAAAGCTGAGACGTGTCATAGCCAGCGGCCTCTAACACGCGCGGAAAAATTTGTGCATAGGCTCCAACGGATGGCTGGAATATCCCCAAAATGCCATCCCCAAGTTTGGTAAGGCCGGAGTTCCAGTAATACCCCAATAGCACCGCCGCAAACACAAAGCGCGCAAGCGTTGGCACCAACCAATCGGCTTTCTCGACCTTCGAGAAGACATAGTTATGGAGTGAAATCAGCGCGTTCATGGCATTTCCTTAGATGGTTGCTGTGGCAATAGCCTGACCGTTTAACAACAGCGTCAGCGTGGTGCTTAGGTCAAATTCGTCCGTGACGGCGCTGGCCTGCGCGGCCGCAGTCCCAAGGGACGCGCCGTTTTGCAAGGCCCGTACAAAGACGGCACCACCACTGGGCAACAGATGCGGTTCGGGGTCAAAATCGAGACGTGTAATCAGAACGTCTTGGGCGACAGCACTAGGTTTGGGCGCACCGCTCACCATGTTAAAAGCCCAGATGTCATGGATGGGCCAAGGGGACGAAATTACCTCGACCGAAGGCGCGATCCCAAGACACAGGTTTTCAAGCTGCTCGGGCGGTATCCGCGCCAGCACGTCACCGTCCACCGTTGCGCTATCTTCGGCATGATAAGACCGCCGCATAGCCAACTCCAGATCGGCAACATCGCCGAGGTACCCCAAATGTGCCAGTGGCTCAAAGCCGCGCAGAAAATCTGGAAAGGCAGCACCATAGTGCATCATTAGCGGGTTTTGTGGTGGCGACTGTCGCAGAAAGACGCCTGCGATGGCCTTGAAATTCTCCGATCCCAGCAATTTGGCGATCACTGGAAACCCACTTTCCAACGCTTCACTCAACGACACGGCGACATTGTTTCGGTAGACATCAAAGCGGCGCGCCGCAGGGCGACCTTCGGCGTCCTTCAGGCCTTCTGGAACGGTTTGGTCGCTGTTCAGAATGGCGCTGCGAAATTCGGATTGTGTGACGCTCATGCCAGAACCTTTTCCAACGCACCTGCAGCACGCGCTGCCTCAGATTCCAGCTCAAGCCAGTCTGGCACGTCATTGTCCCATTCTATCAAAATGGGGCGCGGTCCGGATAATGCCAATGTATGATCCAGCAACTCCCAGACCGGATCAACAACAGGTTTACCGTGGCTGTCGATCAACAAAGGCGCGCCGTGGTCATCGTGATCCTCATCATGCCCGCCAAGGTGAATTTCTCCAACTAAATCAATCGGGTATGCCTCAATGTATTCTTTTGGATCATAGTCAAGGTTGGTGGCTGAGACGAAGACATTATTCACATCCAGCAACAATCCACACCCGGTGCGTTTCGCCACTTCGCGCAGGAAATCTGGTTCGGACCATGTGCTTTCGGAAAACGCTAGATAGCTGGATGGGTTCTCTAGCATCATTTGGCGTCCGATGACCTCTTGCAGCTGAACTATGTGATCCGCCACGCGGATCAGCGTGTCGTTTGTATAGGGCAGGGGCAAAAGATCATTCAGAAAGGCACTTTCGTGGCTGGACCACGCAAGGTGCTCCGAGAAAACCGTGGGATTTAACCAATCTACCAAGTGTTTTAAGCGGGCAAGATGGTCCGAGTCCAACGCGCCCTCACTGCCGATAGACAGGCCAACACCGTGCGCTGAAATAGGAAATTTTTCGGACAACAGCCGCAGTTGGGCCAAAGGCCGTCCACCCAAGCCCATATAGTTTTCCGCATGAATCTCGAGCCATCCGACAGCGCCGGAATCATCCATAATATTTTGAAAGTGCTGAGGTTTATATCCAACACCGGCGGTGTTGGGCAGTTCAGGCAGCCGGGATGTGGCATCGAACATGAGGCGTGTCTTTCCGACGGAGTGTTAAGCAGGCAAATCACGATCAAGTGGCTCAAGCGAGGGCATGCGCGCTCTGCCGTCTGCCGTGTCTGGCAACTCAATGGTCAAACAGGTACCTTCTTCGACCAGCGACCAGGCGTTACCTTGATAATCGGCAATTGAAGTACCCGCACAATGTGTACCTGGCCCAGCTGCACAGCCATTTTGACCTGCTTCTGAAACGCCATAGCACTTTTCTTTCTTTGCCGCTTGGGCCGGTTGGCTTTGGGCGGCCAAAGTCGCGGCAACAGCACTTGCTATCGCGACGGTTTTTACAGGTCCAGACATACGCGCATCCCCTTTTTTGTAAGTCTTCTCTTTTTCAAAAAAAAGCCAATCAATCGGCCTTTGGGATACTCTAGCACAGCCGGGTTTTTTACTCACCCGCGAAACCCCGGCACGAAAGTGC
>ERZ1046740.1052-NODE-1052-length-20433-cov-4.407547_pt1 | contig 20433 bp, 19 predicted proteins | sample MGYA00383093_ERZ1046740 | MGnify/ENA primary metagenome ERZ1046740 (study PRJEB29581, sample SAMEA5548363) | metagenome | biome: marine; feature: coastal; material: water | depth 25 m | study: Short-term variability in the microbial, nano- and picoplankton... | reverse complement strand
GCAAGTCAGGCGTACCCGGTTGCAGCTTTCACAGAAATTATGGGACAGAGGCGTAATAAATCCGACTTTCTGGCCAGTTTCTTCGAGGCGCACATAGCGGGCCGGGCCACCGGTACGATCAGTTAAGTCCGTGAGCGTATAATGCTCAGCCAAGGTTTGGCGCAGGTCTTTGAGCGGCCAGTATTGATCCAGTCGATTTTCATCGCCCATTTCACCCATGGGCATCACTTCGATCCAGGTGAGATCCATATCGCGCTCGGCACACCACTGCGTCACGGAGACCAATTCATCTTCGTTGAACCCTTTTAGGGCTACGGCGTTGATCTTGACTCGTAAACCCGCCTTTTGAGCGGCATCAATGCCACGTATGACTTGCGGCAAACGGCCCCAGCGAGTGATATCTTTGAATTTCGACTCAACAATAGTGTCGAGCGAAATGTTCACGCGGCGTATACCCGCAGCATACAGTTGATCGGCAAACCGTTCGAGTTGCGAGCCGTTCGTGGTCAATGTCAACTCGTCCAGAGCGCCACTTTCTACATGTCGGCCCATTGCATTGAAAAACGTCATAATATCGCGACGCATAAGCGGCTCTCCGCCCGTAATGCGCAGCTTTCGCACGCCCAGCCGGATGAACGTCGAACACATCCGATCCAATTCTTCCAATTTCAAAAGCTCTTTCTTCGGCAGAAAGGTCATGTTTTCCGACATGCAGTACACACAGCGAAAATCACAGCGGTCTGTCACGGATACACGCAGGTAATTGACAGCGCGCTGGAAGGGGTCGATCAAGGGTGTGTTCATAAGGACATAAATAGGTTCAATGAGAAGCGGGGGCAAGGGTGGATGCGATTGAGTTTGGGGATGGTGGCGGCGTTGGCTGCGTTGGCGTTGGCCGGATGTTCTGAAGGGATTTTAGGGCAGAAAGGCAATCAAGGCACTGAAATTTCACAAGCTTTACCGGATGGCACGACACGACCCGTAGCGCGACCAGAAGATCTGGTGGAAGAGAGGCCTGCGGTTGCAGCCGTGCAAACCAAAGGCATACTTGGGACCACAGTGGTCTCTTTGGGAACACCATCTGAACCTGGCTTGTGGTTGAAAACACCTTTGGTGATTTCTGCCGGCGAAGGGCGTGTGGAATACGCAGGGAAAAGGATCAACGTTCAGTTGATCCCAATTGAGGGAGAACCCTCGTCTGGATCGCGCATGTCGCTGCCGGCGATGAAGGCATTGGGGATACCTTTGACGGATCTCGCCAAGGTTCAAGTCTCGGCAATCTAAAATTATGTCAGGTACTTACTTGCTTCTTTGCGGGCAAAGGCCTTCATTTTTTCTCCGTGCTGGTCCAGAAATGCACGGGTCCGGTCCGGATCATGTTTTGAAAGATCACGGAGCCACCAAGCCACGGCCTTTTGGATGAACCATTTTTGATCCTCGGAGTAGATTGCGGCCCATCCCAGCACTCTGTCACGAATTTCTAAATCCAATGGCTTAGGGTGGTTTTGTTTGGTCCACGGCAAAGTGATGACAAGTGCAGCCCGCCGTGTCCACATGTGTTCGGATGTTGTCCACGTCTCAACCGCGTCGACGCGCGTCGGGTCCGCAACAAGCCGTTTTTGCCCTGCCATGCACACATGATCCGCGATGGCCCAACTGTCAAAATCCGGCACCCAGCTTTGGATCAAGTCCCATGCGGCATCATCGGGGCGTATACGGGCCTGCGTGAGCAGTTTCGCGGCAGCAAGTCGAGCCTCGAAAATGTCTGAGGCCCAGAGGTTGTGGGCAAGGCTAACGCGTTGCTCCACGCTCAGGCAGCGGCGCCAATCTTGGGTCAATGCGTTGATGGCGGGGTTGGGTATGCCCATTACCGCGCGGTTTTGCTTGTGATAGGCCGCCATCTGTTCGGCGCGCCCAGTTTCAATGCAGGCCTTTAAGGCCTCAATTGCGTCATCAAGTGTCATTCGAGCCTCGGTCTAGTAGTTGCACGTTCTGCAAGGTCTCCTTAAACTACTATGACCGCAAACAGGCAATTGGATATCTTGAATGGTCAAGTTTCTTAAGGGTGTAGAGCACTCGATTAAAAAGATTATTCCGAACAACATGCGGAAATACGTGAGAAGTTCCCGTTATGAATTGGTCACCTATAAAAGCCGTCCAATCGAGCTTATTGTGCACGTTGGGGCGCATTTTGCAGAAGATGCCGAACACTACGAAGGATTGGGGGCCAAAACAGTGCTCTGGATTGAGGCTGACCCGGATACGCACGCGAAGTTAACCGAGATTGTGAATGCAAGAAAAGGATCTTGTCGCCATATCGCGCATCTAGGACTGGTCTCGCAAAATCCCGGAGAAGTTCTGGAATTTCATAGATTTAATGGTGACGGTTCCTCGAGCTCTGTGTACCATGCGACCGAGCAGCAAAAACAGCGTTTTGAAAAGGTCAAAGAGACCGGTGAGGTGCTGAAGTTGACGACACAGACACTAGACCAAATTCTATCGCAACATGGTATTGACGTGGCTCAAGCAAACACATCAATGCTGGTCGTTGATGTGCAAGGTCATGAGCTGTCAGTGATGAAGGGTGTGGGACATGGTCTTGCTGCCTTTTCCTTCTGTAAGACTGAGGTATCTCGCGTTCCAATGTATGTGGATGCCGTTCTATTCCCGGAACTAGATTCCTACATTTGTGGCCATGGTTTTCAACTTGTGTCACATCTTTACTGGCGCGTTCCTAAGCATGGAGATGTGCTGTATCAGCGCAATTAGTTACTCCACCGTGACCGATTTGGCGAGATTGCGAGGTTGGTCGACATCGGTGCCTTTAGCGACGGCCGTATGATAGGCCAAAAGTTGTGCAGGAATGGCATAAAGGATCGGGGTCAGAATGGGGTCCACTTCGGGTAAGATGATGGTTTCCCAAACGCCATGCCCGCCTTCGGCAGCGCCTTTTTGATCGGTGATTAACAGCACTTTTCCGTTGCGCGCCATGACCTCTTGCATGTTGCTCACAGATTTGTCGAACAGTCGATCACGCGGCGCTAAAACCACCACTGGAACATGTTTGTCGATCAAGGCGATGGGGCCGTGTTTAAGTTCACCAGACGCATAAGCTTCGGCGTGTATATAGCTGATTTCTTTTAATTTAAGAGCTCCTTCAAGAGCCAGTGGATACATCAATCCACGGCCAAGAAACAAGATATCTCGAGCCTCCGCCAACTTGCGAGACACATCGCGCAGTGGTCCTTTTTGCTCCAGCGCCGCATTCAAAATGCCGGGCAATGTGCGCATTGCAGATAGTTTGGCATGCACCTCGTCAGCATTCATCGTGCCACGATCTGATGCTGCCTTTAGAGCCATCAAGAGCAATACAGACAATTGGCAGGTAAAGGCTTTGGTCGAGGCTACTCCAATTTCGGTGCCCGCCAAAATTGGCAAGACCAGATCACTTTCGCGGGCAATGGAACTTTCGGGCACATTCACCACTGAAACGATGCGATCTGCCTTACCTTCACAATACCTTAACGCAGCAAGCGTATCGGCAGTCTCCCCAGATTGGCTGACAAAAACGGCGACGGTGCCTTTGGTCACGGGGGGCTCACGATAGCGATATTCTGACGCGACATCGACCTCAACCGGCAACCCAGCGAGTTGCTCAAACCAATATTTGGCCGTAAGGCAGGCAATATAGGCCGTTCCACAAGCCACCATCGTCAGCCGCTCAATCTTGTTAAAATCCAGCCCCGGATCGGGCAGGCAAACTGACTTTCCATCTTGGGAAAGATAGTGACTGACTGCCTCGCCAATCACAGTAGGTTGTTCGGCAATTTCCTTTGCCATGAAGTGCTTATGCCCGCCCTTGTCAACGCGTGCCTGATCCAAATGGATGGTGCGTTTCTCACGGTTTGCAATCTCTCCGGCCTCATTGCGGATCTCAAGAGATGTTCTTGTAAGAACTGCACAGTCACCTTCTTCTAAATAGGTTATCTGGTCGGTGAGTGGTGCCAACGCGATGGCGTCCGAGCCAACGAACATCTCTCCTTCACCGTGACCAATGGCCAAAGGAGAGCCTTTGCGTGCAGCCACGATAAGGTCTTCTTCACCTTCAAAAAGAAAAGCCAGAGCAAAAGCACCGTCTAATCGCGATAACGTTTTGCGAGCTGCTTCTACGGGCTTCAAGCCACTGTCCATATGGTGCTGCGTCAGTAGGGCGACGGTTTCAGTATCGGTTTCTGTCACAAAATCGATTCCCGCCTCGGCAAGCTCGACCCGTAGTTCGCGAAAATTCTCGATTATGCCGTTGTGCACGACAGCCACCGGACCCGCTTTGTGTGGATGAGCGTTGTCAACAGAAGGTGCGCCATGCGTCGCCCACCGGGTGTGCCCAATACCGGACTTGCCCCGCAGAGGATCATGCACAAGAAGATCGCTTAGATTGACCAACTTGCCGACTGCGCGACGACGTTTCAGGGCACCGTTGTACACCGTGGCAATCCCAGCGCTGTCATAGCCGCGATATTCCAGTCTTTTTAGCGCTTCGACAAGGATTGGACCCGCTTCATGGTTGCCGAGGACCCCTACAATTCCGCACATTATTTTGGCTCCTTGTCACGTTTAATCTTCTTTGACTTAAGAATATCGAATAATTTGCGAGCAATACCGGGTTTGTTGACTTGATCCGCACGGGCAATGGACAATGCATCGTCGGGGATGTCTTTTGTGATGACTGAACCGCTGCCTGTCATGGCGTTGTCTCCCACCGAAACGGGGGCCACTAACATCGTGTTTGATCCAATGAACGCGTCTGCGCCAATCGTGGTTTTATGCTTCATCACACCATCATAATTGCAGGTAATTGTACCCGCGCCGATATTGGTTCGCTTGCCAATGGTGGCATCGCCGACGTAGGACAGATGGTTCACTTTGGCGCCTTCGTCGAGTATCGCGTTTTTTACTTCCACGAAATTGCCAATCCGAACGTGTTCGGCCAACTCTGCACCGGGGCGCAGACGCGCATAAGGGCCGACAACGCCCCCGCGTGAGACGTGGCATCCCTCGAGATGCGAGAAAGCACGGATATGAACGCCGCTTTCCACTGTAACACCGGGCCCGAAATAGACATTGGGTTCAATCACAGTATCGCGACCAATCACGGTATCAAACGACAACATGACCGTTTCTGGTTGTTGCAGAGTAACACCCAACTCCATTAGATCGCGTCGCGCGCGCATTTGGAAAATTGCCTCAGCTTCGGCCAGATGAGCGCGTGAATTGACGCCCAGCGTTTCGGCCTCATCACAGGCTACAGCAGTCACGCGTAGGCCGCGAACGCGTGCAATTCCGACGATGTCCGTCAGATAGTATTCTCCTTGGGCATTGTTCGCTTCGACAGTGTCGATGAGGTCGAGAAGCGTCTTGCGATCAGCAAGAATAACGCCACTATTACAGAAAGTTATGTCGCGTTGTTCGTCCGATGCGTCGGCGTATTCCACGATCATTTCAAGGCTGTCACCTTGCATCACCAGCCGTCCGTATTTTCCTGGATCTGCCGCCTCAAACCCAAGGACAACCACCGCATTTTTATCGCGCGCGTTGATCATGCGATCTAACGTTTCTGGTCGAATGAAAGGGGTGTCACCAAATAGAACAATCACATCGCCGTCGAAATCGGCTAGCGCGTCCTTGGCTGTGGCCACTGCATGGCCGGTGCCGTTTTGCTCTTCTTGCAGAACCACGCGCGCATTTGGATCAAATTCGTTCACTGCGGCCTCGACATCGTCAAAGCCATGGCCTGCCACAACAACGGTGTGAGCGGGGTCTAAATCCGCGCCAGACATCATCGCATGAACAAGCATTGGTGCGTTTGCGATTTGATGAAGCACTTTGGGCTGATCCGAATTCATCCGAGTGCCTTTGCCTGCGGCAAGGATGACGAGGGCTATGCTCATGTGTTTTCTCTTTGTATTTGTGTTGCGCCCGTTTTATCCGTTCAAGGCATCGACGCAAGGCCGGGACACATCAAAAGGCGTTACGGCGTTGTAACAGCGATGGGCGGAAATATGCCATTTGAAGGGCGGAAATAACATGCGAACAGTGGTTTTTGACCTTGATGGAACCCTTGCAGATACCAGCGGTGACTTGTTGGCAGCGGCGAATACGTGTTTTCGCGCTATGGGCGCAGGCGATGTGTTGCAGGTCGAGACCGATGCTGGCACTGCGTTGCGTGGGGGCAAGGCGATGCTGACGCTCGGATTGACCCGACTTGGACGCATGGATTTGGCCCTTGTGGATCAGTATTACCCAATGCTGTTAGAGGCTTATGATGCCGCCATTGATCACCACACGGTCATGTACCCCGGTGCGATGGACGCGGTGAACAAGCTGTCTGAACTTGGATACGGCGTCGGGATTTGCACCAACAAACCCGAGGCATTAGCCGAAAAGCTGATGACGTCTCTTGGTGTGCGTGACGCGTTTGGAGCACTCGTCGGGGCGGACACGTTAACCGTGCGCAAACCTGATCCTGAACCTTTGTTCGAAACGGCCCGCCGTCTTGGTGGAAACCCGGCAAAAACGGTGTTGATTGGCGATAGTATTACCGATCGCGAAACCGCACGTTCGGCTGGCGTGCCCTCAGTTCTGGTCACATTTGGCCCTAGTGGCGAGGATATGGTCGCACTGGAACCCGAAGCGTTGCTAGATGATTTTGCTGATCTTCCCGCACTCGTTCATGCGCTAATCGGGCGCAATAGCTGATCGCTAAGCTCCGAAAGCGGCGTGTTTGACAGGTTGGCTAAAGCGGCTTCAATGGTGCTTGCACGTTCCAATCCCAGTACGGGATCCGCCAGTTTGTGGAACTTTTCGCGGAATTCTGCCTCGGTTGGCGGGGTGTTGTGATCCCAGCGTGGTTCATTCCAATCCCCATCATGGCGCGTGCCGTCGTTCAGGATTAAGGAAACACGGGCAGGGCGCTGTGCCGGGAAATTTTCATTGGCAAAATCGGACTCGTGCATTTCGACCGCTTCTGAGAGGCGTAGAACATCCGGATTGTGCAAGGCCTCTCCCACCAGATGTTCGGGTTGTACATCGCCGTGTACAAGCGCCACAGCGACGGGAAAGGATGTGGAATACTGTGCCGCGTCGCCTTCTTGTGGTCGTTTCGTGGCCAGACGAACCGATTCATGGAATGTATGCACTTCGATCTTGGCAATTTGGTCATGTGAGATACTGTGTGCACGTTGTAAGGCCAAGGCGCCTTCGATTGGGGCCTGAGCCCAGCGACAAACAGGGTAGGGTTTGTAGTATTGCTCAAGTGTAAGCCACCGTTTTCCTAGATCCCTCCAGTATTCCGGTGCATTTTCGACGGTTATTGCAGGCGCGCCAGTAAAGCCCTTTTGCGCCAGCTTGACGGAAGAAACGCCACACATGGCCCCCCAACCAGCACCATCCTTGAGCATGCTTGGATAGTCTATAACGCGCATCATCTGACTGCGCGGGCCATGGTATTCCGCAATTCCAAGGGCGTGTCGGGTTGTTTCATTGTCGAATCCCATGACTCGTGCTCCGACTGCGGCGGCGGTCACCGCCCCCCAACTGCCAGACGTGTGATAGTCAGGGACCGTGCTGTGTTGCGCCACACTGGCGCGAGATCCAAATTCGTACCCCAAGACAATGGCTTCTAGAAAGGCTTGTCCGCTTAAACCAGCGGAATGCCCTAACATCAGAGCGGCCGGGAACATTGGTGCACCGATATGGCCTTTGGCGGGATTGAAGCCATCGTGACCGTCAATCGAATCTATTGTGATCCCCGCGGCCAAAGCTGCACCAGTCGCACTTGCGGTGCGGCCATCAAACAGCATTGGCACAGGGCCGCCAAACTCTTCATGCGCCAAGTCTCGGGTCATAGAGGATGGAGGTGTTTGGCGCCCCGCGGCAGCAATGCCTATCAAATCCAGAATAATAAGCTCGGCCTGTTTTTTGACGCTGTCAGGCAAATCTTGCCAAGACATGGCGTGGATGAAACGAAGGGGATCAATCATGGCTGTGCTCCTTTGTGTCCAGCCTAACGCCGGCTTTGCAGCTAAAAGGTCTAATCGCGACATTGAAGGTTGGATTTTGCTGGGGTTTTCGCGCGCAATTGGTCGTTTTGTGCGTTGACCTTATCGCAGGTCCGCACGAAGCTGCGCGTCATGACAGAGAATTTTACAGGTAATTTCACCCAGCAAGAACCGATCCCGGATGAGGGGATCGCGGCTGCCATGAATGTACTGCAAAGCGGTCGTTTGCATCGCTATAATGTGGCCGGGGGTGACCTTGGCGAGACCGCGTTGTTAGAGCAAGAATTTGCCGCGCAAATGGGAGCCAAGTACTGTGTGGCAGTGGCGTCGGGTGGATATGCTTTGGCCACATGCTTGCGCGCGCTCGGGGTTGGTCCTGGCGACAAAGTACTGACGAATGCCTTTACTCTCGCACCTGTGCCGGGCGCAATTGCGAGCGTCGGAGCGGTCCCTGTCTTTGTGGGAGTGACTGAGGCTTTGGTCATTGATCTGGACGACTTGGAAGCCAAGGCCGATCAGGCAAACGTGCTGATGCTGAGCCACATGCGTGGGCATCTGTGCGACATGGACCGGTTGATGGGGATTTGTGACGCAAACGATATCCGAGTGGTTGAGGATTGCGCGCACACCATGGGGGCCAGTTGGCGCGGGACATTGTCCGGGCGACATGGGGTGATGGCGTGTTACTCGACCCAAACTTCCAAGAATGTGAATTCAGGCGAGGGGGGGCTGTTGATCTCGGACGATGATGATTTGATGGCGCGTGCGATCATGTTGTCAGGATCATACATGCTGTACGAGCGTCATCTTGCGCGTCCGCCAATGGCAGCGTTTGAAGGGGTAAAATATGTGACTCCGAATATATCCGGACGGATGGATCATCTGCGGGCGGCGATATTGCGCCCCCAGCTTCGAGACCTCAAAGCCCAATGTCAGCGCTGGAACGACCGATACCACGCGGTTGAAAAGGGGTTACGCGACACGCCAGGACTTCAGGTCATTGAACGGCCTGAAGAAGAAGTCTTTGTGGGGTCATCGATCCAGTTTTTGTTGCTCGACTGGAGCGCGGAAAAGGTGAACGACGCCATGCAGCGCTGTCAGAAGCGGGGCGTGGAGTTGAAATGGTTTGGCGGGGCAGAACCCGCGGGGTTCACCTCGCGGTATGATTCATGGCGGTATGCGCCGTCTGAGAGAATGCCGGGGAGTGATCGTGTTCTGTCCGGGATTGTAGATATGCGCCTGCCTTTGACATTCAGTGTTGAGGATTGTGCGTTGATTGCACGTATCATTCGCGCCGAAGTGAGTGCAGTCTGGCAAGGCGAATAAGGGCCAGCTGGGTTTGTCAGGCAGTCAGTCTGGCGAGGTGTCGGCCGGTCGTTGGTCGCTCTAAGCGCTCGGCACTTAGATGTGCCTGATGTTATCCCCTGTGATGGTCTAAATACATTGAGTTTTGAGTACCAGTTCAATGGCAACGAGGCCGTTGCAACGGTTGGGTGCGTCATGTTTTAGCGCGCCATACCCGCGTATTAATACGGTGTTGGTTATTTTTCTTGATCGGAATCGGGCTTTGCAGTAGTTATATGAACAAGCGTTCAATAACGGGAGAGTTTGAGCGATGTTCATGCACACAATGAATTTCGATCTAGGTGAAGACGTCAATGCGATGCGCGAGATGGTGCACCGTTTTGCGCAAGAGCGGATCAAGCCGATGGCGGCTGAAGTTGACTTGAATAACGAATTTCCAAACGAGTTGTGGAAAGAATTTGGTGAGCTGGGCCTTTTGGGTGTGACCACGCCGGAAGAATACGGCGGGGCAGGTATGTCTTATTTGGCGCATGTGATCGCGGTTGAAGAGATTGCGCGGGCCAGTGCCTCTGTATCGCTGTCTTACGGCGCACACTCGAACCTCTGCGTAAATCAGATCAAGCTGAACGGTACGCATGAGCAAAAGCAGAAATATCTGCCACGTCTGTTGTCAGGCGAGCATGTGGGTGCGTTGGCGATGTCAGAACCCTCTGCGGGCTCTGATGTGGTGTCGATGAAATTGCGCGCCGAAAAGCGCAACGACCGCTTTATTCTGAATGGCAATAAATACTGGATTACCAACGGCCCGGATGCGGATACGCTGGTGGTCTATGCCAAAACCGACCCGGATGCTGGCCCCAAGGGGATCACAGCCTTCATCGTCGAAAAAGAGATGAAGGGTTTTTCAACGGGCCCGCATTTTGACAAATTGGGGATGCGTGGATCGAACACTGCCGAGCTGATCTTTGAAGATTGCGAAGTGCCGTTTGAAAACATCCTTGGCGAAGAAGGCAAAGGCGTTAGAGTTTTGATGTCTGGTCTGGATTACGAACGCGTGGTTCTGGCCGGGATTGGCACAGGATTGATGGCGGCCTGTCTGGACGAAGTCATGCCCTATATGGTCGAGCGCAAGCAGTTTGGCCAACCTATCGGGAACTTCCAGCTGATGCAGGGCAAGATTGCCGACATGTACACGGCGATGAATTCGGCGCGGGCCTATGTCTATGAGTGCGCCAAAGCCTGTGACCGTGGTGAAATCACCCGTCAGGATGCCGCGGCCTGTTGTTTGTATGCATCCGAGGAAGCGATGAAAGTATCGCATCAGGCTGTACAAGCCTTTGGTGGCGCGGGCTTCTTGTCAGACAATCCTGTTGGTCGGATGTTCCGTGATGCCAAGCTGATGGAAATCGGTGCAGGTACCAGCGAAATCCGCCGGATGTTGATTGGCCGCGAGATGATGGTTGCACAATCTTAAAATTGTTGGGCGGGCTGTTTTGTCCGTCCTCTCATTTGAAAGGAATGTTCAGATGAAACGGTTGCTTGTTTCCGGTTTCGTTTTGGCGTGTGGTGCGCAGGTCAATGCGCAGGAGGTGGTATACACTCGGGCAGCGACAGAAGCTTGCTTGGCCAACATTGTTGAAGACCAAAACCCGGACACGTGTATTGGCGTCTCGGCTCTTGCCTGTATGGAGGCAAACGAAGGTGGAATGTCTACTGTTGGTATGGGGGATTGTCTTAACCGCGAACTAGAATACTGGGACGCCCGGTTAAATGACATCTATCATCGCGTGCGTGCCGCGGCCAAAGCGACCGATACCGAAATGGAAGAGATCGGCGCTTCGGTTGCGTCGCAGGCGGATGCGATGCGCGACATGCAGCGTGCATGGATCGCTTATCGGGACGCCACCTGCGAATACGAACGGACGATGTGGGGCGGCGGTACTGGAGGTGGGCCAGCAACTGTCGCGTGCCATATGAAATTGACAGCTGAACAGGCGCTATATTTTGAGGCCCAAGAGGGCGTCAACTGACCTTTCTTGGGAAGATATGACATGACAAAAATTCTATCCAAAGCTCTGACCACGTCTGATGATTTTCAAGCCAACCGGGCTGCGCATCTTGAGGCGCTGAATGTGGTGGCTGAGGCCGCTGCGGCAGCCGCGCAAGGCGGTGGGGAACGATCCCGCAATCGCCATGTCAGTCGGGGCAAGATGTTGCCGCGCGAACGAGTGGCAAACCTGCTTGATCCGGGGTCACCTTTTCTTGAGATCGGCGCGACGGCAGCCCATGATATGTATGATAACGCAGCCCCAGCAGCGGGCGTGATCGCGGGCATTGGCAGCGTGATGGGCCAAGAGGTCATGGTGGTGTGCAATGATGCCACTGTGAAGGGCGGCACGTATTTTCCCCTGACTGTGAAGAAACACCTGCGCGCGCAAGAGATTGCCGAACAATGCGAACTACCTTGTATCTATCTGGTGGATTCTGGCGGTGCCAACTTGCCACAACAGGACGAAGTGTTCCCGGATCGTGACCACTTTGGGCGCATTTTCTTTAATCAGGCCAATATGTCGGCCAAGGGCATCCCGCAGATCGCTGTGGTCATGGGGTCGTGTACGGCTGGTGGGGCCTATGTGCCGGCGATGTCCGATGTGACCATTATCGTCAAAGAGCAAGGCACGATTTTCCTTGCAGGTCCGCCGTTGGTTAAGGCTGCGACAGGCGAAGTCGTATCTGCCGAAGATCTTGGCGGCGGTGACGTGCACACGCGCCTGTCCGGTGTGGCCGATTATCTGGCCGAAGATGATGCCCACGCATTGGCATTGGCGCGACGTGCGGTCGAGCATTTGAACCGCGGCAAACCACAGACTGTGCAGTGGCAATCTCCAGAAGAACCTGCCTATGACCCCGAAGAAATTCTAGGTGTTGTTCCCGGCGGGTTGCGCACACCTTATGACATCCGCGAAGTGATCGCACGGGTGGTCGATGGTAGCCGTTTTGACGAATTTAAACCGCGGTTTGGTGAAACCCTTGTCACTGGATTTGCCCATGTCAAAGGCTGCCCGGTCGGCATCGTCGCCAACAACGGAGTTCTTTATTCCGAGAGCGCCCAGAAGGGTGCGCATTTCATCGAGTTGTGTTCGCAGCGTGGTGTCCCGCTGGTGTTCTTGCAAAACATTACTGGCTTTATGGTTGGTCAGAAATACGAAGCCGAAGGGATTGCGCGGCATGGCGCCAAGATGGTGACAGCTGTAGCCACCACCAAAGTGCCAAAAATTACCATGTTGGTCGGTGGCTCCTTCGGGGCTGGCAACTATGGCATGGCTGGTCGGGCGTATAGCCCACGGTTCTTGTGGAGCTGGCCCAACAGCCGGATTTCGGTGATGGGTGGTGAGCAGGCGGCAGGTGTTCTTGCTACGGTGAAGCGCGACGCGATCGAGCGGCAGGGTGGGGAATGGTCTGCCGACGAAGAGGCCGCGTTCAAGCAACCGACGCTGGACATGTTCGAGCACCAAAGCCATCCACTTTATGCATCTGCGCGGTTGTGGGACGACGGAATTGTTGATCCTCGCAAAACGAGGGATGTGCTGGCGTTGTCGCTGTCTGCGTCGTTGTGCGCGCCGATTGAAGAAACCAAATTTGGTGTGTTTCGGATGTGATGTGTTGGGGCCAGCCCCCACACCCCCGAAGTATTGATGCCAAGATGAAGTTTAAGGTCGGGAGGCCGTAAAATGTTCAACAAAATTCTGATAGCCAACCGCGGCGAGATCGCCTGCCGTGTGATGGAAACCGCCCGTGCGATGGGTGTGAAAACCGTGGCCGTTTATTCTGATGCCGATGCACTGTCCAAACACGTCGCATTGGCGGATGAAGCTGTTCATATCGGAGGTTCGGCACCTGCGGAAAGTTACCTCAAGGGCGATGTCATCATTGCCGCCGCGCAGGACACAGGCGCGCAGGCGATCCATCCGGGATATGGCTTTCTGTCAGAAAATCCCGACTTTGTGGATGCGGTTGAAGCTGCGGGTTTGGTGTTCATTGGACCATCTGCCAAAGCCATCCGGGCCATGGGGCTGAAAGATGCTGCCAAAGTGTTAATGGTAGAGGCCGGTGTGCCGGTGGTGCCGGGATATCACGGAGCCAATCAGGACGAGGCTTTCCTTGAACAGCAAGCAAACGAAATCGGGTATCCGGTGTTGATCAAAGCGGTTGCTGGTGGTGGTGGCAAAGGCATGCGGCTGGTTGAGGCCTCAGAAGAGTTCGCCGATGCGCTGGCCAGTGCACAGGGCGAGGCAACCACAGCCTTTGGCAACCCAGATGTGTTGATTGAAAAGTACATCCAGCAGCCGCGCCACATTGAAGTGCAGGTTTTTGGGGACGGCACACGAGCGGTTCATTTGTTTGAACGCGATTGTTCGTTACAGCGCCGTCACCAAAAGGTCATCGAAGAGGCACCAGCACCCGGCATGACGCTGGACGTGCGTACCGCCATGGGTGACGCTGCGGTCTGTGCTGCCGAAGCGATTGGTTACAAGGGCGCGGGCACAATCGAGTTTATTGTGGATGGGTCCAATGGTCTGCGCAGGGACAGGTTCTGGTTCATGGAGATGAACACGCGTTTGCAGGTGGAACACCCTGTCACTGAGGCCATCACCGGCGTCGATCTGGTGGAATGGCAGTTGCGGGTTGCTGCCGGAGAAAGCCTTCCGGCGCAACAGGATGAGTTGAGTATCTACGGCCACAGCTTTGAAGTGCGCCTTTATGCGGAAGACGTGCCCAAAGGGTTTTTGCCCGCCACTGGCACGCTTTCGCATTTGCAATTTCCCGACGGTGCACGCTCAGACAGTGGCGTGCGGGCAGGGGACACGATCAGCCCATTCTATGATCCTATGATTGCGAAGATCATCACGCATGGTCCGACACGCGCAGTGGCTTTGTCCCGGATGCGCACGGCTTTGGCAGACACCCAAGTTGGCGGCACGGTGACAAACCTCGCTTTTTTGGGGGCCTTATGTGATCACGAGGGCTTTGCCAAAGGGGATGTGGACACTGGGTTGATTGCCCGAGATTTGGACAATTTGGTACAAGCGCCCGCACCCTCTGTTGCGCATATGGCTTGGGCGGGTATGGCGGCACTTGGATTACATAAGGACGCAGCGCCGGAAGAAGGTTTTTCACTATGGGCCCCATTGGAGCGTAGTGTATCGCTTCGCATTGGCGAGGACGTGCTCCCGATCAAAGTTATGATGCAGGGGGCAAACCGGGCAGAAGTACAGGTCAATGAAGATCGGGTTATTGCCGAGCGTATTGGCGGTGGCTGGCATGCCAACGGCAAGCGCACAGCACCGGTTTCCGTCACAAGCGAGACTGTCACTGTATTTGCGCATTATGGATTGGAATTCGGATGTATCGATCCGCTTTTGGTAGAGGCCGAAGCTGGGGCAGCTGGCAACGTGATTGCGGCGCCAATGCCGGGCTTGGTCAAGGCAATTTTTGCCAAAGCCGGACAAGAGGTAAAAGAAGGGGACCGCCTTGCCATTCTTGAAGCCATGAAGATGGAGCATTCGTTGTTGGCCGCTCGTGACGGCGTTGTGGCCGAAGTTTTGGCCCATGATGGCGATCAGGTGCAGGACGGCGCTGCACTTATCCTTTTGGTTGAAGAAGAGGACGGAGAAGAGGCCGCATGAGCGCGCTTTGCCTAACCGGGTTTTCCCATAGTGTGTACACGCGTAGTGTGCGGATCGCATTAGGCGAAAAGGCTGTGCCTTATGAGTATGTCGAACACAATCCCTTCGATCTTGCACTGGTAAGCCGTTCTGTTTGCGATCATCCTTTTGCTCGGGTACCGGTCCTGAAGGATGGCGGATTTCGCCTTTATGAAACCTTGGCAATCCTGACATATGTGAATGAAAGCTGCACCGGCCCGGATTTGATGCCACAGGGCGCTAAAACGCGTGCGAGGGCCTTGCAAGTCTTAAGCATTGCCGATTCCTATGTGTATCAACCCTTGGTGCGTATGGCTTTTTCCCATGGGGTCTATCGCCCGACAATGGGTGAAGTTGCGGATGACGAACTTGTTCAGCAAGGCCTTGAAGTTGCGCCACGAGCTTTAGGTGCTCTAGAGGAGATTGCCGTTGAGGGGTTGGTGCTGAGAGCGGATCATGCGCCAACGACCGAAGGGCATCTATTTGCCATGCTGGACTATTTTGTGATGCTCGAGCAAGGACGGAAAATGCTTACTGCTTATCCGGCTTTGGCAAGATGGTTTGCATCGATGGCTGAGCGAGACACTGTACGTGATACCAAACCTGATCTGGGTGTCTTGTAAGATGCGCGGGCAAACGACATTTTATAGACAACCTGCATGCCACCTACCAGAGTCTCGTGATCAGGCTATAACTTATCTATTCAAACCCATTAGGGAGACAGCCGCATGATCCGATTGCACCACATCGCTTTTTCCAGATCGTTCCGCATTCTTTGGTTGCTTGAGGAAATGGGCCTAAAGGCGGACCTGCGACACTATTCGATTACAGATGGGTCTTTGCGCGCTGCCGAATTCAAAGCGATTTCACCAGTTGGTCGCGTACCTGCGCTTGAGATTGATGGCATTACGATCTTTGAAAGCAACGCGATTGTGGAATATCTGACCGAAACCCGTGCCGAACATGGATTGGGCCGATTGGCAGGCGATGCTGAACGGGTGTCCTTTCTGGAATGGCTGGGCTTTGCCGAGACACAAGCCAGTATTTTGGCGTCCCTCAATATGCAGCATTTGTTTATGGGTGATCCAACGCCTGCATCACCTGTGGTGCTCAAGCTGGAAGCCGCCCGGTTGGGGGCCACGCTTAAGGCACTGAACCATGCTTTGGCAGATCGAGATTGGTTGCTTGAAAGCGGGTTCTCTGCGGCGGACACAATGATGGGCTTTAACCTGTTTGCAGCTCCTTTTTATGTCCGCATGGAGCGGTTTCCAAACGTGCAAGCGTATATTGAGCGAATAGAAGCTCGCCCGGCGTATAAAGCCGCGCGTGCACTAGATGGAAAACAAGAGTTCTATAAAAAAGATTTTTACGAGGTAACTGATGTCTGAGCATGTCGAAATCTTCGAAATGGGTCCGCGGGACGGATTGCAGAACGAAAAACGCCAAATTCCAACGGCTGAGAAGATCGCACTGGTCGATTGTCTAAGCAGGGCTGGGTTTCGCCGCATCGAAGTGGCGAGTTTTGTGAGCCCGAAATGGGTGCCGCAAATGGCAGACTCAGGCGAGGTTTTGGCTGGGATCACACGTGCTGAGGGCATTTCTTATGCGGCTCTTACGCCAAACCTCAAAGGGTTTGAGCGGGCTGTGGAAGCCAAAGCAGATGAGATCGCCATTTTCGGTGCGGCCTCAGAAGGATTTTCTAAGGCAAATATCAACGCGACAATCGCAGAGTCGTTTGAACGCCTTGTGCCGGTGGCCAAAGCAGGCATTGCAGCGGGAATTCCTGTGCGGGGCTATGTCTCGTGTGTCACCGATTGTCCTTATGATGGTCCGACACCTCCAGCGATGGTTGCCCATGCTGTGGCAAAGTTGCGTGACGCCGGGTGCTACGAAATATCGTTGGGCGACACGATTGGCCAAGGCCACCCGGAAACGATCTCGGCAATGCTGGAAGCGGTCCTGCAGGAAGTCCCTGCTGACATGCTGGCAGGGCACTATCACGACACGTCTGGTCGGGCCCTGGCCAATATTGAGGCGTCTCTGGCGCTGGGCGTTCGCGTCTTTGACGCAGCAGTGGGTGGATTGGGTGGTTGTCCTTATGCGCCGGGTGCCGCAGGCAACGTTGCGACTGAGGCCGTTCATCGGCGATTGACCGAGCTAGGATATGCCACAGGCTTGGATGCGGACATTCTTGATCAAGCGGCTGAAATGGCGCTCACAATGCGAAGTGGTGCGTAAACGCCTTTGTAGCAACCAGCGCCCTATGGGAGAATACCATGTTTGAGACGATTACTATTGCCACTGATGCGCGCGGCGTTGCGACGTTGACGTTAAACCGCCCCGAAAAGCACAATGCGATGTCTGGCGAGATGCTGCGTGAGCTGAAGCAGGCCGCGGCACAATTGGGTGCGGACGATGCTGTGCGTGTTGTGGTTCTGACAGGTGCCGGCAAATCCTTTTGCGCAGGCGGTGATCTGGGATGGATGCGCGAGCAGTTGGCGATGGATCTTGAAACCCGAGGTCGCGAGGCGCGCATTTTGGCCGAGATGTTGCAAGCATTGAACACTTTGCCAAAACCCTTGATCGGTCGGGTGCAGGGCAATGCGTTTGGAGGTGGTGTGGGTATGGCCAGTGTCTGTGATGTGGCCATCGGTGTGGACAGTCTGACCATGGGTTTGACCGAAACCCGATTGGGCCTGATCCCAGCCACGATTGGTCCTTATGTGATTGCGCGAATGGGCGAGGCCAAAGCGCGCCGAGTTTTCATGTCTGCCCGGTTGTTTGGGGCGCAAGAAGCGGTAGCGCTCGACCTTCTTGCCAAAATTGTGCCCGTTGACGAATTGGACGCTGCGATTGAAGCCGAAGTCAAACCATATTTGGCTTGTGCTCCGGGGGCTGTCGCGGATGCCAAGGCGTTAACGCGTGCTTTGGGGCCACAAATTGACGACACCACAATAGATCACACAATTGAGGCCCTTGTCGCGCGCTGGAGCAGCCCAGAGTCAGCGGAAGGGATTGGTGCGTTCTTTGAAAAGCGAAAGCCAGACTGGACCAAAGCCTAGCACACAACCTTACAAGAGACTCACCTGGGTTGTTTGGCCCGAAAATGGTTGGGCTAAGCGACTCTGCTGCGGAATGCGTGGCAGTCGTACCAGACTGCGACGAAAAAACTCGGCCATACCTGCAAAAAATCACCCACCTCCTTTAAGCACATGACAGCTATGACGCATCGAATTGTTATGCCCCGAAGCTTGAACCAAAGGTGATATTTTCTTCCAAGCCTAAGAAAATCAGGGGGAATTTGGCGTAGACCAATTGCCGCAGCCTTGAGAAGCACCCTCGTATACCTTTGTATACTAAGAGAAAGCTAAACGATTTCCAAAAATTGAATGTGTATCGGCTTGGTTGACCCTGACATAGGGCAGGGGTAAACCGACCTGTAGTCAAAACAGCCATCTGACTGCACGTTATTTGACCCGTGCATGAAAGGAGCCACCACGTGGAAGAGATGCTCAGGGAATACCTTCCCATTCTCGTCTTTCTGGCCATCGCCATTGCCCTTGGCCTTGTACTGATCCTTGCCGCTGTTGTCTTAGCCGTTAGAAACCCCGATCCTGAGAAGGTGAGTGCTTACGAGTGCGGTTTCAATGCCTTCGACGATGCGCGGATGAAATTTGATGTCCGATTCTACCTCGTAGCGATCTTATTCATCATTTTTGACCTTGAAATCGCGATGCTCTTTCCATGGGCCGTCGGTTTCAAAGATATTTCAATGGTGAGTTTCTGGTCGATGATGGTCTTCTTAGGCGTCTTGACGATCGGCTTTGCTTACGAGTGGAAAAAAGGAGCCTTGGAATGGGAGTGATGGCCGGTACAAACATTGCTGTTGGTGACAAAGATTCCACCACCCAGGCTTTGAACCGTGAACTGCAGGACAAAGGCTTTCTGCTGACCTCGACCGAGGACATGATCAACTGGGCCCGCACAGGGTCGTTGCACTGGATGACTTTTGGTCTTGCGTGTTGCGCGGTTGAGATGATCCACACGTCGATGCCCCGCTATGATCTAGAGCGTTACGGCACTGCACCACGTGCATCCCCGCGACAGTCTGATCTGATGATCGTGGCCGGAACCCTGACCAACAAGATGGCGCCTGCGCTGCGCAAAGTATACGACCAAATGCCCGAGCCACGGTATGTGATCTCTATGGGATCTTGTGCCAATGGCGGCGGGTATTACCATTATTCCTATAGTGTTGTACGTGGCTGTGACCGCATTGTGCCGGTCGATGTGTATGTACCAGGCTGTCCTCCGACGGCCGAGGCGCTGCTTTATGGCGTTCTACAACTGCACCGTAAGATCCGCCGCACAGGGACGATTGAACGATGAGCGACGCACTGAAAGAACTGGGCACTCATATTGAGCTAAAGCGCCCCGATTGTGTTTTGGGTTGGGATGTCACATTTGACGAATTGAACGTTGACGTGGCCCCTGCGAACATCGCCGGGTTTATCGAATTCCTGAAAGCGGATCGCACCTGCAAGTTCTCGACGCTGGTGGATATTACGGCTGTGGATTACCCAGACCGCGCCAAGCGGTTTACTGTCGTTTATCACCTGTTGTCGATGTACCAGAACACACGCATTCGTTTGCGTGTGGCTGTGCGCGAGGATGAGATGCTACCGTCCGTGACCGACATTCATGCTTGTGCCAATTGGTTCGAGCGCGAAACCTTTGACATGTTCGGCATCGTCTTTACCAATCATCCGGACCTGCGCCGCTTGCTGACGGATTATGGCTTCCGTGGTCATCCGCTGCGCAAAGACTTTCCAACCACAGGCTATACCGAAGTCCGGTACGACGAAGTTGAAAAGCGTGTGGTTTACGAACCTGTGTCCCTGACGCAGGACTATCGCCAATTTGACTTTATGTCGCCTTGGGAAGGGGCAGAATACATCCTTCCGGGCGATGAGAAAGAGGGGGCGAAATGATGGACGGCTCCAGATATGACGACGGCAGCAACGATGCGCTGGTCGGCGAACAAAAAATTCGCAATTTCAACATCAACTTTGGCCCGCAGCACCCTGCGGCACACGGCGTTTTGCGTCTGGTGCTGGAGTTGGACGGCGAGATCGTAGAACGCTGCGACCCGCACGTCGGTCTGTTGCACCGCGGTACCGAAAAGCTGATGGAAAGCCGCACTTACCTGCAAAACCTGCCGTATCTCGATCGCCTTGATTATGTGGCGCCGATGAATCAGGAACATGCATGGTGTCTGGCAATTGAAAAGCTGACAGGCACTGTTGTGCCGCGTCGCGCCTCGCTGATCCGCGTTTTGTATTGCGAGATTGGCCGCGTGCTGAACC
>ERZ1046740.1051-NODE-1051-length-20441-cov-23.423330_pt1 | contig 20441 bp, 18 predicted proteins | sample MGYA00383093_ERZ1046740 | MGnify/ENA primary metagenome ERZ1046740 (study PRJEB29581, sample SAMEA5548363) | metagenome | biome: marine; feature: coastal; material: water | depth 25 m | study: Short-term variability in the microbial, nano- and picoplankton... | reverse complement strand
GTTAAAGATCGGATCGCGCGTTGAGCGTACAAACACACACATTGTCAAACGGCCTTCGCGTCGTAACTGAACACATGCCGGGTCTGGAAAGCGCAGCACTTGGCATTTGGGTTCTTGCTGGCGGCCGCCATGAGCAAGTCGAGCAAAACGGCATCGCGCATTTCCTAGAGCATATGGCATTTAAGGGCACCGAAACCCGTTCAGCACTGCAAATCGCCGAAGCGATTGAGGACGTGGGCGGGTTCATCAACGCCTATACCTCACGCGAGGTGACGGCCTATTACACACGCGTTTTGCGTGAAGATACGTCGCTGGCGTTGGACGTCATTGCGGACATTCTGATGAATCCCGTGTTTGACCAGCGCGAGATCGAAGTTGAGCGCGGCGTGATCCTTCAGGAAATCGGCCAAGCCGCTGATACGCCCGACGATATTGTCTTTGATTGGCTTCAAGAAGAGGCTTACCCTGATCAACCCATCGGACGTACGATCCTTGGTCCAACTGAGCGCGTCAGCAACTTCACCCGTGAGGACCTTCTGCGGTTCGTGGCCGAACACTACGGCCCCGAGCAGATGATCCTGTCGGCTGCAGGTGCTGTTGATCACGACCAGCTTGTCAAAGAGGCTGAACAGAAATTCGGCGGCCTTGCTAAACGCAAGATTATCCAAGCTGTGCCCTCGCTTTTTCGGGGTGGGCAGAAGATCGTTCAGAAAGACCTTGAACAGGTTCATTTCACTATGGGCTTTGACAGCCCAAACTATCGCGACCCTGATATCTACACCGCGCAGATTTACGGCACCGCGATGGGTGGGGGCATGTCTTCGCGTTTGTTCCAAGAAATTCGCGAAAAACGCGGCATGTGTTACACGATTTTTGCACAAGCTGGGGCCTACTCAGATACCGGCATGACAATGCTTTATGCGGGCACCTCGGCTGAACAGATCGAAGAACTGGCGCTTGTTTGCATGGACGAGATGAAACGCGCTGCCGAAGATATGTCTGAGCCCGAGGTTAAGCGTGCACGAGCGCAGATGAAGGCCGGATTGCTGATGGGTCTTGAAAGCCCATCGTCACGCGCGGAACGCCATGCGCGGATGATGCAAATCTGGGGCCGTATTCCGGATCTTTCCGAGACGATTGAACGGGTGGATGCAGTTGGCACCGGTGACGTTCGCCGCTTTGCTGAGACATTGGTGAACGACGCCAAGTCAGCCCTAGCGCTCTACGGTCCGATTTCTAAAGCACCTGATCTCGCCACGTTGCAAAAGCGATTGGCGGCCTGATGATTTTTTCCAAGCGCAGAGTGCGAATTGAAACCGAGCGTATGACGCTTCGGCTTCCTGCGCATTCGGACTATGTGGCTTGGACCTCATTACGCCAAACCAGCCGTGATTTCCTAACCCCGTGGGAACCCATTTGGGCCGAAGACCACCTGACCCGAAAAAGTTTCACCAATCGCGTGCATTGGGCGCAACGGGCGGTCACGACTGGCAGCGGCGCGCCATTGTTCATGTTCCGCCGCGAAGACGACGCTTTGCTTGGGGCGATAACACTCGATAATATTGTCCGCGGGCCGTCGCAGTCAGGCACGCTTGGGTATTGGACCGGCGCTGCGCATGCACGGCAGGGTTATATGAAAGAGGCTATCGCTGCTGTGGCGCATTACGCGTTCAATTCGATGGATCTCAGCCGTATTCAGGCGGCTTGCTTGCCCGAAAACGAAGCCTCTCGCGGGGCGCTTGAAAAGACCGGCTTTAAGTACGAAGGCGTCGCTCAAAGCTATCTTCAGATTAACGGACGTTGGCGCAACCATGTGATCTATTCTTGCCTGCGAAGCGACCGACGCGGACGCTCAATGGCGATGTAAGATGGGTCACTTTCCTGCCAGCCCCGCGTTTGTTGAGAAGCTATCGGCATGTTTACCGCCTGATACTATTCGGCCGGTTGAGGCCAAGTACCTGCAAGAGTTGCGCGGCAAATGGCAGGGCAAGGCGGGGGGCATTGCATTGCCTCGTACGACTGCAGACGTTTCCACAATTCTAAGCATGGCAAACGAAGGATCTGTGCCGGTTGTCCCTTACGGAGGTGGTACAGGATTGGTCTGTGGGCAGGTCTATCCCGATGGTCCCAATCCGGTCGTACTATCGCTTGAGCGTATGAATAAGATCACTTCGGTTGATCCGGTAGAAAACGTCATCACGGCAGAGGCTGGTGCGATTTTAGACAATCTGCACATGGCGGCCGAGGGCGTAAATCGGTTGTTCCCGCTATCCATTGCCTCTAGCGGCACGGCCCAGATCGGTGGCAATCTGGCGACAAATGCAGGCGGCGTGAATGTGCTACGCTACGGGAATGCCCGCGATTTGTGCTTGGGTCTTGAGGCGGTTCTGCCTGATGGCCGCGTGTGGAACGGATTAAGCCGACTGCGAAAAGACAACACAGGGTATGATCTCAAAAACCTGCTGATAGGTTCGGAGGGTTCACTCGGCGTTATCACCAAGGCCAGTCTCAAGCTGTTTGCACGACCCAGCAGCTTTGGCACCGCGATGCTGGTGGTCAAAGACCCAACTGCGGCGCTCGACCTACTGGCTTTGGCACGCGAGAAAGCAGGCGAGGCAATCTCGGCGTTTGAATTGATCCATGCCAACGGGTTTAGGTTTTTGACCGAGAAGATGCCTCAAGTATCGTTACCATTCACGGACCCGCCCGAATGGTCCGTTCTGGTCGACCTTGGCCTGTCGGCAGATCAGGACGGGCAATCCTTGATTGAGGCAATTTTCAGCGATGCGTTTGAAACTGGGTTGGTCAGCGACGGCGTTGTGGCCTCGTCCGAGGCCCAGCGGCAGGCGCTATGGGCTGTGCGCGAAACCATCCCCGACGCCAACCGCGCCGTCGGGTCTATCGCCAGCCATGACGTGTCCCTGCCACTGCGATCCTTGCCAGACTTTATCGAAGCGGCAAACAACGCATTGGCCGCGATTGGTGACATGCGTATCAATTGTTTTGGGCATCTTGGGGACGGAAACCTTCATTTCAACGTGTTTCCGCCATTCGGAAAATCGCGCAATGCGTATTCTGACGCGGCAGGAACGATCACCAACTGTGTGCACGATATGGTGGACAGCTATGACGGGTCAGTCAGCGCCGAGCACGGGATAGGCCGCGCGAAGACGGCTGATCTGGCACGCTACAAGGATCCCGTCGCGTTGGCGTTTATGGCGGATATCAAAAAGACGCTAGATCCCAACGGTATCATGAACCCGGGCGTGATTATTCCGGCTGATGCTTCTATCATTTAGTCGTGAGATAAAATCTAACCGATCCAACCTTCAGAATTGATAGATAGATTCATAAACTAAAAAAATCGTTGATTGGTTCGGCGATATAAACGAACTCGGTTTAGTTCAAACGATTTGCCTATGTGACAGATGCAGAGGTTGTTGAATCACCGTTCGTCGATTCGCCAGCCTCGATACGTACTGCTGTGCCGGCAGCAACACCCATAGCTACGATTGCAGCTGCCAAAACAATCCAATCTATAGAAGCAGCGCCAGCTTCGCCCTTTGTGAATGTTCTGATAGAGCGCATAATCATTTTCCTGCCATGGTAGCGTTGTTCGGCAAGTGAGATTGGGGTGTTGCTCCAAGGAACCTGACATGGGTGGCGGTCAGATTACGAGTTTTTCGGGGAATGGGCGCCCCAACCTCAACTTGCCCAATCTGTATAAAATGTGCATGCCTCAATATTCCATATGCACAAAAGCATAGTGGATCGCCCGTTTGCACAGGTCACCGTCCGGAGGGGTAGGGCATGGTTAATACCGATAGCTCACATTCCTGCGTGACGTCATATAGTGGTTCATCCGGTTCCCGGCTAGCGAAAGCAAGGATGCGTAACGGAACCGATCCGACCACCGAATAGATCGACAGGTGCAGGGGGAAACCCTTGAAGGATTACACGAACCGCAAACTGGCGGCCCCGCCTTCTTTCTTAGAAAATCAGTTGAAACCCTGCCCGCAACCTCGGCGCGGGGCGCAACTGCGTCGACCAACTGTTAGTCGCGGGTACCAGCGAAACGTTCCTGCCACTCTTCGCGCTGATCATCGGTGATCTTGCCGAATAGAACATCGGGGACAGTAAAGGCGTGACCCTCTTTCAGGGATGCCAAGGCATCGGCCACATTGTCCGGCCAGCTGTCATCCTTGGTCTGCATTGAGGTCAGCATGTTGGCGGATGTGGTCGGCATGAACGGAGCAGACAAAACCGCATAAAGCCGGATCAAGTTCAAACCCAAGCGCACCTGTGCAGCGGCTTGCTCGGGGTCGGTCTTAAACGTCGACCAAGGGGCCGCGGCTTGAAGGTATTCGTTGCCCGCAACCCAGATGCCACGCAGCTCTTGCGCTGACTTGCGCACTTCTTTGTCTTCCATGAAGCCTTCGTAGGCGCGGATTTTGGTTGTTAGGTCCGCGATCAACGCAGTCTCTTGCTCGCCAAAAGTTCCTCCCTCAGGCACGGCCTCTCCGAACTTTCCACGGCAGAATTTCGTGATCCGGCTGATGAAGTTGCCAAGCACATCGGCAAGGTCTTTGTTCACGCCAGCTTGGAAGTTTTCCCAAGTGAATTCGCTGTCCGATGTCTCGGGCACATTCGACAATAGCCACCAGCGCCAATAGTCGGCCGGTAGAATTTCCAAAGCTTGATCCATGAACACGCCACGCCCGCGCGAGGTACTGAACTGGCCGCCATCATAGTTGAGGTAGTTGAACGACTTGATGAAATCGACCAACTTCCAAGGCTCTGCTGACCCGAGGATCGTGGCAGGGAAGCTGAGTGTGTGGAACGGCACGTTATCCTTGCCCATGAATTGGGTGTAGGTCACATCATCCGCACCCTTGTCAGTGCGCCACCAGCGCTCCCAGTCGGTACCTTTTCCAGCGCCAACCCATTCCTGCGAGCAGGCAATGTATTCAATAGGGGCGTCGAACCAAACGTAGAAGACTTTGCCCTCCATCCCCGGCCAAGGTTGATCGCCCCGCATCACAGGCACTCCCCAGTCGAGATCGCGGGTGATGCCGCGGTCTTGCAAGCCATCCCCATCGTTCAGCCACTTCTTAGCGATCGAGGTTGTCAGAACCGGCCAGCCTTCGCGGGTGTCGATCCAGTTTTCCAGTTTGTCTTTCAGCTGGCTCTGGCAGAGATAAAGATGCTTCGTGTCGCGCATCTCAAGATCGGTTGAGCCTGAAATTGTCGAATGAGGATTGATCAGATCGACCGGATCAAGTTGCTTTGTGCAATTGTCACACTGGTCCCCACGCGCGCTGTCAAACCCGCAATTGGGGCAAGTGCCTTCGATATAGCGATCTGGCAGAAAACGGCCGTCTTGATGTGAGAACATCTGCGTTTCATTGACTTCGCGGATGAGACCTTGGTCAGCAAGAACGCCTGCGAAATGCTGGGTAAGTGCTTTGTTTTCATCACTGGACGAACGGCCAAAATGGTCAAAGCTAAGGCCAAAACCCTCGGCGATCTTTGCTTGCACGTCCCACATCTCGGCGCAGTATTCTGCAATCGGCTTGTTGGCCTTGGCCGCCGCCAGTTCAGCAGGTGTACCGTGTTCGTCGGTTGAGCATAGGAACAGCACTTCGTTACCGCGTGCGCGCTGGTAACGTGCAAACAAATCCGCAGGCAGTTGGCTGCCGACAAGATTGCCCAAATGTTTGATGCCATTGATATATGGAATGGCTGAAGTGATGAGGTGACGTGTCATGGTCCGCGCCCTTAAAAATCGTTTCGCAACCCTTAGCCTATGCCTCGGTCAAGGGCCACCGTCCTTACATCTTTACCTTTGAAAAATACTCAAATCTAACGCCGGCTAATGGTGGTTTATTAGTCGTGCGGGTCGCGTATTCGCTTCATCAACCGACCAATTAGGAATGATGTCCGAGGAGAATAAACATAGGGCGTCTTCTCTGCGACCGTTGGGCGTGCCCGCATGCGTACCAAACCAAAGATGACCAGAACTCCGTGGCCAACCGCGATCATCACGAACATTGCGGGTGGTCCAAACGTCTCGATCAAGCGCGAGGCCAAAAGCGGTGCGGCGATCGCGCCGAGGGCGAAGAAGAACATCAGGGCCGCGGACAATTCCACCCGTTCGTCTGAGCTGGCAAAATCATGCGCGTGGGCCGCTGCAACCGAGTATATCGGAAAGGTTGTCAGGCCAAAGAAACCAGCCGTCAGCATGATCCCCCACACGGGTAAATCGTGGGTCATCGCTGTCACAGCGCAAGATAGGATGGCGGCAACCGACAGCCAGATTAGCACCCAGCGGCGGTCGTACTTATCCGCCAACCAACCTGCTGGATATTGCGCCAACGCGCCGCCTGCGACGAACGCCGCAAGGAAATAGGCGATCTCGCTGATCGGTAGCCCGACCTCTTGCCCGTAGAGTGGACCTACCATTCGGAACGAAGCGCTCGACAGGGCGGCCACGATAACACCGGCTGCAGCTAGGGGTGATCTGGTCAGCGCCAACATGGGTCGCAAACGCGGGGCCGAGGGCGTCTCAGGTTGGCGTATTTTGGTGAGGGTCATCGGCAGGATGGCAGCACAACAAAGCAGGGCAAGGATGTTGTAGGAAACATAGCTGGCGGGTTCGAGGATTGAGATGAACATCTGCGCCGCGAGTGATGCACCCATGTCCGCGACGCGATAAACGCCCATGGTCCGCCCACGTGTTTCGTTTGTGACTTTTGCCTGTAGCCAAGCCTCGATAACCGTATAGCACCCCGCAACACACAGCCCCGAGGCAACCCGCATAAGCGCCCATGCAATTGGGTCTATGACAAGCATATGCCCGAGCATGCCCATCGCGCCGGCGGCGGTGAAGGCGGCAAAGGCACGCGAATGGCCGATCCCGCCCATCAAGCGCGGGGCCCACCAACAGCCGATGAAAAACCCTAGGAAATGCGCTGAACCTAAGAGGCCAACTTGCCCTGTCGAGAAATCCAAGGTGATGCCGGATAACGCATCGAGCGGGCCAATTGCGCCGGACGACAGTTGCAACAGAATGACGGAAAGAAAGAGGGCAGCAAAGGATATGAGCATGCGCATGGCTGGGGCCATCCTGACGTTTGAATAGGCTCAACTTGACAGGCTGATCGTCGGGGGCAAGCGGGTTTTCGACAAAGTTGGTCGAATTTGGTGGTTTGGGCACTTTGTTTTTGGCGTGTCAGTCTGTGCTCTACCCCATCAGTCTGAACGTGCCCGCATCCTGTTTGACGTGCCATTCCTTGACCGGCTCAGTGCGTGCCCGCAGCCGCTTAAGCTTCCAGCCGTCTTCGCCTGGTTTGTAGTCAGGGGACAGTTTCCAGCGGCTTTCAACACCCTGCGCGCCCCCGTCCCCCGGGGTCAGCAGTAGGCCCGTGGGCAGCAGGTTGCCCTCAACCCCGCCGGTCTCGGCCGCCAGATGCAAACGCCGGACCTGCGTTAGGCCGGGCATGCCGGGAATGTCCGCAACGGCAAGGGGGACGATGCCGCTGCGCAAAACCTCTTCCAGCGTCCAGAGGATATCTTCGGGGCGCTGCGGACTGACAAAGATGAACCGCCCCGGATCGACCAGTCCGACCATGCCGTCTGGGTTCAGCGCATCCGGCATCCATGAGGGGGAGATCCAAATAACCGGCCCCTCAGATTGGGCGATCAACAGCAGTGCAAAAAGATGCCGCGCGCTGCCGCAGCATTCATGCAGGCGGCCCTTCTTAAGCTCCAACTCTCCGATCAGGGGTTGGCCTGAACGGGGGCGGTGCTTGTGGCGAGTGAGCAGTTGAGTCGTCATCGGTCGAGTATATATGTTCCCTAAATGTTCTCAACGATCTTTTGCATTCAATAAGTGAGAAGAATTCGGATGTTTGAATGAAACATTGTCAAAAAGACACTTTTGCGCGTAACCTTTAGGGGCGGTAACGAGTTCATTGTTTAGAAGAAACGTAAACTCAACGGGGATAAAAACATGAAAATCAAAGCTTTACTGGCACTAATCGCAACGCTCTTTGCATTTGCGGCCGCGCCTGTTTTCGCAGACGACGGCGTGCGGCGTCTGGCATTGCAGGTCAGTGACAACGACCCGGGAACAATGACAAAAGTTCTCAACGTGGCGGCAAACTTCTCAAAAGGGATGCTTGCAGCGGGACATGAATACGAGATCGAAATTGTAGCGTTTAACGCCGGTTTGCATCTCTATCGGGAAGACACGTCGCCTGTGCTTGAGCGAATTCAAAGCTTCTCATCAAGCGTACCAAATGTGACGCTTTCGGCCTGTGGAAACACGATTAAAGGCATGACCAAGAAAGCAGGTGGCACAGCACCGGTGCTGATCGGTGACGCGCATGTCGTTCCGGCTGGCGTGGTTCGGTTGATGGAATTGGATGCTGCGGGTTGGTTCGTAATTCGGCCCTAATCACAAACAAAGACATTTGGCCCCGGCAATGTTAAAGCACTGCCGGGGCTTTTTTATGGAGAACGCGCAATGAAGATGAACCCTCTGGGCCGGACAGGCATGATGGTTAGTGACCTGTGTTTGGGAACGATGACGTTCAGCACGCAAACCCCTGCCGAGGATGCGCATCGCCAGATAGATATGGCGCTCGATCATGGGGTGAATTTTGTCGACACGGCGGAAATGTATCCGACCAATCCACTAAGCAAGGAAACGGTCGGAAACACCGAGAAGGTCATTGGCGACTGGATCGAAACCTCAGGACGACGCGCCGATGTGATCCTTGCAACCAAGCATTCAGGCGAAGGTTATATGGGCGTTCGAGACGGCGCACCGATAACTGCCGCAACGATCGCGAAGACGGTTGAGGGGAATCTTCGGCGGCTCAAGACTGACTACATCGATCTGTATCAATTCCACTGGCCCAATCGTGGGTCCTACATGTTCCGCCAAAACTGGACCTATAATCCAACCAGGCAAAACAAGGCCGAGACATTGGCCAATATGGGTGAATGTCTTGAAGAGCTGCAAAAGCTTGTGGATCAAGGTAAAATCCGCGCATTCGGCCTTTCGAACGAAAGTGCTTGGGGGGCAGCACAATGGTTGCGGATATCTGAGGAGCGCGGACTGCCTCGGGTCGCATCTATCCAGAATGAGTATTCTTTGCTTTGCCGTCTCTATGACACGGACCTCGCTGAGCTTGGACACAATGAAGACGTTGGCTTGATGGCGTTTTCGCCGTTAGCGACCGGATTTCTGACCGGAAAGTACCAAGATGATGCGATGCCAGAAGCATCCCGTATGACATTCGGTGAAAAAATGGGTGGGCGTAATACGCCTCGCGTACGTCCGGCAGCAGGAGCCTATCTAGAAATCGCCAAGCGACACGGGATCGATCCGGTGCATATGGCGCTGGCATTTTGCACATCGCGACCCTTCGTGGCGACGGCCATTTTCGGGGCAACGACCTTGCAACAGTTAGAACATGTCTTGGCGGGACGGGACGTGGTTCTGTCAGATGAGGTATTGGCCGACATTGATCAGGCGCATCGTGCGCACCCTATGCCGTATTGATTTGCGTGGCCCTCAGCCTAATCATATTCTGCCGCTGAGATTATCCAATCACGAACGAGTTTAGCATTGTCCGTTAGGTTTCGTCGTTTTGACCATACGAGGTAGATGCCATTGCCGGTTTTCCATGCCCATTCCTCTTTTGGCACCAGAAGGTTTTGCTTAATCAATGGCCTAACGATGTGATCCCATCCAAATGCAAATCCCTCGTCCGAAATGGCCGCCTGTAGCACCAACGCGTAGTCGTTTAGCCTGAGGCCAGAAACTATGTCTCGGTTATGAATGCCGTGATGTGAGAACCACTGTGTCCAGGTTGGGCGTTCGCGGATTGGCTCCTCTAAGTGTATCAACCGTTCATGCAGTAGATTTGGGACGGTTATCAGGTTTTTAGCGGCGGCCATCACACGTGGACTGGCGACTGGATAAATGATCTCATCGGCCAGTTTCACGACGTTGAATTGCGGCCAGTTGCCATTACCCAACCTTATGCCAAGGCTGATGTTTTCAAAGTCCAAGTCGGGTTCTCGGTCACTGATTTGAAGCCGAAGGTCGATTGATGGATGCTTGTCGTGAAGATCACTTAGGCGGGGCATCATCCAGTGATACGAAAACGCGGACGATGAACTAAGGGTTATATGCTCATCTCGACCCATTTGCCGAACTGCATTGACCGATGCCTCTATGTCATCCAGGGACTTGGAAACATCAGTAAATAAACGGTTTCCAGCGGTTGTTAGGTCAACTGTGCGGTGGCCCCTTACAAACAGTTTGACGCTAAGAGCATCCTCAAGCTGGCGGATAGCGGCGCTGACGGATGGTTGCTGCATATTCAACTCAGATGCGGCCTTGGTAAAGGAACCAAGACGAGCAGCGGATTCAAAGATAATGAGGTTCCGCGGAGATTGAATTTGCTTCCAGAAATTACGCATAGACAGAAGCTATCTTAAACATAGTTTTATTCAAGGGTCACAGGCCAACGAATTGTGATTAGCTTTCAACGACCAGCGCGCTCAGGAGAACCCAAATGGCCCGTAGATCACGATCCAAACGTCGATCAACCCAAGACACGGCCGAGGTTCCACAATCGCCCTATGTCAAACGTGTGCTACCGCATTTTGATCCATTGGATGAAGAGCAGCTTTCAAAGCTAGACGAGCAAGTCGATTGGCTGCTCGAAAACATCGGGGTCGCATTCCGTGACGACCCTGTGGCGCTTGATATTTGGCGCGATGCAGGCGTTATGCCGGTCGGCGAATTTGGCGATCTCATCAAGGTGGACGCTCAGTTTATACGTGCACTCTGCGCCAAGGCCCCAAGTGAGTTTTCCCAGATTGCGCGCAACCCAGAGCGATCGGTCACGATAGGGGGCAACAATCAGGTGTTCGCACCGATCTACGGGGCACCGTTTGTACGCGACCTTAAAGGCGACCGGCGGTACGGGGACATGGAGAGCTTTGAGAAGCTCGTGAAGCTTAACTACATGCATCCGAACCTTCATCACGGCGGGTTTGTAATCTGCGAACCGTGTGACGTTCCTGTCAGCAAACGCCATCTCGATATGTTGTTCACCCATATGACTTGCTCGGACAAGCCGCATCTTGGGGCGATAACCGAAATGAGCCGCGCGCAGGATAGTGTCGATATGGCCGAAATTCTGCATGGCCGTGAGGTGATGGATGAAAACTGCGTGATCATGGGCAACGTGAATACCAACTCTCCGCTGTTGATCGACAAGGTCGTTACCGAAGCGATCCGGACGTATTGTGGTCGCGGGCAAGGGATCGTGGTTGCTCCGTTTATTCTGTCAGGTGCGATGGGGCCGGTGTCGACCGCTGCGTCGGTCGCGCAAGCAATGGCCGAGGCGATGATGGCGTGCGCGTTTTCGCAACTGGTTCGTCCGGGGGCACCGTTTGTTATGGGGAACTTCCTGTCCTCAATGTCTTTGAAGTCTGGCGCGCCGACATTTGGTATGCCTGAGCCGGTGGTTTCAAACTATGTGATCGGCCAAATGGCGCGCCGTTTGGGGATACCGCTTCGCTGTGGAGGTTCCCTAACGGCCTCTAAGATTGAGGACGCTCAGGCCGCCTATGAAAGCGCGGATTCCATGCACTCAACTGCGCTGGCAGGGGCTAATTTTGTTCTTCATTCTGCGGGTTGGTTAGAGGGCGGTCTTTGCACTGGATTTGAAAAGCTTATCATGGATGCTGATCGCCTAGGTGGATATCAAAAGGTGCTGGACCAAGGTTTGTGGACCGAACCAGAAGCGTTTGCGCGGGATGCCTATGAAGAGGTGGCACCTGGAGGGCATTTCCTAGGTTCTGCCCATACGATGCGGCATTATCAGGACGCGTTCTATGAACCCAAACTGAGCGACAGCGAAAACGTTGAAAGCTGGGAAGAGGGCGGTGCAAAGGACATGCGTGAACGTGCGTATGATCGTTGGAACGACATGCTCAAAAATTATGAAAAGCCGCCCATCGACGCCGCGACTGAGGAAGCGCTGACCGCATTTGTAGCCAAACGCAAAGAAGAATTGCCGGACGCTTGGTATTGAACCCAAGGCGAGTTCCGAACGACTGACGAAAAGGATTATCACGATGCCAAACGACAATAGCGGTGCGAATACACTGAACATTCAAAAAGACGAATCCAGTCGCGGCAAACCTTTGCCGTCACATGCCAAGGTTGTCATCGTTGGTGGTGGCGTTGTGGGATGCTCGATCCTGTTTCATCTGGCGAAATTCGGGTGGAAGGACTCGATTCTGCTTGAGCGGGACGAGTTGACGAGTGGCTCTAGCTGGCACGCTGCCGGGCAAATTCACACAATCAGTTCGGACCCGAATATCAGCCGTCTGCAAAGTTATACGATCAGTCTCTACAAAGAGATTGAAGAGCTTTCGGGACATTCTGTGGGTTTGCATCTGACGGGCGGGTTTTATCTAGCCTCCAACAAAACATGGTACGATTATCTAAAGCGGGAACGCTCAAAGGCGCGGTATATGGGGCTGAACCAAGAGTTCATTAGCCCCGAGGAAGTGGCCGAGCGTCACCCGTTGATCGATCCCAAGCACTATTATGCGGCGCTTTGGGACGATCAGGATGGTGACTTGGATCCGTCTGGCACCACCTATGCCTTTGCGAAAGCAGCGCGACATTACGGTGCGCAGTACTACACGCACACACCCGTAACTGGCACGACAATGCGGCCGGATGGGCTGTGGGAGGTCACCACCTCGCGCGGGACGGTCATAGCTGAACACGTTGTGAACTGCGGTGGTCTTTGGGCACGTGAAGTTGGGCATATGGCGGGCATAAACCTGCCCGTGCAACCGATGGAGCATCACTATTTGCTGACCGACCGGATCGAAGCGGTGGCCAATCATGGGTCCCGTCTGCCCGCTGGCATCGACTATGAGGCCAACATCTATTTCCGGCAGGAACGCGATGGAATGTTGCTGGGAACGTATGAACCCAAGGGCACACCTTGGAAGGTTGGCGGTACGCCGTGGAACTTTGGTCACGAACTTTTGCAACCGGACTTGGATCGTATTGCGGACCGTTTGGAAATGTCGTTTGAGCGGATTCCAGCGATTGGCGAAACTGGCATCAAGGACATGATAAACGGCCCATTTACTTTCGGTCCCGACGGCAATCCGATGATCGGTCCGGTTCCGGGCATGCACAACTATTGGTGCGCGGTCGGTGTTATGGCGGGTTTCTGTCAAGGTGGCGGCGTTGGTCTAACGATGGCCGAATGGATGATCGACGGAGAGCCGTCGATAGACGTCTGGGCCATGGACGTCGCGCGTTTTGGCAATTGGGCCTCGCCTGATTGGGGAACGGTCAAATCGACCGAGAACTACGAGCGTCGTTTCGTGATGACCTTCCCGAACGAGACGTTGCCGAAGGGTCGTAAGCAACAGACCACAGCGCTCTATGATCGCTTGGTCGCGAAAGGTGCGCGCATGGGGCAGGCCTTTGGGCTTGAGCATGTGCTGTGGTTCGCTGATGGACCTGAGGATGCGCACGAAGAACCTACGTTTGAGCGCAACCGAAGCCATGACTACGTGGCGCAGGAATGTGCGGCTGTCCGCTCGGCTGTTGGTGGTATTGAGTTGGCCAACTTTGCCAAGCACGTCATCAAAGGCCCAGGAGCGCGCGAATGGCTCAACAAAACCATGGCGGGATATATACCAAAACCGGGGCGAATTACATTGACCCCAATGCTGACGGAAAAGGGTCGCCTGTACGGTGATCTAACCGTCGCATGTCTGGGCGATGAGCACTTCATGCTGTTTGGGTCTGGCACGATGCAGGACGCGCATTCGCGTTTCTTTGCCAAGACCCTGCCAGATACCGTGACCCATGAAAACCAAACTGGCGATTGGCATGGGATGGGGATTTCAGGCCCGAACTCACGCGAGTTGTTGCAGCGCATTACCCGCGATGACGTCAGCGTCGAAGCGTTCAAATTCCGTGACACGCGCGAAACGTATGTCAGTGGGGTGCCGGTTATCTTGAACCGCATCAACTTTTCGGGTGAGCTCGGCTTTGAAATTTATTGCCGCCCTCAGTACTTGATCAAATTGGCCGAAGCGATTGAAGAGGCCGGTGCTGATCTCGGGTATCGCTGGTATGGCAACCGCACCTTGATGTCGCTGCGCCTTGAAAAGGGTTGGGGGGCTTGGGGGCTTGAGTTCCGTCCTGACTTTAACGCCGTTGAATCCGGCATGGACGTCTTCATCAACTGGAAGAAGGGCTTCGTTGGCAAGGCCGCTACTGAGGCTGTCAGAGCCAAGGGCGTTGAGCGCAAACTTGCGACTTTGGTCGTTGATACCGAGATTGATGTGACCTTGGACGAGGCCGTATTGAAGGATGGTGAAGCCGTCGGATACATCACCTCGGGCGGGTACGCGCATCATGCCGGCAAATCCATGGCGATGGCCTATTTAACGGCTGATTGTGCAGTTGCCGGCAGCAAAGTTCAGGTAGAGATTTTAGGCAATATGTATGACGCCGAAGTGCAAGGCGCGCCATTGTATGATCCTGACGGATCGAAGATGCGTTCATAGAACAAACTCGGCCGATCTCCTTGGGTTCGGCCGAGACTGTGTTAGTCTCAGCGGATTCTCTTAGACCACACCAAGGGGGTCCGAATGACGACGCCATTTATCTCTCATCTCACATCTGAGCTGGAAAACCTGAAACAGGTCGGCCTTTATAAGACCGAGCGCATAATTACCTCAAAGCAAGCTGGAACCGTGTCGCTGGCCAGTGGGACGGAGGTCATAAACCTATGCGCCAACAATTACCTTGGCCTTAGCGACAACCCAGACTTGATTGAGGCTGGCCAACAGGCTTTGGCGCGCTACGGCTACGGAATGTCCTCGGTCCGGTTTATTTGCGGCACTCAGGAAGAGCACACCAAGCTAGAAGCGCGGTTATCCAGCTTCCTCGGGTTTGAAGATACGATCCTTTATTCTAGCTGTTTTGATGCGAATGCCGGTTTGTTCGAGACCCTATTGGGGCCGGAAGACGCCATCATTTCAGACGCCCTAAATCATGCGTCGATCATTGACGGTGTGCGGTTGTGTAAGGCTCAACGCTTTCGATATGCCAATTCGGACATGGACGATCTTGAAAAGCAACTGCAGGCGGCTGCAGGGTGTCGGTTCAAGATGATTGCTACTGATGGCGTGTTTTCGATGGATGGTTACATCGCAAAGCTCGGGCATATCTGCGATCTGGCGGACAAATACGATGCGATGGTCATGGTCGATGAAAGCCATGCCGTGGGCTTTGTCGGCGCAACTGGTCGCGGTAGCATTGAACATTGCAACGTTATGGGGCGGGTGGACATTGTTACCGGCACCTTAGGCAAAGCGCTTGGCGGTGCATCAGGTGGTTATACCAGCGCGAAAAAAGAGGTTGTCGATTGGCTTCGCCAACGCTCGCGTCCCTACCTGTTTTCGAACACGTTAGCCCCTGTCATCGCGGCAACCTCGATAAAGGTGATCGACATGCTCGAAGCTTCGACCGAGCGGCGCGACAGGTTAATGGACAATGCACTTCATTTTCGCAAGCGTATGGAGGCCGCAGGGTTTGATCTATTGCCCGGTGAGCATCCGATCATTCCAGTGATGCTGCGCGATCCAAAATTGGCGCAGGAAATGGCAGCACGGCTAGATGAAAAGGGCGTTTACGTTGCCCCTTTCAGCTTTCCTGTGGTGCCAAAAGGCCAAGATCGCATTCGCACACAGATGTCGGCAGCGCATAGTTTGGCCGAGCTGGATCAGGCAATAAACGCGTTTATCCAAGTAAGCAAAGACATGGGGATCATCCAATGAGCAACCAAATGAAAGCTCTCGTGAAATCTAAACCCGAAGCTGGGCTTTGGATGGAGCGTGTTCCGGTGCCAGAACCCGGCCCCGAAGACGTGCTGATCAAGGTGCGCAAATCGGCGATTTGCGGCACGGACGTTCATATTTGGAAATGGGATGATTGGTCCGCGAAGACCGTGCCGGTTCCTATGGTGGTCGGTCACGAGTTTTGTGGTGAAATCGTTGATTGTGGTGCTGCGGCGCGCAAATATAACATTGGCCAAAGGGTCTCGGGCGAGGGGCACTTGGTGTGCGGCACTTGCCGGAATTGCAGGGCAGGGCGTGGTCATTTGTGTCGCAATACACTTGGCGTCGGGGTGCATCGTGCCGGGGCTTTTGCCGAGTATCTTTGTATCCCTGAAAGCAACGTCGTTCCCATTCCGGATGATATTCCAGATGAGATCGCCGCCGTGTTCGACCCGTTTGGCAACGCCGTTCACACCGCCCTGAGCTTTGATCTGGTCGGCGAGGATGTGCTTGTCACAGGTGCTGGTCCTATCGGCATCATGGGGGCGTTGGTGGCGCAGAAGGTCGGAGCGCGCAAGGTCGTCATCACGGATATCAGCCCCTATCGAATTGAGCTGGCCAAGCGATTGGGCGTTCAGCACGTTGTAGATGTTTCAAACAATACGTTGCATGACGTCATGGATGATATTGGCATGACCGAGGGCTTTGACGTGGGGCTTGAGATGTCTGGCGCGGCGCCTGCAATGCGCCAGATGATTTCGCGGATGAACAACGGCGGGAAGATAGCGCTGCTTGGTATTGCGCCGACCGAGTTTGCCGTTGATTGGAATGAGATCATTTTCAAAATGCTGACAGTCAAAGGCATTTATGGGCGTGAGATGTATGAGACGTGGTACAAGATGATAGCGCTCGTGCAATCTGGCTTGGACATCAGTGATCTAATCACCCACAGGATCAGCGTGGATGACTTTGAAAGTGGTTTTGCCGCGATGCTTTCGGGCAATGCTGGAAAGGTTGTGATGGATTGGGGCTAGCCCCAATCCTTAGTCGTTGAGCAAGCGATTGATGCTGTTCACGTCCAGATATCCAGTTGCCAGCAGATCGTTCGCCTGTTGATACTGGAAGATGGCTTCCCGCGTGTTGTCATCAAACCTGCCATCTATGCCACCTGGACCGAAACCAGCGGCTGCTAGACGCTGCTCTGCCAAAACGCGGAAAATCGGGTTGGCCATGGCTTTGTCTTCTTGCGACTTGGCGAGATCAATTTGGGCCTGCGTCGGCCCTACAGGTGCAAGTTCGGCAAGGCGGGCTTGGGCTTCATCGGTGTAGGTTCCATTCGGATACTCATCTAGGAATGCGCGATAACCGTCTTCGGTGTTGATCTGACGCGCGTTGACCCACGCGCGTGCCTCAGATGCGCTTTGAAGCTCGCCGAGTTCCTGTTTGGCAAGATCCGCAAAAATGCCCTCGGGGTAGCGATTGAGGTAGGCAATGTAGCCTTCTGCAGTTCCCGATCGACCTGTTTGGCGCCAATACGCTGCATCATTACGTTCAACCTGTTGGCGCGCATCGGTAGCCATGTCCTGTATCAGTGAAATCTGAGCTTGGGTTAGGTAACCAGTTCGCCCAAGACCATTGGCCGCCTGCCAACGCGCTACAGCGGCGCGGGTTCCGCGCCCGAATATACCGTCCACGCCATTTGTGTCGTACCCCAAAAGTGTCAGATCAGACTGGATCGTCTGCTTTTCTGACCTTGTCAGGTGGAGCGCTATTTCAACCTCGCGTGCAATGTCGGTCGGGCTTCTTGTCAAATCTGAAAGTAGTCGCTGCGCGGCTCTTGCATTGGTTCCCGTTGGATAGCGCTGCAAGAATTCTGATAGCGCATCCTCGGTGTTCTCTGCTTTTGCCTTAGCAAACAGGAAATCCTCGATATCGCGCTCTGAAATGCCGTCGGGCAGGGCGACAGTTTGAGTAGACCCCGACAGAAACGCGCGGTTGTTTGGCAAGTATCCACTTGCGACAACGCCCCGAGCGGCGCTGTCGGCTACGTTTGCAATAGAGCGCCCTTCAATAAGCAACCCGTCGCGAACCAAGGACACAAGCGAAGAAGTATCACCCGAGAATACGGTCACGCCCTGAGGGGCCTTTAGTTTGCTCAACTTGCTGTCCCCGAACAGTAATACCGCTGATCCACCAGAGGCACTCATGACCCGTGCCAGGGCATCGATCGAAAGGGCGTTGTCACCCGACATTAAGGCCGAAGGTTGCGCTGCATCGGTCGATAGCAACCAATACCCGCTTGCCGACGATGCGATATGTCCGCTGAGGATGACAAGGATTTCCTCCCCGGTTTCGATGGCGTTTTCCATAGTCGTCAGCGCCCGTCTCATCGCCCGCGCGTCCAGGTTTGAAAAGGTCGAAACTTCAAATTCTGCGGCCCGCAAGTCTTGGCTGAGAGCCAAGGCAGACGTTGCCGAAGAGACATTGCTGAGTGTTTCATATGAGCGGTTGGCGATGATGATTGCCTGTCGCCCATCCGCGATTGCATTTCCAGCGAGACCCATGAACAGAGGAAGGGCTAGCAATTTAAGAGACATTGAACGCATCAGGAATTCTCCGGATCAGTGGCAGTTGAAGACGGTTGACTGCGATCTTGACCTAGCCTGATTAGATTTGCCAGATATTTGGGACTGCCTTGGCGTCAGGTTGTGACGCTAGAATGCCTTAACCCGTGAGTTTGCGCCGATCAACAGAATGAAGGAAACCGCCATCAGCCTCGCCCAAAAGACTAAGTGTGTCGACCCGTAGGGTGGTGAGAAGAAGTGGGGCAAGTATTGATGAGAGAAGAGTGTGCGCTTGTTCCGCATCGGGTGCGGACAGCTTGTCGGTCAAGGTGATGTGGAATTTGAACTGATCCAAATCGAAGGGATACCCCCATCCCAAAAAGCAATTCATTCTGTCGAGCCGACAATCCTGCAAGGCGCCGTCTTTTTCTTGGTGTTTCAGTTGCTAGGTCGCGGCTTGTTGGGTGGCCCCTTTTCCATAGATTATTCGTAACCTAAGCACCGCCGCAAACATGACTACTGTCTGCCATTTGCCAGATTTTACTGAGGCGATGATTGACAGCCGCATAGACTTTCCCGCGGTCATCCCCCTCGGGGCAACCTTGGGGAACACTGACCAGGCAAAGGGTTACGGGGTCACCGATTTCAGATGCCCTTACAGCCTCAATAACTGAGTAATCTACATTATAGACCCCGTTTGCGTAGAGTATCGATGTTCCACTATCTGGTAGGTTTTCCAGACGAGGCCCTCGCAGGGAAATTGAGGTTTCAACACAATCCCCTGCCAAAATTGGTACGTTGTTGGCAAACGCCGCGTTTGCAAAATGGAAAGCGATGAAAGCAAGCGCCGCGAGGGCTAGTTTATTCACTGGGTGTGCCCCGCTTGCGCCTGATCGTAGCTTGAGAGGCCTTAGAATACATATTCACTGCTAAAGCCTGACGCTGCGCACAATGTCCCCACGGTCTCTAAGGTGACACTCTGTGTGCTTTCCAACTTGCAGCTAAAGTCGGCCCTATAAATATACTGATCACCGGACGCTTTTTCGAAGTAACTGAATTCATTATCCTTACCCAAAGTCGCACATTCTATCCCAGATGCATTCCCTGACAAAGCCGCCAATATCGCCTTTGTTTGGTCTTGGATATCCATCGACATCGTGTCTTGTCCTTCAAATATGTCGCCCCCGCAAACGGTCGACAAACTATAGACGTACTGGAGTTTGGTATCCTGACTATCTGTGTTCGCGGTCGCAGGCTCTTCGGATTCCTCCATCGTTTGGAAGAGAGACATGGTTTCCTTGCATAGATCGACGCTGTGGGAATAACCGACCTCTTTGGCATCCCAGAAAACCGTCCAATTACAATTCGAGGTATCGTCGGAAAGATAGATAGCTATAGATTGCCCGGGAAGAAGCGGTTCATCCCCAAGCAAGTTTTGGGCCTGCGAATAGTCTTCTGTCGCTGAAACCTTCAACTGCAACGCATCGTATTTGGTGTCATTCTTGAAAATTGCGTTCAGACCATCGCGCCCCTTCACGTCGACCAAATAGTATAGGTCGTCCAGAATGTAGCAGGCTTGGGAAATGCGTTCGGGGGTGATTTCATCAACGGATGCTGCCGTCGTCAGGGTGAAAAACTTGCCTATCATAGGCTCAATCACCGAAGGCATTTTGGACGGGTCTTGGCCAAACGCTTGTCTCGCCGCTTCCCCCCATTTGATGAAGCTTGCCCCGACAGATTCCATATCTGGACCACACGCAGCCGAGGCAGCACTAGCCCCAAACCCTGCCAACCCACTGGTGGCGAGAACGGCAGTGACGGCAATGCGTTTGTAGATGGCAGAACTAATCTTCATTTTTGTACTCGCTTTCAAAACCATTGGGATCTGCAGACAATTCCAAGGCTTTAGAATGGGCAGATTGATAAGTCGCGAACGCTTGCATAACTCTCATATTTGAGAGA
>ERZ1046740.1050-NODE-1050-length-20470-cov-14.596718_pt1 | contig 20470 bp, 23 predicted proteins | sample MGYA00383093_ERZ1046740 | MGnify/ENA primary metagenome ERZ1046740 (study PRJEB29581, sample SAMEA5548363) | metagenome | biome: marine; feature: coastal; material: water | depth 25 m | study: Short-term variability in the microbial, nano- and picoplankton... | reverse complement strand
GAATTTATATTGAACTAAAAGATCGGTATGCAGAATTACTGACATACATTATTGAACATATAAAATAAATTAAATAAATTATGGAATTAGAAAACAATAACAATGACTTTTTGGCCTTGCCTGAAAACTTAAAGTTAAATGGATATAATTCTGATTGGGCAAGATATTTAACGCTTAAGTATCAAAATAGCTCTGATTGTTCAGATGAGTATTCAAAGGTTAAAATCGATTTATTCAATAATAAAATCATACCAATATATCCTAAAATTGATGATTCCACAAAAAAGTGGTTTGGGTCCTCGGAAGCACTGTTATCTAATGACAATATAGAAACGTATTCCAGTTCGATGCTCATGATTTTTTCAAATAATATTGATGATGATTATGGAGAGTGGCGAGTATTATGGCATGATATAATTGAAGGTTTAGATGATGGTAATTATCCTGAAGGTGTTAGTGACAGTAAATTAGATGAAATTTTTTCTGGTAGTTGGTTTTCTAAAATACATTCCTTTTTAAACCAAAATTCATAAATAAAAAACGTTGGAACAAGCCGAAAAACAACACAAAAAAGGAGTAGGTCTTATTTAAAACAATTAATATGGCAATTTGGAGATTAACAGCTAAAAGAGATGCAGCTCGTGGAAGAATAAAAAAAGGACAGTCCGTAACCGTAACAACAATAGGAACAAGTGCAAAACCCAATTCGAGTCATGTGCAGAAAGCCTTTGACTTGGGTAGTTATAGTGTAGCACCAACTGATGCTAATTTTATTATGGAAAAGATAGACTAATAAACACTTTGAGTTCTATGAATTATTGTTCAAACTGTGGAAATGCTCTGAATTCAGGCGACCGATTTTGTCCCTCCTGCGGAACTAAAGTGGGATCCACAGTTTTAAATTCTAGCGCAACAGCTAAGTTTTCGCATGAATTTACCTCTAAAATTTTACTTGGAGGTAACATCTTAGCTCCCGATAAAGTAATTATTACTGAAAGCGGAGTTACTTATATTAAAAGAAATAAATACCTAATCGGTAAAGACCGGGTACATCTTGTATATCAAAATATTTCCTCTGTTCGTATCGATCGAAAATTAATTGATGCAGATATCATAATTTCAGGTCGCGGTGCAGTAGAAATTACAGCTAAAGATTTTTCTATATCGGATGCTAAAAAAATAGAACAACTTATCAATCAATTATTATAAACATTTTATTACAATGACAAAAGAAAATATTACAGCACTTACCGCAGCTACATCTGGTTACAAATTCCAAATAGCCCTTGAAACTGCTTTAAACAAAAAACAATTAGATGCTTTAGATTATGAGCCTCTATTAGTTGAAATGGTAACAAACAATACAATTGAAGGGCAAGTAATTAGCTTACCACTCTTCGAAATTGCAAGTATGGTAAATATGCACTTTGGCAATTTGTGTTATCGTGCTTATTACAAAGAAGAGGGTATTACCAAAACCAATATCGAGTATGCAGTTCTTTGGGGAGAACTGGTCACCAAACTTGCAGAACGCGCAGAAACTGCTACGGATTATTGTGTGTTAGGTTCTTGTGTTCAAATGCAGTTTGCACCTTTCGAAGACAGAGTGGAATGCGAACAATTTGCCAACGAAAACTATTATTATGCTATCGAAGCAATGGATAGTGTATATAAATTGGTTAATTTGGTTGGAGGGCATTTGACGGAGGAATATTATGAAAATGAAGAGCTAGTGACCAAAGCAGGTGAAAAAGCACTAGCAATAGCGACTACCTTTGAAGATTATACTACTATTTGTTATGACGAAAATTGGAATTCTCCATTTTTTGATACCCCTATCTATAAAACTGCAGCTGCAAAAGCTATTGCATTAAAAGACCAAGCCTCTGAAGATGAAATAAGTAATTTTAAATCATGCCTGCAAGAATGGGATGACCAAGATACTTTGAATGCTTTGTAGTCTATAAAAAGGCTTTACAAATAATATAAATAAGATTATAAATTATGAAATACCAAATTAACGGCATCGATGGTGCCTTTGAAGAAGAAAAATTAGCATTAGCAGTCCTACAAGACTATTGCTCCAAAAATGAATGCACTTTTAATGAGCTTAAGGTTATATTTCCGGACGAAGTTCAAGGCGACAAAGAGTATATAAAACAAAAAATTGGTGGTAATACTGGTGTTTTTGACACCTTGGTTGAAGCTAAAGACAGAGAAGATTATTTTGCATTATTGTCCCCAATAAACATAAAAGATGCTACCATAGTAGTATCTAACCAATGGGGAGAACGTAATTTGCCTTTATTTATTGAAAAAGCGGAAGCAGTAGGGTATACAATATCCTCAGTAGCCACAGAGGAAAGTAGCTTAGCTACCAAACATTATACGTACATCAAAACAATTAATAATGAAAATAGCGACCAAGGTTTTCCAATTGTTTCCTCATGCGTAGTGCAAACCAATGGAAAATACACCCTTATATTTAAATTATCTCATGATGGCGATGGGGTTATGGATCAATATTACTTTTATGATATTAAAACTAAGATTGGCGGATCAAATGGGTCACCCTGGGATTTTATGGAATTTACAGACGTCAATGAGGAATGGGTGGAAGCATATGAATCATTTGAAGATTTTGGATTAGATTCTGATAAAATTTCAGAAACTTTATACAACATGCGTTTGGAATTTATAAAGACCTATCTAAACGAAACCTCTGATTTTGTTCCTAGTAATGCAGCAATTCCCTCTGATAAGCGAGATATTCTAAAAAAAGAAGTTAAACATGATGGCGTAGACTATTTCACAGGTAATCTAGTTTTTGAAGAAGGAGATGAAGATATAATACCTTTAGACTGGGCCAGGAAAATTAAATGATAAAGAAAATTCGTAGATATTTAAATGATTTTAATTTGATTGCCAACAGTAGTGAATTATAAAGATTACATAGGAGCCATACAAGATTTTCCAATTAAAGGGATCACGTACAGAGATATCCAGCCATTGTTAGCCAATGAAACTGTATTTAGGAATGCCATTAAAGACATGGGCAATCTTATTGATAAAAAACCTGAATATTGGATAGCATTAGAATCCCGAGGATTTCTATTTGCATCCGCACTTTCAATGATTTATGGAGGTGGAATTAGATTGATCAGAAAAAAAGGAAAGTTAGGAAATAGTCAACTAGTGCGAGTTGATTATGGACTTGAGTACGGTAAGGATTCCTTTGAAATGGCTTGTTTTCCTGAAAAAAAGGGGACTAAAGTTGTCATTGTAGACGATATATATGCAACCGGAGGAACCATGCAAGCAGCTGAAACCTTGTGTAAAAAAGTTGGATACGAAGTTACCGATCAATTATGCTTAATTGATATTGGAATCGTAGAACAACACGAAGTAAAATGTTTGATAAACTATTAATTCATAATTAAATTCATAAAAAAACAAAAAAAAATGAGTACACAAAAAAACACAGATTCAAATGAATCAGAATTCTTTTCATTATCATATGACATGTATTATTCAAAAGATATTCGAGATCATGTAGAAGTTATTATTAAATCTGGAGATGAAGAACGCTGTGAATTCTTTTATAAATCAGCTATTGATTTTGTTAACAGTAATAATGGTTGTTATTGGATTATCCCTTTAATACAAAGGTGTCTAATGCCTTTGCAAAATAAAAGTGATGATGAAAAATTAGACTGGGATGATGTGATTTATTTAATGTACCCTGCTGGCAAAGAGTTAGCTATTAATCCGAAAAAGGAATATAGTTTATTTTATTGTTGGAGGAGTCAGACCTTTAAATTAGATGAGGATAAAGATGATGAGCAGGAGTTTTTCGAAATACTTATAAAGCATTTTAGCGATGCCCAAAATATTGATGATACAGGTGATGATTTCTATCACACATGTATTACCACATTGTATTGTACTATTTGTAAAATGTGTCAAGAAGATATTGCCCAAGATGAATTAGTTGATTTATTACTTGCTGTATTCAATGACCAATACTTGAAAGATGCTGAAAAAGGAGATTTTATATGGGGTGTTATATCAGAAACCTTAACGAGTTTGGGAGTTAATTTAGATGAATACAAAGATGAAGGAAACCTTTGGAGGGATGAGTACTTAGTTAATTTTGATGATGTTGCAACGTACTTGCTTGAGAATGATGTTTTTGACCACGATTACATTCCATCTTAAAATAGATTTAGAAGAAATACAGTCTAATTAATAATAACTAAAAAATGGATACAAGTAAATTTCCAAAAATGAAATTGCCGGAAGGCTTATTTACTAATTATAAATTGGCTTGGGGCAAATTTGTTGATTTCAATCTAGAAAATGGACCTTCTTTTCCTGACACTGCGGGTTTTATCATCTCAGTGGATATGGAAACAAGAGAAATTCTTGGCAATGAAGACAAGGAAGATAATAACGAAAGATGGTTTGGCGAAAGAGATGTTGCTATTTATGACCACTATGTTGCGAGTCGTAAATACGACGGAATAGCTTACGTTTCTATTTATGGGAACGATACTGCAACTTGGGATGTTGAGTTTCATGGCGGGTTTGACGATTTAGCAGGTGGCGAATTGCCTGAGGGTGTTACCGAAGATGAAGTTTACGAGGCTATTGGTAAAGAAGCAGATATCTATCAATTGTACGAATTTGTATGTTACAATAAGGAACGAAGTGGATTTGAGGACAAATAGAATATTAAAAAATTTATAGCTTGTAGTTAAAATTTAAATAAATAATTAAAATTAATAAGAATGAAGAAATTAGAAATAGAAGTATTAGGTTCCATGTATCAAGATTGGGATAATGAAGAATTTAGTTGGGATGTAGATAATATCATAAAAGTTAAGGTAGATAACGAACTAGCTATCAATAAACGCTTTGGAGAGTTTACACTTGACGAAGACGAAACCGATTTAGATAATGGCATCTATAAACCAGATATTTTGCCAAGCTATTATTTAATAGATTATGTCGGTTCTTGTTCTGTTAAAACAGAGTCTGGAGATACTATAACCATACCTTATGCTTATTGCAATTTAAAAAGCGAGGGTAACGTAACTATCAAGTACGGTAAATGGCACTTAAGGGCAGAATTAGAAGTTGAAAATGAATTTAAATTGAGTGATTTGGTTATTGTTCGTTTAGATAATTTGATTGATGCTATTGAGTCTGGTGAACCTGGATTTGCCTCGCTTATATTATTGCCAGGTAAAGGAGCAATTAAGTTTAATGAAGTTGCTTCCAACATAAAAGACACCTATGAATGTTACATAGAATAAATTAATAATGGCAAGATATTATAGCTCAATTTGCATAACAAAAAACTGGGGTGAAGATGAAGTGCTTGCAGCGAAAAAGCTAAGCGACTTTTTGGGTAAACATGAACAGTGCTGATATAATAAATGCAATCTCGTAATACTCTAAAAATAAAAATAACAAATGGAAACTAACTATATAGAATAAATTTAAAATGGAAGAAAAAGAAATTATTCCAAGTAGTCATTTGACTGCAGAGCAAATAGCAGGATTCAAAGAGCAAGAAAAAGAAATCAATGGTGATTACAGCGAGAATTCATGGGAAGCCGCTACATTATATGATGATTTAATAGAAGCTAAGGACACAGCTTGGGCTGACCATATACTTTTAAAAATGGAAGATGCTGCTAAAGATTTTTCAGAATTAGAAACAGTTTTTGAAAAACTAAAAGAACGCAATGAAACAGAGCGATTCTTAGCAGTCATCAAAAAAGCAGAAGCTATGGCAACAGATACGGCTAAGATGATGTCATTAGCAGAACTTGTATCTGATTCTGATAAAGATTGGGCAACCGAATTATACAAAAAAGCGGAAGAAAAAGCAGAGGATGTAAGAGATTATACCCGACTAGCCGATGAAGTGAAAGAACTGGATAAGGATTGGGTAATCAGACTGTACCAAAAAGCAGAAACTGTTGCAGCCGATTACGATGATATTACTGCACTAGCTACTGAAGTAAAGGAACTCGATAAAGATTGGTCAAAAAATCTATATCAAAATGCGGAGACGAAAGCCGAAAGCTCTTTTGATTTAAGAGATTTAGGAGAAAACGTCTATTCGATTGATAAGGATTGGGCTGCAAGCCTAATGGCAAAAGCCGAAGCAAAAGCGGAAGAGTTCAATGACTTCATCAATCTAGGAGATACTTTTGGCAACAGTGATCTTTTCAATGATAAAACAAAAGCGAAAGCTATGTTTGAAAAAGCCTTTCCTTTAATTGAAAGCAAGTGGAACAAAAACAACCTACTGGATTCTGCTAAGGAAATCCTAGGAAATAGTGATACTTTTACTCAAAAGATGGTCGAATTCATAGAAAATGACATTCCAAAAATGAAACTCCCCAAACAGTATTTTCCCAACTACAAATTAGAATGGGGAAAGTATATCACCTTCGTCCTTGATAATGGTCCTGCTTGCCATGAAATAGATAATTTCTCTATTAAATTGAATATGGAGACGAATGAGGTCATTGGTCATCCAGATTGCGATGATGCTTTGTCTCGTTGGTTTGATGCATGGGAAGTTGCTATTTATGATGGCTATGCAAGTCATAGATCTTATGACGGTATAGTAAGAATATGGGGCGAAGATGACAACCAGGAATGGTCTGTTTATTGTCACAATGCTTTTGAGGAATTAGAAGAAGGTGAATTACCGGGGGGTGTTACAGGTGATGATATTTGGAATGCATTAGGAGATGGAAAAGCAATTTATGAAATGTACTATCATATTAAAACTTTTGGTAAATGATTTAATCATTAATAACTAAAAACAAACTGTTTGATTAAAAAACTTTTATACATAGACCTTGATGGTGTTGTTGCAGACTTTGTAACTGCAATGAATGCACACCCGTTAAGGTATCAACCTCCATACGATAAGGACCCCGATACCATTCCAGGTCTTTTTAAAAACCTAAAGCCCATAAAAGAGGCCATCAGTTCTGTGAATAAATTACTAGATTCTAAAAAATATGAAGTCTATTTTTTAAGTACCGCTCCATGGGGAAATACTTCTGCATGGACCGATAAACGCATTTGGTTGGAGGAACAATTTGGATATAAAATAAATATTTTATGACAAATAAATCAGATTTTTTTGGTTGCGTTGCAAAACATAATCTAGAGCGATTTCATAGCGAATGCATCGTATGGGCATTTAATAACTCAACGGAAATGTTAGAGCGTTTTATAAAAAAAACTACACAAAACCCGTACTTAAATATTGAAGTTGCGCGAGCTTTCTCAGAAACTTCAGATATAGATATTTTGATTTATTATAAAGCTGATGGTAAAGACTATTTAATTCATATTGAAAATAAAGTAAAAGCCGAGGAGGGTAAAAAAAAGATTACAAAAAAAGTATTATCAGATATAAACTTAACTAAAGATTTAACTATTGAAAAATTTAAAGAAAGATATAATTTAAAAAGGAATTACCTATCCCAAACGGAATATTATTACTTAAGACATAAAAGAAAAATTACAGAAACAATTGTAGAAGTTTTACGTAAATGGGAGATAGAGTTAAAAACAACAAAAGTTAGTTGGAGTTATGTTTATTTAGTGCCAGCACTAGGAAAAAACTCAGACAACTCGCTTAATATTTGGAAGGAAACAATAGATGATAAACCCAACCCTTGGTTAAATTTATCTTATGCGGATATTATTAACTGTATGCCAGATAATATAATTGATATTAAGTCAGAGTCAAATAAGATGATTTTTAAAGAGTATAAAAAATATCTAAAAATAGAATTTTCTGAAGCACCTGAGAGAATTATAGAGTTTAATGAAGTTAACAAACATAAAATCATAGAGATTACTGATGTTAACAAGCATAGAGTTGAAAGTATTATTGAAGTTACTAAAGGTAAAGAGCAAAGATGCGTTATTAGAAATGACACACTTTCTTCCAAAAATTTAAATTTGGTGCTAGATGAAGAAGTAGAGACCACTACTTTAGAGTCTTTTGGAATGCAAATTCATTTTTTAAAATTGAAAGATTCACTGACTAAGTTTTGTGATGATAATATTAATAAGGATTACAAGTTTGAAGTTGAATTTCTTACTGAAACTGGTAATAATGGTGGTTATTTGATTCAGGCATATACAGTTATAAAATTAGAAAATCCTAAAACAAGTATTTTTGAGAAAACTGACCCTATCGATTTTAGAATCGGCTTTCAGTTTGAACAAAATAAAAAATATGATGGTAAATTTAAGTTTTATTTTGCCGATTTATTATATGAACCTAATTTAATTATAAATGAAAAAACAAAAAATAAGCCACCAGCTAAAACTCAACATCTAACTTACAATGCAGCAGTAAAAGAAATTTTGATAAATGTTTTTACTGTAAAATATTTACATAAAAAAAGAAAATGTAAAAAATTTAGCGGGAGTAGATCATTATCATTTTGCAGTTTTTTATCGGATTATGAATTTAAAAATAGTAACGAAATTGAACAGAAATTTAAAGATGAAATCCTTCACTTAATAAGTAGGATTAAGGATAAATCGTTAGAAGAGCATATTCAATTATTATCTAAATAAAACAAAAATGGCAAAAGATTATACAAAGTACAATGTAGTAAGTGTAGGTTCTAATTTGAACAAGAGATTATATAAAATAAACTCTACCATTGGAGCTGTACTAAAATTTAAATAGATAATTAAAATTAATAAAAATGCAAACAACACCAGAATTTAATATTACAGAACTTAGCGTACATGATTTTAAAAAATTATTAACAGATATTAAGGATAAAGCTTCTTTTGAGGTTAGTCTTTTAAAACAAGTAGGGTTAAATAGTCACTTTTGGTCCTACCTTTTAATCTATGATTGTATTGTAAATGATGGTACCATGGAACTTTCTGGAAAATTCATTGAGGACGTATTAGAACCTGAAGGACAAACTTGGAATAATCCATTTAGATTTGATTATGGACAAATATTTTGGGATCAGATATCCTTAGCTGAGTATGTTTTACAGAATTTAGAGATGGAATTTGAAGAAGTACAGACAGAAACAAAAAAAAGAATACTTTACAATGCTTCTTTTGGGTCTAACTTGTATTTCAGTCTAAAAGAATTTTCAAATGTTGAAGATTTGGAATCAAGTGATTTTGCCGGATATCTTGCATCAAACGACCATACTATGGTAACAAACGGAGAAGATGTTTTTGATAAGCATAGTATGGGAGATGATTGGATCGTAACCATGGCAGATGAATGGCTTATGTATTGTGGTTTTGACAGTAGCGATTATGAAGGTGAATGTGGAGTACATTTAGTAAACACCGAGTTCAGAGAATTTTCGATTGATTATAATCGTATGGCAGAAGATATTATAGCTCAATTTGCATAACTAAAAACAAACTGTTTGATTAAAAAACTTCTATACATAGACCTGGATGGTGTTGTTGCAGATTTTGTATCTGCAATGAATGCACACCCGTTAAGGTATCAACCTCCATACGATAAGGACCCCGATACCATTCCAGGTCTTTTTAAAAACCTAAAGCCCATAAAAGAGGCCATCAGTTCTGTGAATAAATTACTAGATTCTAAAAAATATGAAGTCTATTTTTTAAGTACCGCTCCATGGGGAAATACTTCTGCATGGACCGATAAACGCATTTGGTTGGAGGAACAATTTGGTAATAAAATTGACAGAAAATTGATATTAACCCATCGAAAAGACTTGGTTAAAGGCGATATACTTATTGACGATCGACCCAATAACGGTGCAAAAGATTTTGAGGGTGAGTGGATACATTTTGGTTCTGACACCTATCCCAATTGGGAAATAACTTTAAAACACTTGTTATGAATACAGCACTTTCTAAATCGAGATTTAAACAAGGACTTGAATGTCCAAACAAGCTTTATTTTTCAAATAATAGCGAGCTCTATCACAATGTAAAAAAATACGACACTTTTTTACAAGCCCTAGCTAGCGGAGGGTTTCAAATAGAGGAGTATGCTCGCTTACAATATCCTGAGGGTATCTTAATAGAAGATCCAGAAGATAGAAAAGATTACGATTACCAGGACTTAGCAGATCAAACTACTGCCTTATTACAACGAGAAAATGTAGTTATTTTTGAAGCTGCGTTCTATATCGATCATCTATTTATAAGAACCGATCTTTTGGTAAAGAAGGGAAATCAAATTAAACTTATTGAGGTAAAAGCAAAATCGATAGATCCCAGAAAAGAAGATAATTTTTTAACCAAAAAGAAAAGAAAAATAGTTAGTGGATGGAAACCCTATCTTTTTGATTTAGCATTTCAAACCTATGTGGCTCAAAAATGTTTACCAAATTGTAAGATAACTCCTTATTTATGTTTGGTTGATAAAACTAAGGCGACCGATTACGAAGGGTTAAACCAATTATTCCGTATCAAAAAAAATGGAAAAAGAACGGGTGTTGAGGTAAAAGAAAAGGATATTAAGAAGCTAGGGATTAATTTATTATACACTGAAAATCTATCTGATGTAGTGTCAAAAATCCATAGTGGGGAACACACTTATTATGAAAATTTAAATTTTCATGAAGCCATCGATTTGTTAAGCGATATTAGAATCAATAACTATTACCCTAACTGGCCGGCAAAATTCTCAGCTTGCAAGCAATGTGAGTTTAAAAAGGATAGTACGCCAGAGGGGAAACAAAAAAAATCAGGGTTCCAGCATTGTTTTAAAACCCAATACCACTGGACTGACGAGGATTTTAAAAAACCTACTATTTTTAACGTTTGGGATTTAAAAGATCCAAAGTTAATGGAGCAAGGTCTGTTATTTAAATCACAATTAAGCCCCAGTGACATTAAGTACAAGGAAAAGGCCGGACAATTACATCGTACGGAGCGACAATGGCTACAAATAGAAAAAGAACGTGAGGATGATTTCACTGATTATATTGATTTAGAAGGTTTAAGAGAAGCGATGCATAGTTGGAAATTTCCCTTGCATTTTATCGATTTTGAGACCTCTACAGTTCCCTTACCCTTTCATGTAGGGCGGAGACCTTACGAGCAGATTGCTTTTCAGTTTTCTCACCATATCTATCATGAAGATGGTCGTATTGAACATGCTTCCGAATATATAAATACCGTTCCAGGACAATTCCCTAATTTTATTTTTATGGAGGAGCTTATGGAAGCTTTACGTCATGATGAAGGAACTATTTTTTGTTATTCCACTCATGAAAATACCATACTTAACGCTATAAGAGACCAACTCAAGGCTAGTGATCATCTGCATAAAGAAAAATTAATTGCTTTTATAGAAACTATTAGTAAGCCAAAAAATAAGCATCCCGATCCTTGGACCACCCCAGAACGTAATATGGTAGATCTGTGTAAGGTTATTAAAAAGTTTTATTACAATCCGCATACCTATGGTTCTAATTCGATTAAAAAAGTACTACCCGCTATTTTAAGAACCGGTACTTTTGTTCAAAATAAATACAGTCGGCCAATTAGTGAAATTCAAGTTACCAGTAAAAATATTCCTTCAGATCATATTTGGTTAACTGTAAAGGATGGTAAAATTGAAGATCCTTACAAAACCTTAAAACCGGTTTTTGATGACCTAAGCCAAGAAGAAATAGAAACTAGGTTGTCAGGAATAAAAAATATTGATGACGGAGGAGCCGCTTTAACTGCTTACGGTAAAATACAGTATTCTAATATGGAAGCTTGGGAACGAGAGCTTATAGCAGAAGGGCTCAAGCGCTATTGCGAACTAGACACTCTAGCTATGGTCATGATTTATGAGCATTTAAAATCGTTGATTTAAATTAATTTAAATCATAAGAAAGATCAGATTAATTGACGATTCAAAAATCATCAAAATGACCAAGTAAGAAATTTAAATAAATTATTACAGCAAAAAAGAGAACAGCAAAAACAGTCATTCCATATTTTTCAAAAAAGCGTTTTCTTTTTAATGTTCGTATTTCTTTTTCAAGATATTTGCTTTCGAACTGAGCTCCTAATACTTTAAATTTTATGTTGCATTGCTTCAATTTATTTAAGCATACATCACTAAAATCGTTTAAATAATCTTTTTCATCTTCGTGATCCCAACCTGAACCGTAAATATTAGACACTATGAAATTTGCAAATGTGAACAAATCGTCTCTACTATCAGGTAAAGGCATTGCTATAATTTCATTTTTTATTTTTTGATAGTTTCTGTCTTGTGCAAAAACATGTTTTAACTTTTCAATTTCAAGTTGATTGTCTATTTTCTTTTCTTCAATTTCTTTTTCAATTTTTAAAGCTTTTCTGGCCATCCCGGTACCTGAATTAGAAAACCTGTATGGGGTGGACCAATTGTCTCCAAAAACTTTATTACTTACCCATTTACCGGTATTTGTTCCTAATTCCTTGAATAAACTTTGTTTGAACATGTGCTGCCTTTTTTTTATTTACCAATTTAATAAATTTAACAGTAGGATTGGAGCTAATTAAAACCCAAATTTATTGGCTCTTATTATTTTGTAGTTTTCTTGATATGCCTTAATGATGTTCTCCTTTGATTGGTCTTTTGTTGATTTTCCCCAGGCTTTTGTATTTTCTGACTCGTTAAAAGAAACATGGTTGATGGTCCAAAATTGCAACTCAAATATGATGGGATATAAATCGATACCTCTATCAGTTAGGTAATATTCTTTGATTTTTTTATCCTTCTCATTTTTGATATAGTTAATCACTTCTAAAGCTCTAAGTTTCTTAAGCCTGTCTACAAGGATGTTGGAGGAAATTTGCTCGGCATTATTTAAAAATTGTGAAAAGGTATTTTTTCCCCTAAATAAATCACGAACAATGATGAGGGACCAGCTATCTCCCAAAAGATCAAGAGATACTTTACAGGCACAAACCGCTTTGGTGTCATTGTGAGTGTAATTAATTTTATTCATTCACATTAAAATTCATATTTCTTCAAAAGTATCAAATATTTTTACATTATTTATAATTTTACGAGCTTATGTGTACTCTTTTTTTAAACATTGAAAATGTATTATGTTTTTAATTGCAATTTAAAATAAAATTAATCTTCCAGCTCCCATTTTTTTGCCTCAGCATAATAGGCTGTATGCTCTAATTTGTTCTCTATTAGTATTGCCATATGTTGTTCATTAATTTTTTTTAATTCATCCAACATTTCTGCTTCTTTAAAAAGCTGTTTTTTAGCATTATACCAATCTTCAATTAGGTTACTCCAGTCATTGGAATTATGTCTCTTATTAATAAAATCTTTACAAAGCTCTAGATTTAACTTTGCATCTTCAAAGTTTTTATTTCCATATAAGATTCCAGAATTTGTATTCATAAAACTTGTAAAAAAAGAAACCCAATGAATATTAATAATTTGCTTAGGTCTTAAATACGAATCATATATTTTAAATATTTCTATGCCATCCTCGGTATTTCCTGTAAATTTTGATACTATTTTAATTCTCAATTTTAAACAGATTTTTATCAAACGAAAGTCCTTCGTAGAAATCACCTCCTGAAGTAAAAGCTTTGAGGATTGGTCAATTTCCTTTTTGTCAAAATCATTAGCAAATTTTAAAGAAATTTTTAAGTGCTCAACATATAAATTAAAACGTTTATACTCGGAGGAGGTTTTTAATTGGCTATTTAAATTTTCTAAAAACAATAGCTTTTCTTCAAATTGAATAGTGGTTGCATTTAAATAAAGAAAACTCAAAGAGATCAGGGTTTTACCCCTGTAGGTTTTATCTATTTGTTCCTTAATTAATTCCAATTCATTAATTTTTATGGGATATGTTTTTTCTAAATCAATTTTTGGAATAGACTTCATCCGCATAAACATTAATCCGTAAACCCTAAATTCTTGCTCTACTGAAGTTTCTGGATATACATTGTTGTATAATTCAGTACTTACTTTTTTAAATTCCTTAACAGAAGTGCTTGGATTTAAAACTTTAGTAACTAAAATAATTAATTTCCCTAAGGATGTAAACTTGCTATTTTCAAGAAAATTTGAAAAAGCAGCAACTTTATCGTATTCTTCGTCTACTAATAGTCGAACGATTATTTCAAAAATTAGGCGTTTGGCAGTTTTATTGTAGTTTGGGTTAGCTGCCATCATAGTAAGTCTTCTTACAACTGCCAATACTTCTTCAATGGAGTATTCAGATGGATCTTCAATAATATGTTTTTGAAGCTCAAGGTATCTTTTGTTATATTCAATAATAATTTGTTTAACCCCCCTGTCATTAGTATCTGAATAATAATTTTTTATGGCAGACACCACTCGCTTGTTAGTAAATTCGAACATATTGTCTTCATTAGGGATATCGATAATAAACCCCTTTTTTTCTGCATCCTCTAAAAACCCTAGAACGTCAAGAAGTTCATAATTCCATACTTGAGCAAGAATCTTAGCATTAAATTTATTTCCTATAGTAGTTGCACTCTCTAAAATACGAGTCCATTTTGGATCAAATTCGTTCAAAATAGTATGATAGTAGGCGTTTATTTCATTTGTATTTGGTAACTCTATAGACTCTATAGACCTATTTAAAACATAACCATCTGGAGTGTAAAAAAGCAATTGATTTTGAATCCATTGTTCTATCAACTTTAAAATATACAAAGGCGTGATTACTAGACCATCTTTACTATCTGAAATAGCACTGTTTAGAAGAAAATTAATATCAGCTAATGAGTCATCTTGAATTTTAAATTGATTGTTTTGATTGCTTAAATAATTAATAAAGTCGTTTACGTTAAATTGATTTTCTTTTAGTAAATCATTAATTTTAGTAGGGGTCTCTAATTGGTTGTTTAATTCGTTTAAATCATTGAGTAGTTCTTTATAATTTTTACCTCTATAACTATGATGATCGTCATTTCTGAGTGTTAATACCACACAAAGATTTCCTTTAATAAATTCATTGCGGTTAACGGTTTTTATAAAATGTTTTAAAAAAATATAGCTCTCAGGATCTATCCAGTGAATATCTTCTAAAACAAAAACAGTTTTATTGGAACTCAATTCTAATTTCTCTGCAATTTCAATACAAATTTCAGTCATTGAACGACTTTCATCTCTTTGATAATCACTTATTAACTCGGTTCCAACCCCAGTTAAACCTGCCATTACTTTAACGGCATCACTACTTAAACTTTCCATCTGTTTAGATCGATCCGTAAATTCATTGACTCTTAATATAGTTTTAAAAGCTTCAATAAATGGTTCAAACGAAATAGCATCTTTCCCCTGAATTTCGTCACAATCGCCATAATACCAATTCCAGTTATTTTCTTTAAAAATTGCTTGTGCCTCTTCTAAGCTTCGTGTTTTACCTATGCCCATAGGAGCAGCAATAAGCATAATATTTAGTTGTTTTGAAGACAAGCTAGAATCTATAACATCATAGATATCTTTTTTAGGGTCAATAACCTCCTGTATGAATTTTATTTCACCATCTTTAAATAGTTTTTTTTCTGAAGAAAATTTTAATTTTTTTTCATTGCGCTTATCCATGTATTTTCCAAATTGATAGTGAATTATGGAAAGGGGGGCAACAAAAATTAAACTACTTAAAAAAACAGTAGTAGATATTTCCGTTAAGGCATAAGTGTTAAAAAAAATAAGAGCAAGGATACCAATTACAAGGCCAGAAATTGCCTGAGCTTTTTGATTACTATGGTTATTTTTACTCGTGTATTTAAAATAAGATCTGGCCATTAAATCACCCAAAACAAAAGAAAGTATCAGTAGTAAAAAATGGGGTGTTCTGGGATAATTTTCAAACTGAACAATATAAAACACAAAAAGAGGTATGTAGGTGGCATATAATGAAGCATTTGCGAAAGTACGATAGCCTCTTATGCTGTGAAAGCCATCTATCTGGAGTCTATTAATTACAAATAAATTTATAAAGGTAGGAATAATACTCATTCCTAACGTAATTGCAATTACCCAAAACAAAGAGTTAAATTCCATATAATGATCTGAAAATGAGGGTGTCAAAAATGAAAGGGAATAAATCATTAAAAAAGAAAGCAAAGTGGGTAATGTAAAACAGAGGATCACATAGTTTAATTTTTTAAGAAATTGAGAAAACATTTCTTTCACTGAATACCACTTTTTAGTTCTTATAAACTTTATGATTTTTTCTTCTAGTACTGCGATAAGAGTGATAAATAATATAGACTCAAGTAATAAAACTAAAATATAGTAGCTCCAGGTTCCCCTTTTGTCTTGGCTAAAGCCTTTACTAAATTGTAATTCGGAAAATCCATCCTCTGAAGAATAGGTGCTAAACTCACTTTTAACAAGCCAAATTTGTTCTTCAATTATATCTAGATTAGTTACCCTGAAGATCCCCAGATTTTCAAGGTTAAATTTTTTACATACTAAATCAAGCGATTCGGCAGTTAGTTCACCAGTTAAAATTTTATGTGTTGTGGTTTCACCAAGGGTTTTTAATAATTGATTTGAAGTAATGATATTGTGGTTAGTATTACTCACTACAGATTGATATACTTTTTCAAACATTACATCACTGCAATCTCCCCTTGTAATAATGGAGGTATGATTCTCATCAGCTAAAGAATTTATTGTGTACAGCTCTTTTAGAGCATTTTGATATGCATAGGTGTCAGGAGTATCTGCAAAACCCATGTAGGTGGGTAATTCTTTAAAAAAATTAAAAAATTGTACTTTATGACTCATACTGTTTTTGGAGGAAGCCAAGGTAAGTTGAATCTTATTTTTATAGTTTGTTGTCCAAAATACTTCTTCTTTAAATTTTGATAAAGAGTCACAATAATTTAACGCTAAGTTTAAAAAATACTTGTTATTGTCTGTTTTTCTACTAATAAAATCTAGCGTAGTAATGTGTCTCTTATATTTATTTTGAAGTGATTCACTTGGCTTATCTTGGATAAAAAGTTGATCTTTTTTTGAGTAGCCCAAAGAGTCATGTGTTGCTGTTTGTGATAAAGCAAGGCTGGAAATTAACCACAGTGAAATAAAAAAAATATACTTAGAAAATTCAAACATAATGAACATTTTAATATCTTTATAAATATAGATAATTACAGCTTAATTTTAATAAGATCCTCTTTAAAAACTCATGAAAAAGATAATATATATTGATATGGATGGTGTTATTTCGGATTTTGATAAAGCCCGAAGAAATAGCCCTCTTTGCAATACTTCCCCATATAAAGGAAGACCTGATAGGATACCAAATATCTATAAAGATTTAGAGCCTATAGTCGGAGCTATCGAAGCTGTAAATAAAATTATGGCAAATGATAATTTTGAAACCTTCTTTTTGTCTACACCACCTTGGGATAATCCAGATGGATGGAAACATAAAAGACTTTGGATTGAAAAGTATTTTGGAAATAGCGCAAGACATAAATTGATTTTAACTGCAAGAAAAGATCTTAATATAGGAGATTATTTAATTGATGATTCAAAATTTAGAGGCCAACAAAAATTTAAAGGAGAATGGATCGAATTTGGTAGTGAAAAATTTCCTGATTGGAATGCTGTTTTAACCTACCTCAACTTAATATAATTTTCTGCTAAAAATATATGAGTTTAAATCAATTACATACCGACTTAACTAAAGGAATAAAAAGACCTATTCGTTCTAGAAAACATGTAATAAGTGTTACTCCTGAGGAATTTAACTATTTTCATGAAATGTATTTTAAAGACTTTAACCTGCATCAAGATTTTGAATTTGTAGTGCAGAAAAAAGATAAGGAAAAGATTGTTTTTATGCTTCGTTATTACTACAATCTGTGGATTGAAATTGATGAGTTTTCGATAAAAATTGCTAATAATTTTCCAACTATTTTTTTAGTGACGGCTCCCATCAACAAATCCAACCATCCTCACTGTCCTGAAGAATTCAAAAAGGGGACTTTATTGTATTTAAGCAACAGTAGGTACGCAACTTGCAATTGGATGGAAGGAGTGCCATTATGGAAAGATAAGGATAAAGTTAAAGGAACCGATTTGATTCCTAGTTGTCAAATAAATTATGCATACATAATGCCTAAAATATAATTGACTTTACTTATGAAATTTCGGTTTGATCACCATCAGCTTTATAGATAAACATTGAGGACATTTGTTGTGTTCCACTTTGTAATTCGTCTTCTTCCAGGATTTTCCCATTAAATAGGATTTCTCCTACTAAATCGTAATCACCATCTGCTGTTTCAATACACAAACTAGCCAGTAAAAAATCTTCTTTTTTGGGTACATTCTCAGATTCTAAAGAATAGTAAAACGCGGATCCCTTATATCCTTTTTCTAAAAGTATACAATTTTCATAACTATCAGCATATTGCGGATTAATACAAATTGTCTTATCCCAATTGTGGTCACTAAATTGATCGACTTCGGAGTAATGCCTCAAGTCCGAATAATTTAATTTTAAAACTTCGTTACCATCTTCATCTTGAACTGTGATAGTTAAAGGGTTATCATATCTCAATGCACATGTTTCATAATCTCCCTCACCAGCAAGATGCATTTCTTCCAATTCCCACATATCTGCAATGTCCCATTCGGCAACCTCTACTTCATCGTTGGTTAAACTTTTAGCTTGGATATTTAATTCATATCCAGTTAATAATACAGTATATTTCATGTTATATTTAGATATTAGTTACTTTATTTTTGATTGAGCTAATAAATATTTGGGCCGGAACTCTGTGGCCTCCTTCATATTCTTCAAAGTTAAATTCTCCTATACCCGAGCGATTTAAATAAGATTTTACTTCTAGTCCATTCACAACAGTATCGTCTTTACCAAGAAATACGTGATGAGTAGCACCCACCAATACCGTTGGTTTTACTTTAGGATCAAAGGGTCTATTTATCATCGCCGGATTGAATAAAATAGTGTCAATCTCTAAAGTATTTCCTATAAGATAGGCGAAATATCCTCCCATAGAGGATCCTACGATGTAATTGGGTTTTTGCACTCTAATTTTAGTTAAAAGAGAATTAAATGTATCATCATCGCGATAGTTAATAGATGGTGTATATACTTGTTCAAAATTAGTATTTAACCAAATTATTTTTTCGTTTTTGGGATCAATTTTAGACTCCAAGCCATGTAGGTATGCTATTTTCATTTGTAGAGTTTAAAAATCAATTTTATTGGTAGGCTTCAAGATCAAATGCTTCACCTTTAGCCCAGTACACTTCTCTTACATCTTCTGTTAAAACTGCTTTACTCATTATATTAATTTTTTAAGTTAATAATTTTTTTTACCAATAATAAAAAATAACAAAATTAGGATACCCATGTTCTACTTGAATCCATACACTGCCATTTGTTGTCTTTTAGTTCCCATAATTGACGAGTTCCACTTCCCATTAGTGGAGCTGGTTTGTGACCTGTCCAAACTACACATTTTTTTTTGTATACCTCTAGAGGAAAAACATAACCATTCATGATTGGAGGTCGTTTTAATTCAGCGGGTACGTTCTCTGTTAAAATTTGATCCACAGATTTATTGGTTTTTTTTGAAACATAATACTTATGAGTTATAACAGGTGTAGGTGTTTTGGGTAAATTTCTGTTTAAATCACTGACCTCTATTTTTAGATTATACATAATATTCAAGAGTTTTTTATTACACATTGAATTTTGTATTTGTGAAACTTTCCGTCTGTAGGTCTTTAAGTCGTAAGCTTTTAATTCCTCATTGCTACATAGCGCTTCAGTTAGAACTCTTAAATCTTTTATTCCTTCAGAAAGTTGATTATCCATATTTAAAGATTTAAATTCTTCAACGGATTTATTAATTCGTTCTAGTTTATGGGTGTAAAATTTAAATTCCTCGTGGGAGGAATAGTCAAGTTGCTCCTGTTTATAAAAATATATTTTGAAACCTTCTTTATCTTTAGATATTCCCTTATAGGTATCAATTACGGTATCATATAAGGCTGTGTTTTTTTTATAAATTGTTGTTGCTCTTAATTCTTCTAGTGTCATACTATTTTTTTAAGTTTGATTTCGATCATCTTGAATTAATAACTTAACAAATTAAACCTTCTCCCAGCCTTTTTTTACATTTTCGGCAAGCTCTGCAGCAAATATTTCTTCAATCTGTTTTTTAGAATCAGATACTTTTATCTCCTTTTTAAGCATTTCCTTACGAGTCGCACTAAAGTCTGTATAATGATAAACGTAGGCCGGGTATTCGCCCGTAGCTTCTTTATTAGTTTTCCAAACCATAAATTTTCGAACCATTTTCATACCTCTGCTTTCTTTTACGTAAACCGCTCTTGAAATAATTTCACTATTTTTTAATTTCACTTTTTCGGCATCATTTCCTCCTAGAGCAATCACCTTGGTAATTT
>ERZ1046740.1049-NODE-1049-length-20488-cov-4.454510_pt1 | contig 20488 bp, 15 predicted proteins | sample MGYA00383093_ERZ1046740 | MGnify/ENA primary metagenome ERZ1046740 (study PRJEB29581, sample SAMEA5548363) | metagenome | biome: marine; feature: coastal; material: water | depth 25 m | study: Short-term variability in the microbial, nano- and picoplankton... | reverse complement strand
AAGGCATCCTTGCCCCCGGTTCCATTTACATCACCCTTATGCTTGAGATATCCCGTATCGTGAAAAAGAATGGCGATGAATCCCAACTCTGCAATCTCAAATGATAGTGGGCCGTAATCTGGCGTTTGCAGATTTTTGAAGACCAGTTCTGCATAACAAATGGTGGCTCTCAATGTGTGACCCAAATCGTGATATGGCGCATCGATAGCTTCAAATTCCGGGTGATTACCGGCAAAAGCAGACTCCAGTGACGTCCAAGCATCACCGGCTTTGCCCATCTCATTGACCTTAAAGGCTCGACACCACAATGCCTTTACTTTACCTCGGGCATCGTACAAACCTTCATTGCTTTCGTTAAGTATTTGCATCCTATCAAAGTAAATAATTCCTTCACCTTTGATTCATCGGGCAGGATACCAATGGTTCCGACGGTTCTTGTTAATTTGGTAATAGAATTAAATTTGCGAACACAATATACAGCAAAGAGGACGCCAAATCAATGCGACAATGAGGTTCCCCAAGCTGCGGTCATCACTTCCTGTAAAAAAGGTGGTTCGTAGATAGGACGCTATCAAACGCCTAGATGCTCTGAACACACCATGGCGTTACTGGACAGTGGTGCGTCTGCCGATTGAAATTTTCAGACCTATTCCGTCTTTGAATCAACGGGCCACTTCCATAACCAGTCTCCCTGTTTGTATTCCTTTTCAAATTTGCCGCCATCATCTGTTTCGTTCCATCCGATGGAGTAAAGTCGGAATTGATCGGCTTTAGTACGTTGGTAGCGCATAGGTTCGAAATCGATGGGATCGAGTTCAACTTCAGGTAAGAATTGTGGCACGAGTTGGGATAGGGATGCAGGATAGGTGGATTGATCCAGATAAAACTGTTCTAATGCAAGGGCTGTTCTTGCGAGACGGACCATTGCTTCCGCACGAAGCGCCTTGGCGAAGATGTTTCTATCATTGAAAGTCCACGATCGACTCAAGACATTGTAAACGGTCACGGGCCGAATCGGTCTTTCAGAAGTGGATTGTTTAAAATCCCTCAGCACGTCTGCTTTAGTTTTTTGCCAGAATGCAAGGTTCCTGTCGCGACGGCGGGTGTTGCTGCGTATTAAATCGACCGCCGGATCATGAATCTATTTCATCAGCACTGATTTTCATTCCGGGCAGAACGTAGTGTTTGTGGCTTTTTGACGAGCTTTTCAAACACTGCTTGTAGGACTTCCTCGTCATCCGCAGCAGTCGATGTCACAACCAAAGCATAAGTATACAAAGCTGATGCGTGCTTGTCATAACACATTGTGATCCATTGAGAGTCATCCATGCTGCTGTAAGTAGGACGTCGCCACCTATCTTTTTTGTCCATAAAAAAAGGGGGTTTTTGATCCATGTATCATGCGTTTGTTCCTACCATTCCATCTGAGACTAAGGGTTGGACCTCAGATTCAGTTGTCTTGCCAAATAGCAATGGCTCCACTTAGATGTGTTTATGTCCAGATACTTTTTGAACCGTCTATGGTTGATGAGCTTCATGTTGCTTTTGTGGTGTTGCTTTTTCGTCAAAGCTGAAACCTTGGATCAGGTCAGAGTTGAAGCGGATAGCTGGCGTCAACAAAAGCGATTGATTGATCTTCACCAGCATATCAACTCAAATGAAGCTCATCTGCAGCGCGCCATTCAAATAATGGATGAGGCAGGTGTTGGGGTAGGTGTCAACCTGAGTGGAGGGTATGTGACAAGTAAAGATGATTCTCCTTCTGCATTCGAAACGACCAAAGCACTGGCAGATCGCTTGGCTCCAGGCAGGTTTTTGCATTATATGAATCTCGATTACCGTCGATGGGATGATGAAGATTTTTCGGAGCAAGCGGTTCAACAGATCGAGGAAGGTCACCTGTTGGGAGCTGCGGGTTTAAAGGAATACAAACGCCTTGGCCTTTATTTAAGAGATGGTCAGGGCGAATTGATCAAAATCGACGATCCCAAGCTCGATCCGGTTTGGAAACGCTGTGGAGAATTGGGAATGCCCGTTTCCATTCATGTAGCGGATCCAGTTGCATTTTGGCTTCCCTACAACAATAAAAATGAACGGTGGACCGAGTTGAAGGATCATAAAAACTGGTGGTTTGGTGATCCTGATATCTTTCCCCCTCATCAGGAGTTACTCGCTGCACTCGAAAGAGTCATAGAACGACACACTGAGACCACCTTTGTCTGCGTACATTTTGCCAACAATCCAGAAGATTTGGACTGGGTGGAATCCCAGTTGGACGCGCATCCCAACATGATGGCAGATCTCGCCGCGCGCATTCCTGAGATTGGACGTATGGATCCAATTAAAGTGAGACAACTGTTCATGAAGCATCAAGATCGAATTCTATTTGCCACTGATTTTCAGGTATATGATCGATTGACATTAGGTTCAGGTGGGAGTGGTCCAGCTCCGACGAACAAGGATGCGCACTCCTTTTATAGCAAACACTGGCGTTGGCTCGAAACGAATGATCGCGATTTCGACCACATGACTCCGATACAAGGGGATTGGACTATCAATGGTATCGGTTTGCCCGCAGATGTGCTGAGAAAGGTTTATTTCGATAATGCGCGCCAATTATTGGCTGGATCCCTGCCGCACAGGACCGTGACAGCCAGATCTATTGAGCAGGATTTTAAACTCACCGGAGATTTGAGTCATCCTGCCTGGCACAAGGCAGAACCGACTTATTTAGAACAGGACTCGAAAACTGGAAAAGTGCTCCCAGAATCTTCAACCGAAATCCGGGCCTTATGGACAGATCAATACCTTTACGTTGGATTTAAGGCATCCTTTGAGACATTGAACACGTTTCAACCACCAAATCTCACAGGCGAACGCATCGGCCTCTGGGAAAAAGATGTGGTAGAAATGTTCATTGGCTCGGAACCCAAAAAGATTGAACGATACAAGGAATTCCAGGTGTCACCGACGGGTGAAAGATTAGATTTGTCTTTGGAATTACCCAATCGCGATTTTGACTGGTCCAGTCAGTGGGCAACTGCTGTTAATGTCGATGAGAAAACACATATCTGGCGTTCTGAAATGAAGATTCCACTGGCTGCTATTGCAGATCAGGGGAACGATGCCACGCCCAACAAAGGTGATCGCTGGCCTGTTAATTTTTACCGAATGGATACCCCTCGAAAGGGATTTCTTGCATGGAACCCCACATTGCATGGCTCATTCCATAAACCTGATCGGTTTGGTTGGATGAGGTTTCAGTAATAAAGCTTGAACCGAGTCAAGAGCTGGCCCTTAATAGTCCTGCCAGGGCCCATGGATTGTGGACTTACGAACCCCGCCAGGGCAGGAATGCAGCAACGGTAGTTTGCTCTGCATATGCTGTGGTAGCCCTGGTATTTTTTTCTTTCGATTTCCTCTTACCTTACTTGACGCTCCAGCTTTGTTGTTTCCACCAAATTCATTGGGGATCAGGTTCCCCAAAAAGGTTTTCAGTAAATCTGATTTACAGCCTCTTGAAGATGCTTTTACATCCTGCTCATCAAACAAGCATTTTCCGCACATGACAAACGCAGCGAAATATATTGATACCATTTGTAAGGAGTTGAATCTACGGCCAAGTCAGGTTTCAGCGACCGCCAAGTTAATTTCAGAGGGGGCAACCGTTCCCTTCATTGCGCGTTATCGCAAAGAGGTAACCGGGATGTTGGATGAGGTTGCAGTGACTCATATTCGTGATCGCATGCAGCAATTGGTTGAACTGGATCAGCGACGCGATTCCATTTTGAAATCATTGGAAGAACGTGAATTGCTCACCGATTCTTTGAAGAGTGCCATCCTGAAGGCAGACTCACTTACGACTTTGGAGGATCTCTATTTGCCTTATCGTCCTAAGCGGCGCACTCGTGCCATGATCGCCCGGGAAGCAGGGTTGGAACCATTGGCTCAAAAGATCTTTGAGCAAATTGATTTTGATGTCCTTTCCGGAGCGAAAGATTACATCAATCCCGAGAAGGAAATCGTAGATGAAGATAAGGCCTTGGCGGGTGCCCGGGACATCATCGCTGAATGGATCAATGAAGAAGCTGCCGCTCGTGAAGAAATCCGCGAACTTTACAAATCCAAAGCATTGGTCAGGTGTCGTGTGCTTGGAGGGAAGGAAGATGAAGGCCAAAAATACCGGGATTACTTTGACTGGAACGAACCTCTTTCAAAAGTACCTTCGCACCGCTTATTAGCCATGCGTCGGGGGGAAGCTGAAGGGATATTGATACTCAGAATTCATCCTGAAGAAGAGGATGCTCAATACAAACTCGAGCGCCGTTTTGTTAGAGGTGTGAACTCAGCCTCCAAACAGGTCAAGCAGGCCGCAGAGAATGCTTACAAACGTTTGCTTGGACCTTCCATTGAAACAGAGATGCGGATGGATTCCAAAAAGCAGGCAGATGAGCAGGCCATGCAGGTTTTTGCCGATAATCTTCGAGAGCTTCTTCTTGCCTCACCATTGGGTGAAAAAACGATGCTGGCAGTGGATCCGGGTTATCGAACCGGTTGCAAAACCGTTGCCCTTAGTGCGCAGGGAAAACTATTGCATCATGATGTACTTTATTTGACTGCTTCTGAAGGTGAAAAGATGGAAGCAGCGCGCAAGGTTGCACGGTGGTTGAAGGAATTTAAACTGGAAGCAGTTGCCATTGGAAACGGTACTGCAAGTCGGGAAACAGAGCAGTTTTTTAAGCAGCTCCCACTTCCAAAAGGTTTCCCTATTGTCATGGTAAACGAAAGTGGGGCCTCGGTTTACAGTGCCTCAGAAGCGGCTCGAGAAGAATTTCCAAATTACGATTTAACGGTTCGTGGTGCGGTATCCATTGGCAGGCGTCTGATGGACCCGCTGGCGGAGTTGGTGAAGATTGATCCCAAGTCAATAGGTGTTGGGCAGTATCAACATGATGTGGATCAAAATGCACTGAAACGCTCACTCGATGACGTGGTGCTGAGTTGTGTGAACAAAGTAGGCGTTGAAGTGAACACCGCCAGTAAACAGTTGTTGAGCTACGTTTCTGGTCTTGGTCCTCAATTGGCAGATAATATCGTGTGTCATCGCAATGAAAATGGCCCTTTCAAATCTCGCAGCGAGCTCAAGAAGGTCGCACGACTTGGACCAAAGGCATACGAGCAATCGGCCGGATTCCTTCGTATTCGTGATGCATCCAATCCACTTGACCGCAGCGCTGTGCACCCGGAGCGATATGGTCTGGTAAAATCCATGGCGACCGATGTTAATTGCGCGGTTGAGGACTTGATGAAGAATCCAGTTTTACGCCAGAAAATCAAACTGGAAGCTTATCAGACCGATGAGGTCGGGTTGCCCACATTGACGGATATCATGGAAGAGCTGACCAAGCCCGGACGTGACCCTCGCAGTCAGTTTGAAGCGGTTGAATTTCAGGAAGGTATCGAGAAACCTGAAGATCTTTCACCCGGTATGAAACTTCCTGGTATTGTGACCAATGTGACGGCATTCGGTGCCTTTGTGGATATAGGCGTACATCAGGACGGTCTGGTTCATATAAGTCATCTGGCCGATCAATTTGTCAAAGATCCTGCTGATTTTGTGAAAGTGGCTCAAAAGGTAAATGTGACCGTGCTGGAGGTGGACCTCGCTCGTAAACGCATTGCCCTTTCGATGAAATCCAACCCTGAAATCGGTAGTGCCTCACGCCCTCAAAGATCTCGCGAACGCTCAGGTGTCAGGCATGAAACATCCCGGCCCAAAAGAGGGGAATCAAAACCACCCACCAATGACTGGTTTTCTCAAGCGCTTTCCAAGGCAGAGTCTCACAAAAAACGATGATTCCTGCTGGTAACTTTTGGTAATGCGTCTCGTTTTTCATCAGTAAGGCAAGATGTGTATAATAAAAAACACCTGCTCGGACAGCAGGTGTTTTTTATTTAAAAGGACTCTCCAAACAAGACAGCGCTACCCCTGGACAATCATGTGGTTAACAAAGGAGGAATATTTGACCTATTTGGCCGCTGCTTCGCTTCTGGTCTTTTGAGAGGTTGCTGGACAAACCTCCATTGCTTTTTCGACAGTGTCTTTGGCAGTCAATCCGTATTTGTTTCTCAGGTCAGCAACAGACGTCGCATGCTCGACGAACTGGTCAGGCCATCCGACGCGCAGAACCGGTGTGGTGACCTGCTTGTCACCATAAAGTTCCATGACAGTTGACCCATAGCCGCCAGGCAAGTTATGATCTTCCATCGTGATGACCAAATCCGCTGCCTGCCCATAGAAAAGGGTCGTCGCTTCATCGATTGGTTTGGTAAATCGCGGGTTGATGACTGCGACGTCATAGTTGTTTTCAACCAGCTTGTCTGCTGCTTCACGGGCCATGGAATTCAAATTGCCCAGACCAAAGATGGCAATCTTGAGTCGATTGTTGTTTTCGAAATTACGGATGACTTCGGCTTTGCCAATTTCCAGTAACTTGGGTTCATCCTTAATATCGACGCCTTCTGCAGCGCCGCGTGGGTAGCGAATGAAGGTAGGATGTTTGCAGTGCGTTGCAGTGAACATCATATCAGCCAATTCATCTTCATCCTTTGGCGCCATGGCGATTATGTTGGGGATACATCGCAGGTAAGCTATGTCAAAAAGTCCGTGATGAGTAGGGCCATCTTGAGGGGAAAGGCCTGCACGATCCATGCAGAAAATGACAGGCAAATCCTGCAGAGCTGCATCGTGTATAATGCAGTCAAAGGCACGCTGCATGAATGAACTGTAAATTGCGACGACAGGATGAAGTCCCATGGTAGCCATTCCGCAGGCAAAAATAACGGCATGTTCCTCTGCGATGCCTACATCGAAATAACGGTCAGGCATTTCTTTTTCCAGGAATTTTAAACCTGTGCCGGTGGGCATGGCTGCAGTGATCCCAACCAGTGTGCTATTTTTTTTGCAGAGTTCGACCAGTTTTTTACCAAAGACATCCTGCCAGGCAGGTGGGCCGCTTTTTCCTTTGATCGCAACACCGGTTTTGATGTCGTAAGGTCCGACACCGTGCAATTTTTCAGGATGATCAACGGCTGCTTTATACCCTTTGCCCTTCTGGGTCATGACGTGCAGTACGATCGGCTGATCGCATGATTTTGCAAACTCAAGTGCCGCTATCAGCATAGGTAAGTTATGGCCATCAATGGGGCCGAGGTATCTCAGGCCCATTTCTTCAAAGATCAGGCTGCTGCCAAATCCACCGCGTCCATCTACATCACCTTTGTTGGCCGATTCTTCAAGCACCAGATTGGAGACTGTTCCCTTCAGTACTTCTTCGGCTTTATGGCCCAGTTTCAATGCCAGATCGCCCTTGGGGATTTTCTTCATCAAACGCTGGAAATCCTTCTGCAATCGATTGTAGGAAGGATTGGTGATCAATTTGTTGAGATATTGAGCGATCGCACCCACATTTTTCGCAATGGACCATTCGTTGTCATTGAGGATGCCAATGAATTTTTTGGTGGAGTGTCCAATGTTGTTAAGGGCTTCGAAAGAAATTCCGTTGGTGAGTGCTGCATCCCCAAAGATGGCAACGACATTCTCATCCGTGCCTCGCTGATCTCGGGCGACAGCGATTCCCAGAGCAGCAGAAAGCGCGGTGCCCGCGTGGGCAGCGCCGTAACTGTCATGCTCGCTTTCGGATCTGAGAGCAAAACCATTCAGACCATCCGTGGTTCGGATGGTATTGAAGCGTTCCTTTCGCCCTGTGAAGAGCTTGTGAACGTAGGTCTGGTGGCTTACGTCCCAGACAAACTTGTCATGGGGTGTACTGAAACAGCGGTGCAGAGCAATGCTCAATTCCACTACCCCCAGGTTTGGGCCGAGATGGCCTCCGTGTTTCGATAAACCCTGAATTAGTTCCTGTCGGACATCATCCGCCAAGCTCTGTAATTGATCCAAAGTCAGCTTTTTGATGTGCTCCGGGCTGTCTACCATGTCCAAATAACGACTCATATACGACTTAATTAATAAGGTGGATGATTATTCGGAATCCTCTTCCAGTGTCAATGGTTTGAGGCCAAATTCACCCTCACTTTTGGATTCCAAGAGCTGAATACGTTCTTCAGCCTTTTTCAGTTTGTTCTGGCACACCTGCTGCAAACGAACGCCTTCCTCATGGCATTCCAGAAGTTTTTCGAGAGGTAAGGACTCTTTCTCCATTGCATCCACAATGGTTTCCAGTTGCTTCAGGGCTTCCTCGAAGGAAAGCTCATCCCACTTTCCTTGGTTACTTTTGCTTGTTTTGGGTGCTTTGGCCACCAAAATATCTTATCTCAGAATTCGCTGCGAGTCCATCATGTTTCTTTTTTGTGAAAAACCTTTCTCATTGCTTGGATTCCCCCCTTGAGGCAGAGTCAAGGACCAAGAATTTCTCGTGTTATGACATCATTATTCAATTTGTGGTTGCGAGGTTTAACTACCATAATCTCCCGATGGGCTTGTGGGTGTGGTTGCTTATACCTGTCACTCCTGATTCAAGCGGAAGAAAATATCCAGTTTAATCGTGATATCCGCCCGATTCTCTCCGAGAATTGCTTTGAATGTCACGGTCCAGACCAAGCTCAGCGCAAGGGCGGATTGAGATTGGATACGCTTGCAGGTGCAACGGGGGATCTGGGGGGCAGCGCTGCAATCGTAGCTGGCAATCCTGAAGCAAGTTTGCTTGTTTCGCGAATAAAGACCCATGATGAGGACGACATCATGCCTCCTGCTGAGACGGGTAAGGAAGTCTCCGCTGAGGAGCTACGGCTTCTTGAAAGATGGATTCAAGAGGGTGCGGGTTACCAAATTCACTGGTCCTACGAGCTACCAGCACCTCCTCAGCCCCCGGTGATCGATGCTGATTCCGTTTCGATTTCCAACGCAATCGACCAATTTATCCTCAAAAAAGTGCACGAAAACGGATTGGAACAATCCCCAATGGCTGATCGCTACAGCCTTGCAAGAAGAGTAGCCTTGGATCTAACCGGCCTTCCACCCACGTTGGAAGAGGCCGAACGGTATGTCCAGGACACTGATGTGCGGGCCTTCGAGCATTATGTGGATCGCCTTCTGAAAAAGGAGGCTTTTGGTGAGCATTGGGCTCGTCATTGGCTGGATCAGGCGCGGTATGCGGATTCGGCGGGTTATGCAGACGACCCTCCCCGGACGATTTGGGCTTATCGTGACTATGTGACCCAATCCTTCAATAAAAACAAGCCTTTCGATACCTTCACGATCGAGCAACTTGCCGGAGATCTACTTCCCAATCCCACTGAAGAACAACGGATTGCGACTGCTTTCCACCGCAATACCATGACCAATAACGAAGGTGGAACCAATGATGAAGAATTTCGTAATGTTGCCATTGTGGATCGTGTCAACACCACGTGGGCGGTTTGGATGGGGACGACCATGGCGTGTGCTCAGTGTCACACCCACAAATATGATCCCATTTCGCAGGAAGAATACTTTCGGTTCTTCGATATCCTCAATCAAACTGAAGATGCGGATAAACGCAACGAAGCTCCTCTGATTACGCTTCACACTGAGGAACACAAAAAGCGGATCAAAGAATTAAAAGACGAACAAACAAAACTGCAGCAAATTTTAAAAAGTTCTTCAGTCGAGATTGATGCAGGCAGGCGTGAATGGGAAAAAATGCTGCTATCGAGCACGGAATGGTCCGTTCTGCATCCTGACCGCTGGTCTGTAAGCGAGGGAGAAAGTCTCCGAGTTGATGATGAACACGTGATTCGTGCTCCCTCACCAAGTCAACATGCTGACTATCACCTCGAGTTTTCGATTTCTGAGGACAAAGCATTCACCGGCTTGAAATTGGAAACCATACCGCAGGAAGATTTACCCAAAGGTGGAGCAGGGTTTGCGGATGGAAATTTTGTCTTATCCGGCATTGATGTCAAATTGTTGCCTTCATCAGGAAATGAAATCTCAGGGCGTTACCTGCGATTGCGATTAAAGGGGGAGAATAAGATCCTCTCCTTGGCTGAAGTGCAGGTTTTTCGGGGAGATACCAATTTGGCACTGAATGGCGAGGCAACGCAAAGTACGACTGATTTTGGAGGCAGCGCTGATTTGGCGATTGATGGCAATGTGGATGGAAATTACGCAGGTGCCAAGAGCACTACCCATAGTGCCATTTCCAACGATCCCTGGTGGGAACTTGATTTGGGCAAATCTGAATCGATCGATCGTATTGCTGTCTGGAATCGGACCGACGGTAATATTCACAACCGCCTGGATGGCGTGACCATTGAGTTATTGGACGCGTCTCGCAACACAGTGTGGTCTGAAGTGCTGAACAAGGCCCCCAAAAAAAGCGTCTCTCTCGGACTGGACGGGGCGCAAGCTATTACTTTTGCAAAAGCCCATGCGAGTTTTTCTCAAAAGGGATTTCATGCATCCAATCTGGTTGAAGAGAAAAATCAACAATCTCCAGGCTGGGCTATTGCTCCGCAGGTCAAGCAACCTCATCATCTGACCTTATTCGCTGATACCCCGGTTGAACTCACGGCTGGCAGTCAATTATCCATCAGTCTCCGTCACAGCGCCAACATCGCAAACTCAAACCTGGGTGCCTTTCGATTATCCATGACCTCTGATGAGCAAGCCTTACTCATGGCAACTACACCCATGACCATTCTCGGTTTGGTCAAAAAGCCCGTTCAGGACCGTGATCCAGCAGATCAAAAGCGCATTCTCGATTATTATCTTACCGTAACACCATCTCTGGATGATGAACGTACGCGACTGGCAGCCATCGAAAAGGAAATAAACAGTATCAAGCCCTACACCACCGTCCCCGTTCTGAAAGCTTTAAATCAGAAGCAGCGCCGTGAAACTCGCATTCAGCGAAGAGGGAATTATTTAGACAAAACAGATTTGGTGGAGCCCGGCATTCCGGCGGTTTTTGCATCCAGCCTTTCTGAAGTGCCGCGTGACCGGTTGTCCGTTGCCAAATGGTTGGTCAGTCGCGATAACCCATTGACAGCCCGCGTCATTGCGAATCGATTTTGGGAATCCTTGTTTGGCCTTGGGTTGGTGCGTAGTAGTGAGGAATTCGGAGCCCAAGGCGACCTGCCTTCGCATCCCGATTTGCTGGACTGGCTTGCTGTCGAGTTCATGGACAGTGGTTGGGATATCAAGCACATGCTGAAATTGATCGTGACCTCGGCAACTTACTGTCAATCCTCGAAAGTGACTCCTTCGCAGCTGGCGGCTGACTGGGACAATCAGTGGTTGGCACGTGGCCCTCGAGTGCGTCTTTCGGCTGAATCGATTCGAGATCAGGCTCTCTTTGCGAGCGGGTTGCTGAGCAATAAGATGTTTGGCCCATCGGTGAATCCGCCCCAACCCAAACTAGGTCTCAGCGCAGCTTTCGGAGGGGGGATTGATTGGAAAACGAGTGAAGGAGAGGATCGCTACAGACGCGGCCTTTACACGACATGGCGGCGCTCCAATCCTTACCCTTCAATGGCAACCTTTGACGCTCCGAACCGTGAGGTTTGTATCTTGAAAAGAGACCGCAGCAATACTCCATTGCAGGCACTTGTCACTCTCAATGACCCTGCTTTTGTTGAAACGGCCCAAGCCCTTGCACGGCGCATGTCAAAATCGGCTGCAAATCCTTCAGGTAAGATCAATCATGGATTTCGACTTTGTCTGACAAGACCTCCATCCAAACAGGAACAATCCTATTTACTTAAGCTTTATACCGAGGCTTACTCTACCTACGTGGACCTTGAGAAAGAGGCCTTTACCCTGGCTGGGCAGATGGTAGATAAGATTTCGCCCGAAGAGGACGTGCGCGATCTTGCGGCATTAACACTGGTTGCCAACGTCTTGTTGAATCTTGATGAGGTATTAATGAAACGGTAAATGGAAATTGGATCACACACTTATGCAAACAGAAACCCCCATGAATCCAGCTCAGCAGTTTTTGCGAAATCGCACCAGGAGGCATTTTTTCAAAGAATCTTCCGCAGGCATTGGTGCCATAGCGCTCTCTGATTTGCTTTCGAATGATACAGCGGCATCCGCCGCAAAAGGGATTGAAAACCCTTTGCGTTTGAAGCCCTCGCATTTTGCTCCCAAGGCTAAACAGGTGATTTATTTGCACCTGACCGGATCGCCCCCTCATTTGGATCTTTTTGATTACAAACCTGAATTGGTCAAACGCAACGATCAGGATTGTCCTGATGCCTTTCTCAAAGGGAAACGATTTGCGTTCACTTCGGGTGTACCCAAACTCATGGGGACGCCTCGAACTTTCAAGCGATACGGGCAAGGTGGCGTTTGGCTATCAGATGCGTTGCCCAATCTTCAGGAAGTGGCCGACGAACTCTGTGTCATTCGTTCAATGCACACAGACCAATTCAACCATGCACCTGCCGAATTATTAGTTTACACCGGATCTCCTCGCCCGGGGCGTCCATCCATTGGCTCATGGGTTACTTACGGTCTGGGAACCGAGAATCAAAACCTGCCAGGATTTGTCGTCTTGATTTCAAGTGGAGTGCAGCCCAATGGCGGGCGCAATTCTTATGGAAGCGGATTCCTGCCGTCTGTCTACCAAGGTGTTCAATGCCGATCCAAAGGAGACCCTGTCCTATTCGCATCCGACCCGGCTGGGCTTCCGCGAGATTTACGTCGAAGTAGCCTCGACACACTGAATGCACTGAATGCCCTTCAGGCCGATGAATACGGGCATCCCGAGACATTGACTCGTATGGCTCAGTATGAACTGGCCTTCCGGATGCAGACATCGGTTCCCGAAGTAATGGATATTTCCAAGGAAAAAGAAGGGACACTGGAGGATTACGGAGCTCAGCCTGGAAAAGCGAGCTTCGCTAACAATTGTCTCCTGGCTCGTCGCTTGGTAGAGCAGGGGGTGCGTTATGTACAGTTGTTTGACTGGGGATGGGATTTTCACGGAACTGGACCCGGTGAAGATATTCGTGACGGGTTGACCAATAAATGTGCCACCATGGAAAAACCTGTTGCAGCACTCATTCGAGACCTTCGCCAGCGAGGTATGTTGGACGAGACATTGATTGTATTGGGCGGTGAATTCGGGCGTACGCCATTCCGGGAAGGGCGTACTGCAAAAGGCGATATTTTGGGACGCGATCATTTCCCTGATTGCTATTCGATGATGTTGGCGGGTGGCGGAATCAAAGGGGGTATGACCTATGGTTCATCTGATGAATTGGGCTTCAGCGTTGCAGAAAATCCTGTCCACATCCATGACTTGCAGGCAACTCTCTTGCATCAATTAGGCTTCGATCATGAGCAATTGACTTTCCGTTTTCAAGGACGAGACTACCGCTTGACCGACGTTGCAGGTGAGGTCGTTACTCCCATCTTGACATGATGATTTTCGGGGGGGGAGACCGCTAATCGAAGATGGCATGCAGGTGGATTTGATCGGGCGCGGTGGTATCAATCGTAATCTGTCGAGTGATCGCTTCCCTGTTTGACCATCGTTGAAAGGATCTACCTTCGTTTGCAATGGCGGTAGCCACAACTGGTATTCCTTTGAAATAAATACCACGGTCATTTGGCAGGGATTGGCTGGTGATGGAGTTTATTTTGATATGGCCGGCATCCTGCGGTTCTACCGTTGCGATGATTTCACAGGTTCCGTTTTTGAGGTTAAAATGATCCATCAAATCCTGTCGAAGTTTATCTGGGCGACTCTCAGCAAATCCCCTCAAATCGTCTATGTTCTTTTCCCATTGTTGAGTGGTGAATGGCACATCTTCTTCATCAAAAGGTGAACCATGGTTGCGTTCCAATAATGAAAACCAACTCCAGCGCGCAAGGTGTTCAGGCATTTCACCTCTGATCACGGATGCCATCTCATTAATGATGTCAACGACGCGTTGGCTTTCGAAATCGGTGTTTAAAAGATCTGCACATCGATTGATGAACTGGATTTTGAAGCCATCATTCTCCAGCATTTTTCTTAACAAAAGGGTGCGTCCTGATGCATTGGGCCATCCTGTGCCTGATCCGGAAGTGTTCGTGTAAAATTCGAACATATTGTTGTAATCAGAAAAATCACGCTTCATTGCCGGGAGATAGACCTCAGGTGGCCAGAGGTTGAATCCGTAGTCCTGATCATAAAGCATCCATCTGAAGGTTCCATCGTTTTGATGACGCCATTGCTTGATATTGCCAATATCAAAGTTCTGGAAATAGATAACGGCGAGATGGTAGTCGGTAAAACTGGAAACATTGATATAATCCCTGATCACACGCTCATAGCGCGTGTTGGATCTTAGTGAACCTCCTTCCAGGTAACTTCTCATTCTATTGTAATGAGTGGAAGTTCCCTTATTGGCTGAACCATACCCTTCAATTAAATCAATTTGACCGGCATCAACGGCATGATGGGATGCGACGTAATGTTCATTTAATTTTTCACGCAGATTGTAAATTCCCCAATAGTCGCCATTGAGGTAAACGATGACGGGTCGGTAAGCTTGTTGATCCACATTTAAATGATCGGCTGCATGTTGCATCATGGCATCCCTCATCAATGTATAATTGCCGTTCACAAAATAGCTTCCGTTTGAACGCCGGCGTCCAAAAGCATTGATTTCAGATCGAGGTGGAATCTGATGGGTGCTTTGATTATCGTTTCCTGAATTTCGTAGTATGAATGATTCAAACTCTTCCAAGCCCATTTCCGGGAAAAGAGGATATCGAACCTTGCCTTTTCCGTATTTGCTTCGCGCGAAGAAGGAGAGGGATTTTTGTGGATAGCCACGTGAGCCCCATCCTCCAAAGATTTTGACGCCCAGTTTTTGTTGGAAACCGAGCTCACCATCAGGTTCGTAGAGTTCCAAGGAGATTGGGATTTCCCGGTCACGCCATGCATTCGAGGCGGAGTAGGGGAAATTGGCGTTAACGGTCCCTCGATTGCTGAACATGTGATCTCCAAATCCATAAAGAAAGCCATCTTCAATGTCGAAATGATGTGCGGGTGCAGCCAAAGAAATCACGGTAATGGAATGAGGGGAGCGAATGAAGAAGGTGCCCGTCACTTCGTCACTCAGGTTTCCATTCTGATCTACGCTTATGGCTCGCAGGACCGATGTTGAGTGCAGTGTAATGGCTGTGTCATAATCTAAACCATTTTCAAAAGGATCATCACCATTTATTGAATAACGAATACTCTGGTTTTCTGAGAGCGTGCTTAATTCAAGTCCGGTTGAAAGCGGGTAAAACCCTGGCTCACTGGAGAAAGATGGAGCCTCCACAAAAACAATCCCCTCGGCTGCGTTGATTTTTCCTGGAGTGGCTGAGGCTTTTTGAAATTGAAACCAGTCGGAGCCAGTTGATTCAGCGCGTCCTAATGTGGTGTCATCATCCAAGCTGCCAATCCGTATGGCATCGACTACCTGTCCATGTGTGTTACTTAACAATAGAGGTTCACCGTTCGCACTGATTTTGAACGAGGTGTGGATTTCTGACCCTGAATCAAGGCGATCTTTGCCTGAGGCGAATATTATTTGCAAATCTCCGGGTCTCAGTGACACGTCCGGAAAAATCCACTTATTGCGTTCATCGACACTATCCGATAGTGACCAGCCTTGCAGAGAAACGTTTTCATCTCCTGAATTATAAAGTTCGATCCAATCTGAAAAATCACCATCAATATCTTCCAAAAGACTCGTATTGGCTGAGCAAATTTCAGAAATTATCACCCCTGAATTCGCCGTTGAGATGATATCGTCTGTTATTTCGACCCTATAAAAAGCCATATTGTCCCCGGGAAGTAAAAGTTCGATTATCCACTGCGAGCTGCCGGGCGCAGGCGTAGTGGCAGCAGGAATTTTAACCCATGATTCTTCAGGGGCAGAGACTGATGAGGAAGTGAGGATTTGAAACTTTGGATTCTCAGAGATTGTTTGATATTCAACTGAAAAGACAAGCGTCCCGTTTTGATTGATATGTGCATCCCCAATAAAAGGTGCATCCGCACCTGCAGCGGTAAAAACCAAAACCCCAAGAAGTGCTAAACATCGTAACATCATCCTCATTTAACTGGCACATGTATAATCAAGCCAAGTTAATTATCTTTGTGCTTTATTGATAACCAATAAAATGCAGGGTTGCTTGTTGTGCTGCCCTGCATTTGAGAAAAAGCTCCCATCAAGTTTGCCTCGCCGAATTGAAGGGCTCTCATTGTAGTGGTAGCTTTTTTCATTTTTGTATGGGCACTCCAGGCAGGGCGATGCATGAGGCTCCGGGGCTACATTAGCCAAGAATGCTCAGCGATTCATTTTGCTGCTGGATCCACTGGGTAGAGCTGTGTTCTGGCTCAGTCACCCCTCATGGATGAAAAGGTCCTAGATCATCTCCGAGTTGATAATTTTACTTTGAGAGAATCATATCCATTGGGTCGCTGGTATTTTTCCTCTTCCTCAACGTGCTGCGTACTGCTCAGAACGGTAACCGCTGAAATCCGGTCAGTCATTGCTTTCAATAAACTACGCACAATTAACCGAGCATGCGGTGCTCCAAGACAAAGGTGAGCTCCAAAGCCAAAAGAGATATGTGGGTTCGGCTTGCGGTCGAGTCGAATTTCTTCAGGTCTCTCAAAAACGTTTTCATCGAAATTAGCTGATGCCCACCCCAGCGACACACGGCCATTTGGATTTACTTTTGCTCCTTGAACATCGGTCTCAACAGGGCAGACTCGCCCAATGTGAGTCAACGGCATGAAGACACGAAAAAACTCTTCACTGGCATGAATGATGCGTTTTGAATCTTCGCGCAGGTAATCCAGAGTATCAGGGTTTTCACCTATGTACGCTACGATTGAGGCTATGCTGTGGATGATGGTATCTCTTCCGCCAGCGAATGTCAGGTTAGCAAACCCCATCATTTCCTCTCTTGTCAGCGAACGACCACGAAACTTGGCCTGTGTCAGAGCACTGAAAAAATCCTCACCGGGATTGGATGCGGCACGATCCAATTGTGCGTGTAAATAATCTTCGAGCGCGGTTCCTTTCTTGGCCAGAGCACCGTCCACTTTGAAAACGTGTATGCCCCAATTGATCCATGTGTCTGCTTCTGATTCAGGCACGTTCAACAAGTAGGTGAGGGCGCGTGATTGAATGGGGAGTGCGAATTCGTTCACCACTTCAATGGATTCCCTCCCAGTGGCGTCATCGAGTTTTTCTTTGATCAATGATTCAACTTTACCAGCGACCTCAGTCGTTTTGGAGCGCTGGAAAAAAGGCTCTACAATATTTCTATACTCAGTGTGTTCTGGTGGATTAGTCTCAATTGGTAATTGCCGCATGGTGCGTACGTCTTCCTCCGAAGGAATAGGTACTCGAAAGGGGGCGTCGGAACTAAATGTTTTCCAATCCTTTGCTGCCTGACGTACATCGGCATGGCGCAGGATCATGGGCACTGATTCACCTTGGAAAGGACATTTCAGAACGCCATCTTTTCGGCGTGCCTCCGCAAACGGATCACGCGGTGTAGGGGTATCGCTCATTTGGAGTACACCGTAAACCTTACAGGCAGGGGTTCAAGCCAAAGTGAATTTTGATCTCTGGTGGAGTTCAATAAAACCTATCGACTAGAGTAGTGAGACTGAGAGAATGTGAAGAGTGCGCATAACGCGTCTAATAGAATAGTCACATTAATCAAAGACCCCTGTTCTGCGGAACTCCCTGAGCATGCCCAAATATGAAAACATGCATCAAGCAAACCCGACAATTTTCTGCCATTATTCGATTCATCAGCGGAACGCTGCCCGCAAAAAGCTTTTTGAAAAAGGCAGTCCTCATATTTGGAATATCATCGACCATGTTTCTGCCAGCGGGATCATTGGCTAGCGATGAAAATGAATTTGAAGACTTTGGGGCAAGTAGCTTGGATCCGCAAACGAAGCTCTTCTGGGAAATTGGTTACAATAAAGTTAAAGCCACCGCGCCGATCCATATCCACTTTGCCCAAGCCTTGCCCAGCAATTACAGAGGTCGCGATGCCGATTGGGATTGGGATAGTTGGAAGACGGATACAAATCAACTGCTGAGGAAGAAACTTTTCCCACTGATCGGTGCTTATGAGCATTATTATTTTCTTATCGATTACCACGGTTATGATGCAGATGATGATAGCATCGTTGCTCAGGCGAGAATCATCGGTGGAGACGTGAACATGACCAAAGACGGTTTCACGGGTATTTCGGGCATGCATATGAATGATGATGGATGGAGAGTTCCCCTGCACATGTCACGCATTCCAGATGACGAATATTGCCCTCGATCCGAGGGCTGTCTTCGTGACCGGCTGACTTCATCTGTCATTCATGAGTATCACCATGTCATGATGTGGCATCAGATGATGAATAACTACCAATCCAGAAACTCTGGAGGGACTGTATCCGAGCCCGATTACTGTCCGCCATGGTTCGGCGAGGGTGCTGCAGCAGTGTTGCCCTTTTTGCTCGGTACGGAAAACGGACGCGATGGACTCCGTAGCCGTATCAAGCATGTATTGGACATGATCAAGAGTAATCCTTCGCTCGACTTTGAGCATATGAAAGACTGGGACACCTGGACAACCCCTCCTTTATCTTTCGATCCATTCATTCCGCTCGCTTGCTACATGGCGATCCGCAGTAGCTGGCAAGTAGCCTTGGTTGACTCTTTTCGTGCCATGGGGCTGCAGCCTTATCCTGGCGATTTCGACGCCTTGCTTCTGGCGTTTGTTGGCGCGAACGAGCATGACTTCCTCAATCAGGCGCTTGCCTTTTTTCGGTTGAGTAGTACTTCGCCGGCCACGCTCATGCCTCCTGAAATCCCTCTGAATGAGCTCATCGGACCACCTTCGATCAAAAGGCTTCCCTGACGTTTTTTAAACGAGATAGTCTTCATTGAACATAGGACAGTATCCTAATGCTTCCTCAGTCGGCCATGGATTCTGAGGCCATCCATGTGGAATTCAGACTTCAAGATGTGGGCTTCCGCGCATTGATTAAGTTTTCCAAATGGGATTGATTGCCTGGTTGGATTTTGCAATCTTTCACGCATGCTTCGACCGAGAAAAAAGTATACCGTGCGTGATCTTCAGTTATTGAAAGGTAAGCGCTGTCTAACACATATCCATGTCAAGTCACCTGAAGAGGCAACCGCTGCGGAGCAGGCGGGAGTCGATTTGATGAGCTGCAGTTTTGATTCGCCAGCAGCGCAGCAGCGATTTCCAAGTTTAGTCGAGGCAGCACCGAACAGCTTTTTATCTGGGGCGACTCCTCATGGTATGGCGACTCCTGAAGAAGCCATTCGAGTCGGTTTCAAGGCGTTGGAAATGGGAGCTAGTTCGGTTTACTGTTCCGCTAGCCCTTTTATCATCGAAGCCATGGCACGTGAGCGAATTCCTGTAGTTGGGCATCTTGGAATGATTCCTCGACATGTGACCTGGACAGGGTATCGGGCCATCGGTAAATCTGCGGAAGAGGCACAGGGGCTTTACCAAAGCATGAAAGAATTGGAGAGTGCGGGTGCTTATGCCGCCGAATTGGAGTGTGTCCCGCACAACTTTGCTTCCTGGTTGAGCTCCCGAACCCCGTTGATTCTGATGTCTCTTGGATCGGGTGGTGGATGCGATACTCAATTTCTATTCTCCGATGACATTCTTGGCGATTACGATGAACGACTGCCTCGGCATGCAAAAGCATATCGGAATTTCCTTGAAGAAAATCGAAGGCTTCAGCAGGAGCGGATTGCTGCCTTTGGTGAGTATGTCTCAGATGTGAAGGAGGGGCGATTTCCAGAACGTTCCCATCTTGTCGAAATGGACGATCACCTGCTTGCAGAAGTCACTCAATCGATTGAGCGCAACAAGTCTTGATTAGATGCGATACTTCTCGAGAACCCATTCTGGTATGGGTTCTGCTCGTTGGGTAGTCAAAGAGACCATGGTGTAATGTGATTTGCCTTTACAACAGAGTTTATCGGTTGTTTTTCGAATGATCTCGAAGTGAACGCAGACCCCGGTTCGGAAAAAGTCCTGGATCCAGGTCTTCACTTTAAAACGATCTCCCAAACCGAGCGAACGTTTATATTCAATGTAGAAATCTCGCACAAACCAGCCCAGACCTTCTTCCATGAATGCTTCCATCGAAATGCCATAGCATCGCTTCATCTGATCGAAGCGAGCTGCTAAAACGTAGTCCTGATATTTGCTGGCATGGACGTGTTGAAACATATCGATATCATCAGGTCTGACGTCCATTTCACTTTCAAATATCGTGCGGTTGGGTTCAAGGTAATCTAAAGCTTTTTCCCTCATGGTTTCATTGTGTTTTCATAACAACCCTATCTTTTGGCCTGCGCTTGATCGATCAATTTCAAAGATTCTTTGATCAGGATTTCTCCTGTGTTCTCACCTAAAGAAACT
>ERZ1046740.1045-NODE-1045-length-20604-cov-21.537350_pt1 | contig 20604 bp, 19 predicted proteins | sample MGYA00383093_ERZ1046740 | MGnify/ENA primary metagenome ERZ1046740 (study PRJEB29581, sample SAMEA5548363) | metagenome | biome: marine; feature: coastal; material: water | depth 25 m | study: Short-term variability in the microbial, nano- and picoplankton... | reverse complement strand
GGGATGGAAATACAGCGTTGATTTAAAAACAGGACTTAAAAAAACCTATGATTGGTATTTAAATAACCAATGATTAGTAAACTCAAATCACTCAAAAACCATCAAGGTTTTATAAAGTACTTTAGGAACACCTCGTGGCTATTTGCTGAAAAGATACTAAGAATGATAGTTGGATTATCTGTAGGAGTTTGGGTGACTCGTTATTTAGGTCCAGAACAATTTGGTCTTTTATCTTATATAGTCAATTTTGTTGGATTATTCTCTGTTATTTCAACGTTAGGCTTAAGTGGTATCGTTGTTAGAGAAATAGTGAAAAATAAAAATAAAAATAAAAATAACAAGCTTATTGGTACTGCTTTTTGTATTAAAGTTGTTGGCACGGTCGTGACTTTGATTGTTGTAGCTATTGTAGTTGCATTTACTTCTAATGATGTTTATACAAATACATTGATTTTGATTGTTGCTTCGGGTGTTGTTTTTCAAAGTTTTAATGTAGTCGATATGTATTTTCAGGCTAAATTAATGAATAAGTATGTGGTTTATGTGAATACAATTACTCTTTTTATTTCGTCAATTGTAAAAATTATTTTAATTCTTAATGAAGCCCAATTGATTGCCTTTGTTTATGTAATTTTATTTGATAGCGTTGTATTGGCGATTGGTTTTATTTATTTCTTTCTTACAAAGTCTAATCTGAACATTCAAAATTTAGCATTTAACAAGTCAATAGCAATTGATTTATTGCGAGAAAGTTGGCCGTTAATTTTTGGCGCATTTGCAGCTTCCATATATATGAAAATTGACCAGGTTATGATTAAAGAAATAATGGACACAAAGTCAGTAGGGTATTATGCGGCAGCTGTTCGATTAAGTGATGTGTGGCTTTTTATTACAGTAATTCTTACCAAGTCGCTTGCTCCAGCAATTATTAATGCAAAAAATAAGAGTCGTCAATTATATGTTAGTAGACTTCAAAAGATGTATGATTTATTGGTTAAAATAGCTGTAATCGTTTCCATTATTATTTTCCTATTTTCTAATGAAATTATTATTGTATTATATGGAAAAGAGTATAGCCCAAGTGTTGAAATATTGAATCTTTATATATGGTCTATAGTGTTTGTCTTTCTTAGCAATGGCTCTTGGTTGTATTATACAAATGAAAAATTGCAAAAAATTGCAAGCATGAGATTGTTTTATGGCGCGATAATAAATATCGTTTTAAATATTTATTTAATTGAAATTTTTGGATTGAAAGGAGCCGCATATGCCACGCTTATCTCATACTCAATATCAAGTTATTTTGTTAACTTTTTTTACGATAAAACCAAAATGAATTTTATTTTACAAACACAGTCGATTATAAATGTATTCAATGTTAAAACTTGGCTGAATCCTATAGGTGTAGATATAAAATGGAAAAATTAAAAGTTTTAGATTTAAAAACACGCGAGCTTAGTGCTGATTTAACGAGCGATTTATATTTTTATGAAAATAAAGTATTGAGAGCAATAAATGACGATTATGTGGATCACATAAAAACTATGCTTAATAACGGTTTTATTGACGAGCTAATGAGAAAGCATTTATTCCCTAAAACAAAAATTTCAAATATAGAGATAGAGGGTTACTCTTTAGTTATAGAGCATGAAAACATTATCCATTGGAACTATCCGTACGAATGGTCTTTTAGTATGTTGAAAGACGCATCTCTTCTTATTTTAGAAGTTAACGACATTGCAAATAAATATAACTATCAAATTATGGATGCGCACTCTGGAAATGTAACCTTCAATATGAATAAACCTCAGTATATTGATTTAGGTAGTTTTATTAAATTTAACAATCAAGAAAATCCTACTTGGGTAAGTTATAGTTTGTTTTATAATTATTTCTATATTCCCTTATATTTATGGTCAAAAGGCTATTCAGAAATAGCTAGAAATTTCTTTTTAGTAAGGGGGCGCTTCAATGAACAAGAATTTTTTAAAATAAAACACCCTATATTAAGTTTTTTTATTGGCTCTTATGGGGGGAAAATAGCGACAAATATTAAAACCATCGTACTAACTTCAGAGTCTAAAATTAAATTTAAAATTAAAAATTCTTTTAAAAAAATAATGGCATTATTAATTCATAAAGTTTTTAAAAAATATTTCACTATCAGAAAGATAAAGCATCAGATATTTAAAATTAAAAAACCCATTGAAAAATCTATGTGGAGCGATTATCACAGTAAAACTAAACCGAGTAACAAAAAAAGGTTTATTAGGATAACTGAAATTATAGCCACTTTAAAAGACGCAACATCTTTGACAGAGGTTGCATCTAATCAAGGAAAGTTTGCGCAATTTGTTCTAGAAAATACTCATTTAGAAAGAATCATTGCCAGTGATTATGACAGAGAGGCAGTTGACACAATGTATCTAAATTGTAAAAACAATAATCAATTTCTCCCTATTCTTCTTGATGTTGCAAAACCACAAGGAAGGATGTGTGATAAACCCGTTACTGAAAGGATTAAAGGTGATATAGTTGTGGCGCTTGCAGTGACTCATCACCTTGTCCTAACTCAAGGAAATCCTATTGATTATATCTTTAGGCAACTTTCTTCTCTTTCTAACAAATATGTTATTGTTGAGTTTATGCCTATAGGGCTATATTATGGTGACATTGAGAATATTCCTCAAGTGCCAGATTATTACAACTTAGACTGGTTCAAGAGTAATTTTATAAAATATTTTGATTTAATTCTAGATGAAAAATTAGAAATTAATAGACATGTTTTCGTGGGAAAGTTAAAAACATAAATGTTAATTAGTTAAGAAACGGAATTTTAGTATTGTGCTTTTTAATTCATATGAATTTATCTTTGCGTTTTTACCAATAACTTTTGCTGTTTACTTTTATCTAAATCAAAAAAAACTCATAGAAGTTTCCAAAGGTTTTTTGGTGTGCAGTAGTTTATTTTTTTTATAGTTGGTGGGACGTTGTTTATTTGCCTATTATATTATCATCAATAGTATTTAATTATATTATTGGTGAGAATTTAAATAAATCAAGCGACAATAAAAAAGATTATCAAAAGCAAGCGATTCTAATTCTTGGAATCACTTTTAATTTATCGTTACTTGCTTATTTCAAATATAGTGATTTCTTTATAAGTAACTTTAACATTGTTTTTAATGACAATATTGAGCCATTAAAGCTTATATTGCCTTTAGCAATTTCATTTTTTACTTTTCAACAAATAACTTATTTAGTTGATAGTTATAGACAAGAAATTGGAAAACAAAATTTTCTTAATTATGTACTTTTTGTAACGTTTTTCCCGCAATTAATTGCTGGACCAATTGTTCATCATAAAGAAATGATGCCTCAATTTTCCAAAATCAAGAATAAGGTTAAAAGTTATAAAAACATAGCTATAGGCATATTTCTATTCTCAATAGGCTTATTTAAAAAAGTTGTCATTGCCGACACTTTTGCAAAGTGGGCGAGTGCGGGTTTTGATACTATAGAAAAATTAAATCTATTTGAAGCTTGGGCGACTTCGCTATCTTATACATTCCAATTATATTTTGATTTTAGTGGTTATGCAGATATGGCGATTGGTTTGGCTTTATTGTTTAACATTAAACTTCCTATTAATTTTAATAGCCCATATAAAGCAACTAACATACAAGACTTTTGGAGAAGGTGGCATATTACCTTAAGTAGTTTTTTAAGGGATTATGTATACATACCCCTTGGAGGCAATAGAAAAGGTAAGTTCAGAGAATATAATAATTTAATGATAGTTTTTCTGTTGGGTGGATTTTGGCATGGCGCAGGGTGGACTTTTGTATTTTGGGGGCTTTTGCATGGATTAGCAATTATTATTCAAAAAGAATGGGAAAGTTTAAATATTAAACTTTGGAAATGGCTTTCCTGGTTGATTACTTTTAATTTTGTTAATATTGCATGGATATTTTTTAGAGCTGAAGATTGGAGTGACGCTGTAAAAGTACTGAGTTCAATGTTTAGTTTGAGTAATGTCGTTTTGCCAAATTTTCTGCAATCAGAATTGATTTTTTTGTCTCAATATGGAATTAGTTTTACAGCATGGCTAAATAATATAGGTGATTACACTGTTGTGGTTTGGTTGTTTTTTGCTTTTATTGTAGTTCTTTTATTTGATAACTCCATTCAAAAAACGAACAACTTTCAATTAAATTATAAAACCGCTTTATTCTCTAGTACGGGCTTTCTACTAGGTATTCTTTCGCTCCATAAAGCATCCGAATTCTTGTATTTTAATTTTTAATAGGTGTAGTTTATGAATGTTAAAAAATGGGTAAGTTTTTGGTTTTTCCTAACTATTGTGATTTTATTTGCTATTGCCGGGTTTAATTATTTAATAGATCCTTTTTCTGTGAATAACAATCAGCTACTAAGCCTTAAAAAAGCAGTGGGAGATGATAGAAATAAAAAAGTTTCTTATGTTAAAAATCTTAAAAATATAGATAATTTAATTTTAGGTAGTAGTCGTTCTAGAAGAATAAACCCAAAAGACGTTAATGATTTTTTAGATGGATACACATTTAATTTCTCTGTTGAGAGTGCTCGCCCAGAAGATTACTACGGAATATTGCTGTATTTAGAAAAAATTGGAAAGGTGCCAAAAAATATTATAATTGGATTTGATTTTGATATTTTAAGAAAAGGCTCCCCTCATACGCAGTTTATATCAAACAATGAGCTAAATTTTACGAATGCTACTCACACCAAAAGCCGTTTATTTTTTAAATATTTAAATATTGATACATTTAAATTTAGCATTCAAACAATCTATCACAATATTTTTAATACAAAGGAAAATAAGAAGTTTGATAGCAATAATGGTTTTTTGTTTTGGCATCAAAGGGATGATTTAATTAAACGTGGAGAATATAATCATTTTCAAAAAATAAAGATACATTCGAAGAGGCATTTTAAAATTGTGTATTCAAACGGAGAATATGGTGATTTTTCAGGCAAAAGGATTGGGTATTTAAAAGCAATAAAATCTTTTGTTAAGAAGTATAATATTAAACTATACACTTATTTAACACCCGTTCATTGTTATCATCTAGACAAAATAAAAACCCACAAGCCATTAAATAATACTTTAGTAAAATTTAAAGCCTTACTTGCAACACAATTTAACTATCTAGATTTTATGGTTCATAATAAATATAATTGTGATGAAGAAAATTTTTATGATGCCGTACATCAATCTTATTATATTAACAAGTTAATTGTAAATGATTTGTTTTCCAGTATACTGATGTACGGTAAGGAACAGCGCTTTTAAATTTGATTAACAACAATTAACTGTAAAAAAATGAAGATATTGATTTTTGGTATTGATGGATTGGGAAAAGATTCACTAGAAAAATTAGGACTTTCAAAACTTGCCAAAAGAATGGAGCGTGGCATTGTTAGCAATCCAAAAATTCACAATATAATTAGTCGTGGATGGCCTGAGGTTTATACAGGAAAAAATGCATTTCAGATAGGGACATTTTATCAATCTCCAGAACTAAAAAATGGAAGCATATGCCCTACTAACAAAACGGGTCTAAACTATGTTAAATGTAAGTTTAAGGATGAATATTTACTTTGGAATCGTTTAAATGACTATGGATATAAGGTTGGGTTGTTTACTATTCCAACAATCTCTGAACCAGAACAAGTAAATGGTTTTTGTGTTGCTGCAACTGGCGCAGGAAGGATTAATAATAGACTTTCGGAGCAGGATTTTTACCCCAAAGAGATAGTAAGAGAGTTAGATATTTCTAATGTTGATTTAGGTTTGCGTATGGGTTATGGCGCATACCTACCAGACTCAATACAAGATTTAGAAACAACAACAAATAAACATATTGTCGATTATTTTGATTTGCTAAATAAGCTGGTAGATAAAATGCCAGTTGATGTTTGTTTTGCGGCAAGTCGTTTTGTCAATGAGATGGCCACGAAATTTATTGGCTTACTTAATGATAACCCAAAAAATAGTTTTGATATAAAATTAAAAAAAGCAGTGTTAGGTTTGTGCTCAAACTTTGATTCGCAGTTAGATTGTTTCATAAACAAAGTTAAACCTCAACACCTTTTTGTGGTTTCTGATCATGGTTTAGGTCGACTCAATTACGAATTAAACTTGAATCAGTTTTTATATGAGGCAAACCTAATCAAAAAAAGCCCAAAATTCTCCAACTGGAAAGATATTCTTCGCCCTTTGTATTATTACTCTAAAAGAAAGATTTTCCGTAAAAAAATAGGAGTAATATTGCCTAAATACAATCTTGATAATTCAAGTTTTTTTTCTATAGGGTTTACTAATGTTATCTATCTTAATGACGACAGGTTTTCTGGCAAATCATATTCTAATTCAGATCGTGAAAAGTATTTAATAAGCACCATTAAAGAACTAAATATTAAGGCTAAAAATGACGGGGTAGAGAACCTTATTAGGTTCGAACAAAATTATGTAAAGAGTAGCCTATTTCCATCGCCTGATATAGTTTGTAAAATTGCAACTGGTATTACGAACTCTGAAAGAAGAAAACATACTTTATGCCAGCAAGAATTTATGTTTGAAAAATTTTTTAAAGAAGGGTTTTACGGTGAATATTCTGGTTGCAAAACAGAAGATACAATAGCAAGTTACTTAGGGGATAATAGCGATATGATTAATTTTAAAAATTTAACCAATGTATATGACTCAATTCTTAAAATTGCAGAAAGTGAAAAGAAATGAAAATAGGTATTTTGACATTTCATGAAGGTATAAATCATGGTGCTTTTTTTCAGGCATACGCTACCTTTTCTTACTTGAAAGAAGCAGGCTTTGATGTTGAAGTTATAAACTATAAGAATAAAAAACATTTTTTTTTAGAATATAAAGCATTTTTTTGGACCAAACATCCTGTTAACTTATATAAAAATATTGCAAAGATATTTTTATTTAAAAAAGCGCATAAAAAGTTCAAGCTAACTAATTTTAGTACTAATATTGGCGATATTGATACTTCAAAATATGACGTAATAGTAGTTGGAAGTGATATAGTATGGGATTATGAGTGGGATTTCATTGGAAGTGACCCTGTTTATTTTGGGCATGGTTTGCATGCTAAAAAACTAGTTTCTTATGCACCAAGCATTGGGAAGGTCGATTTAAGTAATGTCATTCCAGAATTTGTGCAAGAAGGGTTAAAGAAATTTGACAACATATCTGTTAGAGATGAAAGTACAGCTCTCTTAGTTAAAAACATTCTTGGGGAAGACCCTGAAATGGTTGTAGATCCCGCTTTTATTTATGATATAAGCGGTCAAGAGATAGATCACGATGAAAAAGTAGACTATATGCTAGTTTACGCATACCACCTTAGAGACAAAGAAATACAATCTGCAATTTCATACGCAAGGAGGCACAATTTAAAATTGATTTCTATTGGTTATTTTAACCCATGGTGTGATAAAAATATTACTAACATAGGTCCATTCGAATGGCTGGGTTATTTTAAAAATGCAAAAACTGTTTTAACAGGAACCTTTCATGGAACAATATTTTCTATCAAATATGCAAGAAATTTTGTCACGTGCGCTAACTTACACATAAAGCCAAAGTTAAAGACTATCTTGGGAAAAATTGGACTAACTAGCCGAATGATAGAGAACGGTGATATAGCTAAAGTTCTAAATACTGAAATAGATTATTCCTTAGTAAATAAAAAATTAATTTTGTTAATAGGTAGCTCAAGAAAATATTTATTGAAAGCTATTAATGATTAATGTGGGCAATGAAATGAAAGTACTAATTGTTAATACTTCAGATATAATTGGAGGAGCGGCTAAAGCCGCATATAGGCTTCATAGGGCGTTGTTAAGTCAAAATATTAATAGTCAAATGTTGGTGCAGGATAAAAGTGGTGACGACTACACAGTTTTATCAGAAGCAAATAAAATCAAAAAATATATAAATAAATTGAGGCCACTGATAGACTCTATACCTGTTAGATTCTATAAAAATAATGGAAAAACTCTTTTCAGTCCTTCTTGGCTTGGTTTTAACAATATTATTAAGAGAATAAATGAGATAAACCCAGATATTGTACACGTCCATTGGGTTGCAGGCGGCATGATGCGAATTGAAGATATTGCTAAAATTAACGCACCAATTGTTTGGAGTTTGCATGATATGTGGGCGTTCACCGGCGGTTGTCATTACGATGAGTTTTGCGCTAATTTTAAAAATGATTGTTTAGAATGCAAAGTTCTTAGTAGTGTTAATTGCAGATTAAGCAGCAAAGGCCTTTCAAGGCGAAAGTATATTTACAACAAAATAAGACATTTGAGAATAGTTCCTACTAGTTACTGGATTAAAAATCAAGCGACCGATGGTTTTGCAGCTAAGTATATAGATAGAGTTTTATATAATCCACTCGACACATCTTTGTTTAAAAAATTTCCCAAACAAGCAGCGCGTAATTTTTTTAATATCGGCACAGATAAAAAGGTGATATTATTCGGATCAATTGGCGTTTCGTCAGACAAAAGAAAAGGATTTGAAAAGTTACTTAGCGCTCTATCCTTATTAAAAACTCGTAGTTTCGTTCTATTAATTGTTGGATCGACAAAGCCAAAAGATGACAGACTTTCAGAGTTTAACACTTTGTATATCCCTGCACTAAGAGACGAAATATCATTGCCTTTAATATATAACGTTGCAGATGTAACTGTCACCCCTAGTTTGCAGGAAACTTTTGGGCAGATATCTTCTGAATCTTTAGCATGTGAAACTCCTGTAGTTGGATTTTTTGCAACAGGAACGGCAGATATTGTTGACCATAAAATAAATGGATATTTAGCAAAACCTTTTGATGTAACTGATTTAGCTAATGGAATAGACTGGGTGTTAAATAACAATAATTATAATGATTTATGTAAAAATGCAAGAGAAAAGGTTATAAGAGAGTTTAGTAGTGATATTGTGGCTAAAAAATATATTGAGCTTTATCAAGAGATAATCAATGATGCAAAATAATAAACCTTTAATTAGCGTAGTTACTGTTGTTTACAATGGCGCTGAGTTTTTAGAAGATACAATTACAAGTGTTATTAATCAAACCTATGACAATATCGAATATATTATTATAGATGGTGGCTCAACTGATGGTACGCTAGATATTATTAGAAAATACGAAGATAATATTACCTATTGGATTAGTGAGCCTGATAAGGGGATGTATGAGGCCATTGATAAAGGATTTAAAGTTGCTAAAGGTGAGATTTTGGCTTGGTTAAATGCTGATGACATTTATTATTCCGGCACTCTGAATATAGTGTCAAAAGTTTTTAAGAACCAGTACATTCAGTGGCTTACAGGGGTTCCTAGCCTTATTAATAAAGATGGAGAAATCATTGCAGTAGAGCATCCAAAACATTATTTTAGGTATTTTATATCTAAAGGTTATTATAGGGGTGATTGCTTGGGGTTTATTCAACAAGAAAGTACGTTTTTTAGAAATAAGCTGTATAAAAAGAAACCGTTAGATATATCCCTTAAACTTGCAGGAGATTACAAGTTATGGATAGACTTTTCTGAAAGCACTAAACTCTATACTGTTAAGACTACATTGGCTTCTTTTAGGGTTAGACCTGGTCAGAAAAGTTCAGATATAAACGCATATTATGCCGAATGTAGTAAAATAAATAAAGCCATAAAAATAAACTTTTTAAAGTATTTTTTAAAGCCATTAAGCATCTTGTTTAATAATAAATTAATTAAACTACACAATATAGATGACTAGTGATAAAAACCAGCCTTTAATTAGTATAGTTACAGTAGTTTTTAACGGTGTTGAATTTTTAGAAGATACAATTATAAGTGTTATTAACCAAACCTATAACAACATCGAATACATCATTATAGATGGCGGCTCTACTGATGGCACGCTAGATGTAATCAGAAAATATGCAGATAATATAGACTACTGGACGAGTGAACCTGATAAAGGTATTTATGATGCGATGAATAAAGGCATAGAGAGAGCAACAGGAGGTGGATTGTTGTTTTTGAATGCAGGTGATTATTTTTCAGGGAGTGTATTTAACGAAAATATTACGATACCTGGATTTTTATTGGTAAAGTATATTAATATTTTTAACCAACTTGTTAACATAAAGATTAAAAACCATAAATTGCGTTTGCCTAATTGCCATCAAGGGATAATATTTGAAAATAAAAAAATTAAATACGATCTAAAGTATAAAGTATCCTCTGATTACGATTACTTTCTAAGGCATGGATATACCAGTAAATTGCCTGTTATGAAAACAACTGGTTTTGTTTATTTTGATAATGACGGATATAACACTAACAATGTTGATGTTAGAGATGACGAGATATACAACATTGTTAAAAAAAATTATGGATTTTTTTATGCGTCATTATTTCTTGTTATTGCAAGAACTAAAAAATACACTAAAAAGGCAATTGTTTTTTTAAAATGCAAATAGTATGATTACTGTAAAACAAGAATGAAAATTAGTATCATAACAGTAGTTCAGAACAACAAAAGCACCATCAAGGGTGCCATAGAATCGGCGCTTGATCAAACCTATGAAAATATTGAATACATCATTATAGATGGCGGCTCTACCGATGGAACGCTAGACATTATTAAAAAATATCAGGATAAAATTACATACTGGGTAAGTGAGCCTGATGAAGGTATTTATGATGCTATGAACAAGGGTATAGCTTTATCTACTGGAGATGTAGTCGGTATTCTCAATAGTGATGATTTCTATGTAAATGCTCAGGTTATTGAGAAGGTTGTCAGGGAGTTTCAAGATAAAAAGGTAGATAGTGTGTACGCAGATTTAGTCTATGTAAAACCTAAAAATTTGGATAAAGTCACGCGATATTTTGACAGCAGTCAATTTACCCCAGAGAAATTTGCTTATGGGTTGATGCCTGCTCACCCTACATTTTTTGTAAAAAAAGAAATATATGATAAATATGGGGTATTTAAGGCTGATTTTAAAATAGCGGCTGATTTTGAACTACTGGTTAGATTTTTGTATGTCCATAAAATAAGTTATAGTTATATTAAGGAACCACTTGTAAAGATGAGAACTGGCGGTGTCAGTACGTCATTTAGCAGTCTTTGGATAAACAATATAGAATGTTTAAGAGCCTGCAGGGAAAATGGAGTTGATACCAATATATTTAAAATATTATCCAAATATTCAAAAAAAATATTGGAATTATTTAGAATAAAATAGAGTAGCAGTTAATATTCTCTATAAAATTCGACATAAATATATTAAGTACATTTATATCATCTTTGCAAGTATTTTTAATCACCTTAGTTCTCTCATTGGCTTTTTCCGCATTGATTGTTGTGTTAGCGCATAAGAAGCAATGGTTTTTATCTGCGCATGATTTGGAAGGGGTGCAAAAATTTCATCATTTGCCAACGCCCCATATAGGCGGGTTGGCAGTTTTTCTGAGTTTTGCTATTGGGTGTTTTTTGTTGCCAGATTTGCAAGCTATCTTATTGCCTTTATTGTTGGTTTCGGCACCGGTGTTTATCATTGGGCTGATTGAGGATTTTAGCGCCAAGATATCGCCTCTATGGCGTTTGATATTTATATTTGTCTCATTGAGTGTTAGTTTCTTTTATTTGCATATTGGCGTTTCGTCATTGGGCTTTGTGTGGACAGATGCGCTGCTGTCTTATCCACTCATTGGCTTGGCTTTCACGCTGTTGGTGGTGGGCGGTGCGGTTAATGCACTGAATGTGATTGATGGTTATAATGGTTTGATGTCGGGTTACGCCATACTGGCATCCTTGGCGATGGCATTTGTGGCTTATCAATTGGGCGATGATGTTATCGTGCAGTTAAACTTATTGTTGGTTGGCGCTATGCTTGGTTTTTTCTTGCTTAACTTCCCGCTAGGGAAAATATTTATGGGTGATGGCGGGGCGTATTTTATTGGTTTTATGTTTTCAATGATAGGGCTGGTATTTGTTTCTAGGCATGACACATTGTCCAATTGGTTTGTATTGGCACTGCTGATGTACCCTATGTATGAATTACTCTTTAGTATTTATAGAAAGAAAGTTATTAACGGTACACTTGCCAGTGAGCCAGATGCTTATCACTTGCATATGCTCATCCACAAACTTGTTGTTACAAAAAATCCTCAAGCTGATAAAACTTTAAACAACAGCAAAACCTCGCCTTTTTTGTGGGGCTTGTCTTTGGTTAGCATTATTCCAGCACTGTTTTGGTATGACAACAAACTGGCGTTAATAGTTTGGGCGTGTGTGTTTATGGTGGTTTATACATTGGTGTATCGCCGCATTGCTGATTTTAAATTTGGTAAACAATGATGAAAATTTTAGTAACAGGTGGCGCAGGCTATATCGGTTCACATACTTGCATTGAGTTGTTAGAAGCGGGCTATGAGGTTATCGTGGTTGACAATCTTTGCAACAGTTCTAAAGAGCCATTAAAACGTGTTGAAAAAATCACGGGCAACAAAATTCTTTTTTATCAAGCAGATATTCGCAACAAAGCGGCATTGACTGAAGTTTTTGAGCAGCACAATATTAAGGGTGTTATACACTTTGCTGGACTAAAAGCAGTGGGCGAGTCGGTAGAAAAACCCATTGAGTATTATGATAATAATGTTGGTGGAACGTTTATTTTGGCCGAGGTGATGCGTGATTTTAACTGCAAGATCTTTGTCTTTAGTTCTTCGGCAACGGTATATGGCAATCCGCATACAGTGCCTATTAAGGAAGATTTCCCTCTGTCAGCGACCAATCCCTATGGGCACTCAAAACTGATGGTAGAGCAATTTTTACGCGATGTGTTTACTGCGGATAACACTTGGCATATTGCGCTATTGAGATACTTTAATCCGATAGGTGCACATAAAAGCGGTTTGATTGGCGAACACCCAAATGGCATTCCTAATAATTTGATGCCCTATATCTCACAGGTTGCAGTTGGTAAGTTGGATAAATTAAGCATTTTTGGTGGCGATTACGGCACGCCTGATGGTACGGGGGTGCGTGATTATATTCATGTAGTAGACTTGGCGAAGGGACACATAAAAGCTTTGCAAGCACTGACAGAAAAGCCAGAAGTGATGACTGTTAATTTAGGTACAGGTAAAGGTTATTCCGTGCTTGATATGATTAAAGCTTTTGAAAAAACTTCAGGTAGAAGTGTGCCCTATGAAATAGTCGATAGAAGGGCGGGTGATATTGCTGCTTGTTATGCAGATCCTTCTTACGCAGCTAAAAAACTGGATTGGAAAGCTGAGCATGAATTGGATGAAATGTGCCAGGATACTTGGCGCTGGCAAAGCAACAATCCTGATGGTTTCTAATTTCTAGGCCCGGCCTAGAAATCGATGCCTTTTTGGGCTTTGATGTTGGCTCTAAAGGCGTGTTTGATGTTGGCTATTTCGCTAACCGTGTCAGCAATAGCAATGAGAGATTCGCTGGCGGCTCTGCCGGTGATGATAATATGTTGATTTTTTGGGCGATTGTTGAGCGCATTTAAAACCATTTGCTCGTCTAAATACTGGTAGTTGAGCATATAAGTCAACTCATCAAACACCACCAAGTCGATGGATTCATCCGCAAGATACGGTTGTGCTTGTTGCCAAGTTTCTAATGCCATTTTTTTGTCCAGTGCTTTGTCTTGCGTCTCCCAAGTAAAGCCTGTTTTCATGCTAATGGTTTGGATATTTTTTTGTTGTGAAAGAAAAGCATCTTCACCCGTGTCTTGTGTGCCTTTTAAGAATTTAACCATCACAATTTGCATCCCATACCCCAATGCACGACATACCATACCCAGTGCGGAAGAGGATTTTCCTTTGCCGTTACCAGTCAGTAAAACAATAACGCCTTTATCACTATTGGCTTGTTTGATGCGAGCGTCAATATGCGCTTTTTTGCGCTGCATTTTGTTTTTGTAACTTTCAGGCAATTTAGATTGAACTGTGTTTGTTTAGGGTAAGATTAATGCGTGGCATCAGTGTGAAAGTAAGCATAATGGCAGTCACCCAATACAACACAGGTGGAATTTCTACAAGTGACCACTGCGCCATATAAGTTGGAAAATTTACCCATCCCGTCTTAGCGTAAGTTGCGGTAAAGAAGTAATAAGCACTTGTTGCCATAAACCATTGTGTGCCAGTGGCAACAACGATAACCAACGCATTTTTCATTATATTATTATCAATCATCAGTGTGCTGATATATTTACTTATCCAAAACACACCATAGTAACTTAGTGGCAACAGACTATAAGCAGGGGTAATACAATGGGCGCTTACGCCTTGATGAACAATGGCATAATTATCAATGGCAATTGCGCTGACAATCAGCGTAAATACCACCCAAAATTGTCGAAAATACACCCCGGCAATAAACAACGCAGGAAGCGTGAAATCAGGCAAATGCACCAGTGATGAACCCCAGTTATCGTGCCCACGTGTCGCAATCATGAGTAACAGCATGATAAGTACAGAAAAAATTGTTTTGAGTTGTTTTGTCATTTTTTAAATTATAAACTAAAATTGATAATCCAATCCTAATTCAAATGTTCTGCTGGATTGGTTGTAGCCATTAACAAGCGTGTAATCTTTGTCAAAAGCATTGTTGATGTGTAGCGATAATGTTGCTTGCTTATTCATTGTGTAGTCACTTGATAGGTTCACCAAAGTAAAGCCTTGTAAATTATTAGCAATATCATGAGAGGATTTTCTAATGATTTGCATTCTCGAATTAAACCCATTGTGTCGCTTGCTAATCGTTAAGTTTGTGGTATTTTTTGGTCGATTAATCGCTTGTGTTGTGCTGTTGTTTTCTTTGGCGTTGTTATAGTTATGATTAAAATCAATAGCGTAACCAAAAATATTGGCATTAACGGACAACTCAATACCTTTAGTGCTTAGTTGTTCTATATTAATATATTTTCCATCGTAATTTGGTGGTGGGTTTGCCGAGTCATCTTCCCATGTAATTAAATTTTTAACTTTATTTTGGTATAGCCTGGCGCCAAGAACGCCCCAGCTGTGTTGTTTTTCTATGCCCAATTCGGTATTTGTTGCCGTTTCAGGTTTTAGATCGAGATTGCCACCGCCACTACTATAGCCAATACCGCTACTGCTAAAATCCCAGCCATATAAGTTTTTCAAACTTGGTGCTTTAAATGCTGTACCATGCGTTGCAATCAACTTAATGCCATTGTTGAGATACTTGGCAATGGCTGTATTGTAAATGGTTTTGTTGCCAAACTTGCTGTGCTTAATATGGCGAGTGCCGATATTAACATCAACACTGGCACTGTTTTTTTGCCAATTCAGAAACAAATCTTGGCTTGATGCTTTTTTGTTTTTTGTGGTATTTTCATCGTCAATTTTTGCCACGCCAACATTCAATAAAGCATCCCCAATCTTAATATCATTCAGCAGTGTTATGTTTATGTTTTTGTATTTATCACCAATGGTAGCAGCATTAACACCACTGTTTCTACTGTCTTTGATTTGAGAAACAGAGAGTCTGGATTGCCAAGTATCATTAAATGTTTTATTCGTATTGAGTGTTGTCTGGGTCAGTTGCGTATCGCCTAGTTCTCCGCTATCGGTACCACCAAAGCCATCATATTCAGCCTTGTTTCTGGCTTGTAAGTGGCTAATATCAAAGTGTTTATTACCAATTTTGACCTGAGTAGAACGATTGTTGACACTGTCTTTTTCACCGGTGGTATCTCCAGTTTGGGCATTAATGCCATCGGTGGTATATTGATTATGGGTGAATCGGATAAAGCCATCTTGGTCACCGGTGGTTGCTGATAACGTGTAGATTTTTGCGTTGTGTGTGCCAAATTTGGCGCCAAGTGTGGCGGTTTTTTTGTCTGCACCTTTTTTAGTGGTAATGCTAATCACACCCGCAATTGCACCCGAGCCGTATAAAACAGAACCAGAATTTCTAATGATGTCTATTTTCTCTATATCGTTGAGTGGAATATTGTTCATTCCATACTCTATTGCGCCATTTAGTGAGTTGGCACTTACAATACTCACGCCATCAACAACAAACAAAGTGTGTTCTGATTTGTTGCCACGAATAAACACAGCAGGTACACCGCCTTGTGGATTGCTTAAATTAACGCTAGGCACAGTGGCTAAAAATTCTAAAAAAGTGTTCGCACCCGTTGCTTTAATGTCATCAGCGTTAAAGCTAAGCGTTGAAGCAATAGCGCCAATTACTGGATTGTCCGTGCGGTATTCAGTATTAAGGTAAATAGGGATAGGACCTAAAACGGCACTAGCATTGAGACTGGCGACAAATAGTGCACAGCCAAGTATTTTTTTCATTGTATCATCCTTCGTGAATTTAATATCTTAAGTACGTATCGGACTGATGACTCATAGAGACAAATACCGTTGCGAGGACAGTGTGGGATTTGCACCCACTTCCATAGCTTAAGACGGATGCATTATATAGCAATAAGTATCTAAGTGTTATAAAACCCTCAAAAACAAATAAAGTATAGGCACTATTTATTGCACTTATTTTTGGTGATTGGTATAATGTACGTAATTACCGTACATCAGAAAAGAATATGAACAGTATTAGCGTTAATAAATTTAGAGACAATCTAAAAAGTTTTGTTGATCAATCTTTCAATGAGCATCAACCTTTAAAAGTTACACGAAGGAATGCACAAGATTTTGTAGTGATGAGTGCTGATGATTATGCCAGAGAACAAGAAACGCTCTATGTTCTGCAAAATAACGATTTAATGGCACAAATTGCAAAATCTTTACAAACACACCTAAACAAAACAAACCATAAAGCGAGCACTAAGCAAGTCGATGAAATCCTTAGTATTTGAAGGTGACACCTGGCTTGTTTATGAAAAACTTAGAGACAAGGATAAAAAACTACACAAAGCGTTGTGTCGAATCCTTAAAGACATGCTACGCAATAACCCAAGTGAAGGGTTAGGCAAACCAGAAGCCCTAAAGCACAATTTGAGTGGATTTTGGTCTCGTAGAATTAGTCAAAAAGACAGAATTATCTACAAGTTTGATGAAGAGGCAATTTATATTTTTGCAATTGGCGGCCATTACGATCAATTATAAAAGGCTTGATGTTTGTGCTTCTGATAAAATTGTGCTTTTTATTTTTACTAAATTAACCAAGGAGCAATTTTAAATGAGTCAAGTTTATAATTTTAGTGCAGGTCCTGCAATGTTGCCAAGACAAGTGTTGGAACTCATGCAAGAAGAGTTATTGGAATACGGTAATGCTAAAGCATCGGTAATGGAAATTTCTCACCGTGGTGCAGATTTTATGACATTGGCTCAAAAATCAGAACAAGATTTACGTGACTTAATGAACATCCCTGATAATTACAAAGTGTTGTTTATGCAAGGCGGTGCATCAGCACAGTTTTCTATGGTGCCAATTAATTTGTTGCGTGGTAAAGCCACCGCGAATTATGCCCATACTGGACATTGGTCAAAAAAAGCCATTGCTGAGGCGCAGCGCTACTGTGATGTGAATATTTGCACAGACAGTTTGGAAAACAAATACACCAATATTGAAGATTTTGACAGTTGGAAAATTGACGAAAGTGGGGCGTATTTACACTACACACCCAATGAAACCATTGCTGGCTTAGAGTTTGATTATATTCCAGAAGTGGAAATGCCATTGGTGGCAGATATGTCGTCAAGTATTCTCTCACGTGAGATTGATGTGTCAAAGTACGGGGTGATTTATGCAGGTGCACAAAAAAATATTGGTATTTCTGGCTTGACAGTTGTTATTGTTAGAGAAGATTTGATTGGAAACGTGGTTGCCAATCAACCGGTTTTATTCGATTATGCAACACAAGCCAATAACGATTCTATGTATAACACGCCATCAACTTATCCTTGGTATGTGGCAAGTCGTGTGTTTGAGTGGTTGAAAGAACAAGGTGGCTTGTCTGCAATGGCAAAAATTAATGAACAAAAAGCCAAGACACTCTATCAGGCGATTGATGCTTCTGATTTTTATTCAAACCCTGTTGCAGAACAATACCGTTCTTGGATGAACGTGCCATTTTTATTGGCGGATGAAGATTTGAATGCTTTATTTTTGCAAAAAGCGGCTGAGAATAACTTGATTACGCTTAAGGGGCATCGCTCTGTGGGTGGCATGCGTGCCAGTATCTACAACGCTATGCCACAAAAGGGCATTGATGCCTTAGTGAGCTTTATGCAAGATTTTGAAAAAGAGAACGGATAATGAATAAAATTCAAACACTTAATAATATATCTCCTGTTGGCTTAGAAACATTACCAAGAGACAGCTATGAAGTTGCTTCAGAGATAACAAATCCTGATGCTATTTTGGTGCGTAGTGCTAAGATGCATGATTTAGAAATTGGAGATAACCTTAAAGCAGTGGGTCGTGCTGGCGCAGGTGTGAATAATATCCCGCTAGATAAGATGAGCGAGCACGGTGTTGTTGTCTTTAATGCACCGGGTGCCAATGCCAATGCTGTAAAAGAATTGGTGGTATCGTCAATGCTACTTGCCAGTCGTAATATTTGTCAAGCTTGGGATTATGTCAATAATCTAGCACTTGATAATTTAAAAACTGCCGTAGAGGATGGTAAGAAAAATTATGCAGGTTCAGAATTGCCAGGCAAAACTTTAGGCATTGTCGGTTTGGGTGCCATTGGTGTGCAAATCGCCAATGCGGCTAATGCATTGGGCATGAAGGTTATTGGTTTTGATCCAAGCATCACCATTAAAAGTGCCTGGAAACTCTCATCAGAAGTGGAACAAGCTTTGAGTGTTGACGAATTGTTTTCACAAAGTGATTTTGTGTCTTTTCACGTACCTTTGGTAGAAGGCACAAAAAATCTATTAAACAAAGCCCGTATTGATTTGTTGCCAGCGGGTGCAACAATTTTAAATTTTGCACGAGACGGCATTATCGATGAAGAGGCTTTAATTGATGCACTTGAAGCAGGTAAAGTTAAATATTACGTGACGGATTTCCCGATTGATGATAAGAAAAACCACGACAGGGTGATTGCATTGCCACATTTGGGTGCATCAACCGCTGAGGCAGAAGACAACTGTGCCATTATGGTGGCGCGCCAAGTCAAAGATTATCTTGAAAATGGCAATATCGTCAATTCAGTTAATTTTCCAGAGACAAAAATGCCTAGGACAGTTGGCTCTCGTTTAACCATTGCACATAAAAATATCCCAAATATGGTGGGTCAAATTTCAACCATATTGGCCGATGCAGGTGCTAATATTGTTGATATGCTAAACAAATCAAGAGAAGAAGTTGCTTACACTTTAGTTGACATAGAAGGGGGAGTTTCTGATACAGTAGTTAATAATTTAACACAGGTTGAAGGCATCTTAAAAGTAAGAGCCCTATAACAATAAAACATGGCCAAAGAACTGGAAAAATTAAGAGTTGAAATAGATGCGCTGGATAAGAAAATTCAGTCACTGATTGGCGAACGCGCTGAACTTGCGTCTGCGGTTGCAGAGGTTAAAAGAGTCACGAGAGACAATAGCAGTTTCTATCGTCCAGAGCGTGAAGCACAGGTGTTGCGTAGTATTATTGAGCGTAATAATAACTTGGTTAAAGACAAAGACATGGCGCATATCTTTCGTGAAATTATGTCAGCTTGCCTTGCGCTTGAGCAAGGTGTTAATGTTGCTTATCTTGGACCTGAAGGCACCTTTACGCAAGAAGCTGCGCTCAAGCACTTTGGACATGCGGTATCAGCTTTAGACTGTGGTAGCATTGATGAGATTTTCCAAGAAGTGGAAAAAGGCAATGCGAACTATGGTGTTGTGCCTATTGAAAATTCCTCTAATGGTGTGATTGGTGCGACCATTGATATGCTCTATTCTCAAAACTTGAAAATTTGTGGTGAGGTTGAAATTTCCATACACCATCAACTGATGATGGCAGATCAATCCAAGGATATTAAAGTGATTTATGCACATCAGCAAGCACTTGATCAGTGTGGGCGTTGGCTAAAAAACCATTATCCAAAAGTAGAGCTTAAATCTGTCGCATCAAATGCACTGGCAGCGCGGCTCGTAAAAGACGAGCCAAATGCTGCAGCAATTGCATCAGAGGCAGCACTTGGCTTGTACGATTTAGAACGTGTTGCCAAAAATATTGAAGACAAAACTGGCAATATCACGCGCTTTTTAGTGATAGGCAAGGAAGATGTTGCACCTTCAGGTGAAGACAAAACTTCTTTGTTGGTCGTTGCCAAGCACGAAGCAGGCACATTGTTTGACTTATTGTCTCCTTTCAAGGAGGGAGGCATTAATATATTACAACTTGCACGTCATCCAATACCTAGTGTGAAGTGGGAATATTTATTTTTGATTGATATTGAAGGGCATCAACAGCAAGTGCATGTGCAGAGTGCTTTAGATCAGGTTGCTCAAAAAGTGTTAAAGATGAACGTTTTAGGCTCTTACCCAGTGACTGTTTTATA
>ERZ1046740.1041-NODE-1041-length-20676-cov-4.322244_pt1 | contig 20676 bp, 15 predicted proteins | sample MGYA00383093_ERZ1046740 | MGnify/ENA primary metagenome ERZ1046740 (study PRJEB29581, sample SAMEA5548363) | metagenome | biome: marine; feature: coastal; material: water | depth 25 m | study: Short-term variability in the microbial, nano- and picoplankton... | reverse complement strand
TTAAATTTGGTATTGGTCCAGGCTACAGCACGAAAGTTTGGGACCTGGAAGACAACACCAAAGCAATCGCACTGAGTAGTCGACTTAATGCTGCACTAATCATGCAATATGGAATCAATGTTGTGCCGAGTCCGAGAAAAAATTACGCGTTTTATCAGAGGATGTTCTCGGCACAATTGAACGCGATCCGAAAAGCTAATCCCGATATCTCAATATTAGTAATTGGTCCCAGCGACATGAGCAGAAGAAGGAGTGGCGAGTATGTTTCGTATCCAAATATTCCTCTGATTCGGGACGCTATGAAAAACGCAGCATTCGAACATGGCTGTGTTTTCTGGGATTTATATGAGGCCATGGGAGGAGAAAATTCTATGGTGGCCTGGGTAAATAACGACCCACCATTGGCAGGTAAAGATTTTACTCATTTTAGCAGGAGAGGAGCACAATTTGTTGGAGAGATGCTTTATAATGCTATTATGAGTGAATATGTGAATTGGAAAAAGACCTTAGACACAACTGAAAAGAATGGTATTTGAGGAGGTCCAGAAAGTGTATCAGAATAAGATTTTGCTTCTAATTGTTCTTATTAGCTTTGGGATATTATTTACGAGTTTTTTGATACAATTGCTCGGAAACATACCAATTGGGAATAACCCTGTTTCTGATATTGCGTTTGCTTTGATACTATCAGCAACAGGGTTATTCTTCTTTTTTCTATTTAGAATAAAGTTGATCACCAGAATTAGCCGTTCTGGGATAAAGTACAGACTATATCCATTTCATTCTTCTTTTCGCGAAATAGAATGGTCTGCTATTGCAAGAGCAGAAGTAATAAAGTACAAACCGATAAGAGATTATGGAGGTTGGGGATACCGCAATTCTTTCGGTAAAAAGGGTACTGCTTTTTCTATTTCTGGTGATTATGGTATCGCTATTGATTTGAAGTCTGGGAAGCGAGTATTATTGGGCACGATCAACCCAATTGATGCACGGGCTGTGCTAGACCATTTTGACCGAGGGGAAGACGATTAATCTTCGCGATTAGCCAATTGGCCACAAGCAGCATCAATGTCCTTACCGCGGCTTCTACGGACGTTTACAATGAGTCTATTATTATCCAATATATCCGCAAACTTATCTATAGCTCTAGAAGCTTTGTAATCCGCAAGGGGAATCGGGTTATACTCTATCAGATTTATCTTGCACGTTATTTGTTTTGCAAACTCAGTGAGTTCTGCTGCGTCTTGTACACTATCATTTACTCCTTCAATTACACAGTATTCAAGTGTAATGCGAGACCCTGTTTTATCGTAAAAGTTATTCAATGATAGAACGAGCGCTTCCAATTTATTAGAATCATTGATTGGCATAATCTTCGACCTTTTCTCATTCGAAGATGCGTGTAAACTCAATGCAAGGTTGAATCGCACTCCTTCCTCAGCCATTTTATCAATCATCTTGGTGATCCCTGCGGTTGAAAGCGTAATACGTTGAGGTGACATCCCCAATTGGTCAGGAGACGTTATATGCTCAACAGATTGCATAACCTCTTTGTAGTTCAGTAGAGGTTCGCCCATGCCCATATAGACAATATTCGAAAGGGTTTTTCCATAATTGCTTTCAGCTAGTTCTTTGAGTATAGTAACTTGATCAAAAATTTCGTAGTGTTTCAGATTCCTCTCTCTTTTTAGAAACCCAGTTGCACAGAAGGTACAACTTAAGCTACAACCTACTTGTGATGAGATACAAGCGGTCATTCTTTTTGACGTGGGAATCAGAACACCTTCTACAATGCGATCATCGTGAAGCCTAAACCCAACTTTTATCGTACCGTCAGAACTCTTTTGTTGAATGTCTGCTTTAGCTACGTTGAAACTAAAATTCTCAGACAGACTTGAACGAAGAGACTTGCTGAGATTGGTCATTGCCTCAAAGCTGCGCACATGCTTGACCCAGAGCCATTCAAAGATTTGCTTAGCTCTAAATGCTTTTTCACCATTCTCTTCTAAGAATGACTTGAGTTCTTCAACAGATATTTCGCGTATGTCGGGAAACATAAAAAAAAGCCTCATCCATTCGGATGAGGCTTCAATATTGAAAATTTCAACTTATTTTTTTACTCCGTTTGCAGCATTAAGGAAGTTGTGTTTTGTACCTTTCTTTTCGTACATCACTGCAACTACTTCAATGTGATCAGCATCCCAGCTACTTTCCATGTCTACAGTAGCATCACCTTCAACTTCTTGACCTGCAGTCAAAGCTCCGATGTCAGCTCCGTAAGCACCATCTGTTGCTGCTCTGAAAACGTGCTTGTGAGAAGCGTTGTTTCCTTCAGAGTGTCCAGCTTGGTATCCAATAACTTTATCCTCAAGTACATAGATAGCTAGTTTGTTGTTTCCGCTAAGAGCTTCAAACGCTTTTGTTTTGTATTTAATTTTGATTTGGTCTCCGTCAATCATGAAGTTTACTCCAGTATTGATTGCTACAGAGGCATCAGCATGATCGTTAACCGCGTCATAAACCATTTGCTTTTCGTTTGCAGTATTAACACGTCCACCTGCTCTGTCAAGCTTAGCTTCACCGTTTGCTCCAAATGAAGGATAACCAGTGATACCATAATCGTCTTGAATTGTAGTAGCTTCATCAATGATGAATAATTGTGCAACAAAGTTTTGACCATAGTTCGTCATATATATTGCATCGTCTCCAGCACCACTAATGATGTCAGAAAACATAGACCAACCCCATTGACCACATGGAGGACAGTTTGTACCTGAAAACTTGATAACAAACGAAGTGTTTGATTGAGATACATCTGCGACGGCTAATGGATCTGATGACCCACCACCTGGCTCAGTTCCAGCATCGTCTTTACACGAGAATAAGAACAAGCTTGCAGCGACTGAGAATAAAAGTAATTTTTTCATATCTAATTATTATTGTAGTTCTACTACAGTTTTGATTTTACAAGACGTCGAATTTAGGGCATTAGCCCTTATTTATCCAAGAAAAGGTTTTGTTTTTGTGTTTTATGTACAATTCTTGACATTCTGAGGCTTCACATCGCCCGATAATCTGAGCATCAATACCAAAACTTTTGGATATTCTAATCAACTCTTCTGCGTGGTCAGGGCTCAGGTAAATTTCCATCCGGTGACCCATGTTGAAGACTTCCATCATTTCTTTCCAGTCGGTTCCACTTTGTTCTTGAATATGCTTGAATAAGGGAGGAGTGTCAAATAAATTGTCTTTTACAATTTTTAAGTTATCCGTAAAGTGAAGAACCTTGGTTTGAGCACCCCCTGAACAATGGATAATGCCGTGAATATGACGTCTCATCTCTTCTAGAACTTTCTTCATTACTGGGAGATAAGTTCTTGTGGGGCTTAGAACGGCTTTTCCAACATCGCTCTTTAAACCATCAGCAGTATCCGTTAATTTAAAATTCCCTGAATAAATATATTCATTGTCAACCTCAGGGTCAAAGCTTTCTGCAAAGTTTTCCGCATAGTATTTGTTGAACATGTCGTGACGAGCGGAGGTTAAACCATTGCTTCCCATGCCTTCATTGTAGAAGCTTTCATAGTTGGCTTGTCCAAAAGATGCGAGACCAACTATGACATCGCCGGGTTGGATATTGTTTTCAATTATACGTGACCGGGCAACTCGCGCAGTTACCGTACTATCTACGATTACAGTTCTGACCAAATCACCAACGTCGGCAGTTTCACCACCGGTCAAAGTCAGAAATACGCCTTGTTCAGACATTTCTTGAATGAACTCTTGGGTGCCGTTTATGATTGCAGAGAGGACTTCTCCCGGAATTCTGTTCTTATTTCTGCCAATGGTGGAGCTGACTAGTATATTATCTGTGATACCAACGCAAATGAGATCATCTAAATTCATCACGAGCGCGTCTTGAGCGATGCCCTTCCATACACTTAGGTCACCTGTTTCTTTCCAATACAGATAAGCCAAACTTGATTTGGTGCCTGCGCCATCTGCATGCATAACGTTGCAATAGTCTGGGTCTTCTCCTAGAAAATCTGGAACTACTTTACAAAATGCATTAGGGAATATTCCCTTGTCTATTTTAGAAATTGCGGCGTGAACATCCTCTTTTTTTGCACTTACACCGCGTTTTGAATACCTGCTCATCTTTCTCTTAAAGTTCGCAAAGATAGTTTGATTGAGGCTGCCAAGACATAAAAAAAAGAGGGATACATTGTATCCCTCTCAATAATCTTTATTCGACCGCTATTTGCCGTCGTCTATCTTTTTCAAATAGAGTTTACTATCCTTTATTTCAACTCCGTAGTAATTGCGGAATACGTTTGGACTTAGCACGGGTTTTTTACCTATTTCAGTCATTTTACAACGAACTTTTTCAAATGTAATTCCTCCTATTTCCATGGAAGGAATTTTGAAACTCTTACTCGTCACCTTGGTTCCATCTGTCAATTTAATCTTCTCTCTTCCTTCGCTGAAGTTGGAAATAGAGATTGACTTAGCGCGTAAGAGCTGTTCAACAGTTGATTGTGGAATTTGACTCTTGGTAGCTTCAGGATCGTAGTGGAACTTAATTTTCTTTCTTCCCACTACACCTTGAACATAGTATTTATCACGCGATTTTGTGAGAGGAAGAATGTCGTAAGTCTCAGCCAATCGCTTTGCTTCAGCTGCTGCTTCTTGTCTTTTCTTTTCATCTTCAATAGCTTGAATTTCTTTATCGAATTCACCTTGATTCTTCATGATGAATTTCTTACGCTCGTCAATTATTACAGCACTGTAAATAGGTGCGCCTGGCAGAGCAACTTTGTTTGTGTCCTGAACCTCAGGGTTACTCCATTTGAACTCATATTTACAGTTTACAACCTTAACAGTTGTACGTCTGTTTTCTTGGTGTTGTTCCTCATCACATGGAACCCTATCTGCTCCTTCACACGCACACTCATTCGTTAATTGACTTTCACCATATCCTCTTGCCTCAAGTCGGAAAGGATTAATTCCATGAGCGATAATATAAGCAACAGCAGAATCTGCGCGTCGTTGAGATAGTTTACGGTTATATTCATAAGATGCTCTACAATCCGTGTGCGAACCAAGCTCTACAGACATTTTTGGGTATTTTTTCAATGTAGCTACTAAACCGTCCAATACTTCTTTTGATTCTTGACGAAGGAATGCTTTATCAAGATCGTAGAAAATTGGCAGTACAAAAACGTCATCACACTGATTTCTGAGGCAGAAGTTTTTCACAAATTCTGTACTCTGATCCACACCAACTGTTGAGACAAACTTCGGTTTACTATCGTAGTAATAATCTTCTCTTTTCGAAGCTACTATTTCATATTTCACCTCAGGCCTCAAAGGAGTCTCATAAAATCCTCTTGCATCTGTTTTTAAGCGAATTTTGGTTGAATCAACATTATTCGTAATCAAGACCAATGCATTTTGAAGTGGCAATTTCGTTTCGCAATCAGTAACAGTACCTTTTAATATGATCACCAATGGCGTCATGCTGAACTCGTAGATGTCGTCGTCACCTGGTCTTGCTCTATCCGAAGTGAAATACCCATGTTCGTGACCTTTGTCAACCATGATTCCAAAATCATCCGCTTTGGTATTTACAGGGCAACCCATATTTTCAGGAATCTTCCAATCGGTTGGATCTTTACTTTTTGCTTTTGTTCTTAGGATATCTAAACCACCTAAAGTTACATGTCCATCAGACGAGAAGTATAATGTTCCATCTTCATGTAAGAAGGGAAACAGTTCATTCCCTTTCGTGTTGATGGTCGGACCCAAGTTAATCGGATCCCCCCAAGTACGACCTCTTTTTACGAAGTTGGCTACATAAATATCTTTCGAATTTTCTACTGTCTCTTTGCTATCATCTTGCATTGAGCCAGGCATATCAGAAACGAAGTACAATTTTTTGCCGTCTTGACTAATTGCTGGATGTCCACAGTTGAATGAATCGCTACAGAAAGGAAGTGGCGTTGGGTCTAGTTCCCAGCTTTTACCTCTTCTTTTCGCTTGGTAGATTTTACAATTACTTTGCTCACCTTTCATCCCACTGCACTGAGTTAAATACATGGTAGAGTACCTCTTATCAAAGGTTACCGCACCTTCATTCCATTCAGTAAATCCTTCTATGAGTTTAGGCGCTTGCCATTTTTCACGACCCCGTTTGCCAGATTTTTCAGTAATCCAAAGATCTTCGAAAGACCTTCCTTGCCATTTGTCTTGTCGTTTGCTCTCACCACCTTCACGATTGGAAGTGAACATAATAGTTTTATGCTTTCTATCCGCATAACGAGGCACACGATCATCAACTCTTGACTCATTAGCAACTTTAAATGACTCAATTACATATCGAGTCTTTTTATCTGCGCATTTTAAAGCTAATTCACAGCCTTTGATTTTATTATCGACGTCAATATCTGAAGGGTTGAGTTTTTTATACTGCTTTAATTTGATCAAGGCAGCCGTATATTGATCCTGCTCCATGAGCATCTCTGCTTCACGGTAATATACAATTGGGTCTTTCATTCCATAACGAATCGCACGAGCATAATACTTCAATGCTTCTTTGCTGTTATGAACAAATCGATATCCTTCAGCAGCTCTGAACGACGCAGTCTGCTTGTCTTCTTTGGTTATTTCAGTCTTACCATTTCTGAGGACTTGCTTGTACATGTCGGACGCCACGGCGTACTGATGTAGATCAAAATTTTTGTTAGCCTCTTCCATTGTAACCTTACATCCGAAAAGAAAAACGGACAGTACAAGTAAGAGGAATGTATTTCTGCTAGCCATTGAAAGCATGTTATTCGTCAGGTTTACTTAGCTTAAGTATCGCCAAAATTCAACATATTTAACTCCAATTCCAAATTAAAATTGGGACAAGGCTTCTCTTCAATTCCCTTTAAGGAAAGGCTCGTAGACCTCGCAGTTATCTTGACGGGAAGAATAGAGAAATGGTTGGAAAAAAAAGATCGAAATGATAACATTCCGATCCTTTTCATTTTTCACCAGTAGTATTTACTTTATAAAGAGCAATTCCCTGTATTTGGGGAACTCCCATAATCGATCATCCACAAGACGCTCAAGCTTGTCAGCGTGGTAGCGGATGTCATCGAATTTGGATTTTACATTATTGCAATAAGCCAGAGCTCTCTTTTCGTTATCCTCGATTTTATTGGCTTTTTTCCGTTCTTCCACCATTTCGTCAACGGTGCTTTTTAATTTTTGGAAATGATTATTCACCTCTTTAATGACCTCAATATGTGACTCGAGGTCTTTTTTATCGAGTCCTGCTTCTTTTAGCGCGTTCACAGCATCGGATAATTGACAAAGGTATTTGCTGGTAGGAGGGAAAATTCTCGTATAGGCTATATCGTCAATCAACCGACCTTCAATCTGAATCTTTTTTTGATAATCTTCTAACTGAATATCGTAACGTGCATGGAGTTCTTCTTTAGTAAATATCTGATGAGATACCATCATGTCTACTGTGTTCTCAGAAACTATTGCACCAAGAGCCGAAGGCGTATCAATTATATTCGACAATCCCCTTTTTGCAGCTTCTTTTACCCATTCATCGCCGTATCCGTTACCTTCAAAAAGAATTTTCTTAGAACTCTTAAGGTCTTGCTTTAGGACTTGGATGATGGCTTCCTTTTTGGAAACCTTCTTTTTGATCAGGGCATCAACATTCTTCTTAAACCTTATCAATTGATTCGCAACAGCCGTGTTCAGAATGGTCATTGGTGCAGCGGAGTTCTGCGCAGAACCTACAGCTCTAAGCTCAAATTTGTTTCCTGTAAAGGCGAATGGAGAAGTCCTATTACGATCTGTATTGTCTACCATGATCTCAGGAATCTTGGCTATAGAAATCGTTTTTTCAGAATTGTCTTCTTTATTTGGCTTACGATCCTTTTCAAGGTCATTCAATACATTCGATAATGTTGAACCGATAAAAATTGAAATGATCGCTGGTGGAGCCTCATTTGCTCCCAGTCTGTGGTCATTGCCCGCAGTTGCGATACTTGCTCTAAGAAGATCCGCATGATCATATACCGCCTTGATCGTATTTACAAAGAAGGTAAGGAAACTCAAGTTTGAATTGGGATCTTTCCCGGGTGAAAGCAAGTTGACTCCTGTATTAGTGATCAACGACCAATTATTATGTTTCCCAGATCCGTTTATGCCTGCAAATGGTTTTTCATGCAATAAAACTTTGAATCCATGCTTGTCAGCAACTTCGTCCATCAGGTCCATGAGCAACTGATTGTGGTCAACTGCCAAATTGATCTCTTCGAATTGCGGAGCACATTCATATTGGCCAGGAGCGACTTCATTATGACGAGTCCTCAATGGAATTCCAAGCTTATGCGCCTCATATTCCATCTCGAACATATAGTTGAAAACTCTATCGGGTATGCTCCCGAAATAGTGATCATCCATTTGTTGATTCTTGGCTGACAAGTAACCGAAAAGGGTTCGACCACACATGATCAAATCAGGCCTTTGCGTGTATAGAGCTTTGTCGACCAAGAAATATTCTTGCTCGATTCCCAAGGAGCCTTCTACTTTATCAATTTTTGAATCAAAATATTTGCAGACATCAGTTGCTGCAGAATCCAAAAGCGAAAGCGACTTTAATAAAGGCGCTTTATAGTCGAGTGCTTGCCCGTTGTATGAAACGAAGACAGTCGGGATGCAAAGAGTCTTTCCACTTGTATTCTCGTAAATAAATACTGGAGAAGATGGGTCCCAAGCAGTGTAACCTCTAGCTTCAAAAGTGTTTCTCAAACCACCACTCGGCAATGAAGACGCATCTGGTTCTTGTTGTACCAGGTCGTTGCCGTTGAATTTAGCTACAGCTTGGCCGTTATGAGGTTCGAAAAAAGAATCGTGTTTTTCTGCAGTACTTCCTGTTAGCGGTTGAAACCAATGTGTAAAATGGGAAGCTCCCCTTTCCATTGCCCATGCTTTCATACCCACGGCAACCTGATCTGCAACTTCTCGGCTGATTTTGGTGCCATTATCTATGGCACTTTTTACTGAGCGCAGAGCGTCTTTGTTTAGGTATGAAGGCATTACGTCGGCGGTGAAAACGTTGGACGCAAAAATTTGAGAAATACTCTGACCTTTTAGATCTACCTTTCTAGCCGGTCGTTGCTGAGCAATTTCAATAGCTTTAAATCGCATGACAAGTGGTTTTGGGATGCTTGATTCTTAAAAACAAATATATGTTGAGGCTTCGTCGCTCTCGACCAATTGGTCAAAGCAACTACAAACAAATTATGAACAATCGAACTCTTAGTCTGAAAGTCCTCCGGCTTTCAGTTTTTCAGAATTTTCGGCAACTTTTAGTTGTTCAATGATATCAGTCAGTTCACCATTGAGTACATCACCGAGATTGTATAATGTCAATCCTATGCGGTGATCTGTAATTCTACTTTGAGGGAAATTATAGGTTCTAATTTTTGCTGACCTATCTCCTGATGAAACAAGTGTTTTTCGTTCTGCTGCTATTTTATCGTGATGCGCTTGTAATTCACGCTCATATAATCGACTTCGCAGAACGCTTAATGCCTTTTCGTAATTTTTTAATTGGCTTCGACCATCCTGACATTCTACTACTATCCCGGTTGGATTATGTGTCAATCGAACGGCAGATTCTGTTTTATTTACGTGCTGTCCCCCAGCTCCAGATGCTCGAAATGTATCTCGTCGAACATCGCCCATATTCAGGTCGACGTCTACTTCATCTGCTTCTGGCAATACGGCCACAGTTGCTGCAGAAGTGTGAACCCTTCCCTGACTTTCAGTATCGGGAACACGTTGTACTCGGTGTACCCCACTTTCGAATTTCATGGTGCCGTAAACGTCTTTGCCTTCTACTTCAAAGATTACTTTGTTAAATCCCCCGACAGTCCCTTCAACGGAATCTACTACTTCGGTTTTCCAACCTTGATTAGCACAATAACGCTGGTACATCCTATATAGGTCTCCAGCAAACAAGGAAGCTTCATCACCACCAGTTCCAGAGCGAATCTCAACAATGGCGTTTTTATTGTCTTCAGGATCTTTTGGAATCAAGAGAATTTTTATCTCTGCTTCCATTGGCTCTCGGAGTTCTCCCAGCTCGTCAATCTCCATTTTGGCCATTTCTTTCAGCTCAGTGTCTGATTCGTTGGCCAATATGTCCTTTGCTCCATCTAAATCTTCCACAAGTTTTTTGTAGCGATGATAGTAGTCGACTATTTCCTTGAGGTCTCCGTATTCCCTATTCAGCTTGCTGAAAGCTTTCATGTCCGACAATACTTCAGGATCACTCAGACGCATTTCTACGTCTTTAAATCGATGATATATTCCTTCTAATTTGTCTAACATGTCGAGTTTGCAAATGTACAATTAATGCCAAAGAGCTAAAGCTCTTCGTAATCGACATATTCACCGCTCTTATTATCCGATTTACCGTCTTTATCCGAGCCGCTTATCACACTCACTTCACCTTCCTTTTTGGGCTCAGTATAACCACGTTGAGACTCATGGAAATTTTTCTGCTGTTGCTTTAGAATTTTTCGAAACTGCCAGACCCGCGTGATGAATCGCCAAAGAATATAAACTCCAAGAAGAATGAAAATATTTTTCATGGTATTCGATTGAAGCAGACTATTTACTTAAATACATCGACTTCTCTTTGTACAACTCTCGGAAATACGGATCCTTGATGTCGTCAACAAAGAAAATTGCTTCCCCAGTACTTTTCATTTCAGGCCCTAGTTCTTTATCGACATTAGGGAATTTGTTAAATGAAAAGACGGGTTTCTTAATAGCAAATCCTTTCTCCTGTGGTTGTATGTCGAAGTCTTTCAATTTATGGGTTCCCAACATTATTTTAGTTGCAATATTTACATAAGGAACCTTATACGCCTTGCAAATAAAGGGAACAGTCCGACTTGCTCGAGGGTTTGCTTCGATGACAAATACTTTCTCTTCTTTGACAGCAAACTGTATATTCAGTAATCCAATAATGTTTAGGGCTCTGGCAATTTTCTCTGTATACTCACGAATTTGGTTCATTACGTTTTCAGAAAAACCAAATGGTGGAAGTACCGCACTCGAATCACCTGAATGTATTCCTGCCGGCTCTATATGTTCCATGATGCCAATGATCTCTACATCATCACCGTCACAAATACTATCGCTCTCTGCTTCTTCAGCTCGGTCGAGGAAATGGTCAATCAATATTCTATTTCCAGGTAGATCACCCTGCAATTGAATAACAGCTTTCTGCAATTCCTCATCGTTTATTACAATTTTCATCCCTTGACCGCCTAATACGTAAGATGGTCTTACCAGAACCGGATATTCTACTTCATGAGCAATTTGAATAGCGTCGTAGGCATTTTCGGCTACACCATATTTAGGATATGGAATATCAAGTTCTTTCAGCAAGTCAGAAAAGGATCCGCGATCTTCAGCAAGGTCCATATCTGGAAAAGAGGTTCCGATGATTTTAATTCCTTCGGCATGCAATTTTTCAGCGAGTTTCAGGGCTGTTTGTCCGCCGAGCTGTACAATCACACCTTCCGGTTTTTCATGTTCGATGATTTCTCTCAAATGTTCCCAGAAAACCGGTTCGAAATACAATTTGTCTGCCATGTCAAAATCCGTTGAAACAGTTTCGGGATTACAATTAATCATGATGGCTTCAAAGTCCTCTTCTTCACTAGCAAGCAATCCGTGAACACAGCAGTAATCGAATTCAATTCCTTGACCAATGCGGTTTGGACCTGCGCCTAGGACTACAATTTTTCTTTTATCTGAGGAGACAGACTCATTCTCTCCGTCAAAAGTGGAATAGAAATAATTAGTTGGTGATTCGAACTCCGCAGAGCAAGTGTCGACCATTTTATATACGCGATTCATTCCCAATGACCGACGTTTATTATATACGTCATCTTCAGTGCAATCGCCCATAGCGAAAGCAATCTGGAAGTCAGAGAAGCCCTTTTCTTTTGCCATTCTCAACACCTTAGGATCGATATTGTTGAGGCTATATTTTTTGATCTCTTTTTCGGTTTTGACCAAATCATAAATTTGTTCAAGGTACCAGCGATCGATTTTTGTGATTTCTTGAATGGATGTAATTGGGACTCCTAAGGTGATTGCGTCCTTTACATGGAAAATTCGATCCCAACTTGGGTTTTTCAAACTTTCTAGAATGACGTCCAACTTCTTAGATTCCCAGCCGTCACATCCTAGACCCATCCGTTTCAACTCCAGGCTTTGACAAGCTTTTTGAAGTGCTTCTTGAAATGATCTTCCAATCGCCATGGCCTCACCTACAGACTTCATTTGAAGCCCCAGTGTTCTGTCTGCACCCGGGAATTTGTCGAAATTCCAACGAGGGATTTTAATAATAGTATAATCAATTGCTGGTTCAAAGAATGCCGAAGTAGTGGTCGTAACCGGGTTCTTTAATTCATCGAGATAATATCCAATCGCCAATTTGGCGGCAATTTTCGCAATAGGATATCCAGTGGCTTTAGACGCCAAAGCAGATGAACGACTTACACGTGGATTAATTTCGATGGCAATGATTCCTTCAGATTCAGGGTCTACAGAGAATTGAACATTACAACCTCCAGCAAATGACCCCATAGCTCTCATCATCTTGAATGCCATGTTTCGCATATTTTGAAATGCGGTGTCAGACAAAGTCATTGCAGGAGCAATCGTGATAGAATCCCCCGTATGAATACCCATCGGATCCAGATTTTCTATCGTACATATTACGGTGATGTCGTCTTTTCCATCCCGAAGCAATTCCAGTTCATATTCCTTCCAACCTAAAACTGCTTTTTCAACCAGCACCTCGTGGGTTGGTGACGCTTCCAAACCTCTTTTAAGCGCAATATCAAATTCGTCTTTACTGTGTACAAAGCCTCCTCCGTACCCACCTAAAGTGTATGATGGCCGTATTACTAGCGGGAAACCAAGTTCTTGGCCTGCTTCTTTACCTTCTAGAAATGAGTTGGCTATTTTCGATGGAGCGACAGGAATATCCAGCTCGACCATTAGTTGTCGAAATTCTTCCCTGTTTTCCGTCTTCTCGATAGCATCGATATCAACACCAATAATCCGGATATTGTATTTTTCCCAAATCCCCAGTTCATCAGCTTCTTTGGCTAAATTAAGCGCAGTTTGTCCACCCATAGTTGGCAAAACAGCATCAATATGAACTTCTTCGAGAATCTGGACGAGAGAATCCGGTGTGAGTGGCAAGAGATAAATATTATCTGCCGTCACTTCATCCGTCATAATCGTAGCCGGATTCGAATTGATCAATGTGACTTCAATTCCTTCTTCTCTCAAACTACGAGATGCCTGAGTTCCGGAATAGTCGAATTCACAAGCTTGACCGATAATAATCGGCCCGCTTCCAATAATAAGAACTGATTTAATTGAGGTATCTTTGGGCATAACCAGAGCAGTATAAAAATTGGGCGAATTTAGTGCATTTAGAGTCAATAAAACTGAATTGTGGAAAAGGAATTTAACTGGAGAAGTTCACAAATAGCCTATACCGAATTTGGAAGTGGAAACACACTTTTGATTGCTTTTCACGGTTATGGACAAAGCGGATGTATTTTTAAAAAATTTGAAAGTGCATTGTCGGCGCAATACCGCGTAGTATCTATAGACTTACCCCACCAAGGTAAGACGCAATGGAATGAAAATGATGAGCTAACAATAGCCGATTTAGAGGATTTGGTTCGATCTCTTATGAGACATTTTAACGAATCAAAAGATGTTTCGTTAATGGCCTTTAGTATTGGGGGCAATTATGCTCTTGGGTTAGCTGCGACATGTCCTGATATTGTGAACGAAATTTGGCTCTTGGCGGCTGACGGTCTTTATACAAGGCGAATCTTTTATTTTGCAACTAAGACAGTTATTGGAAAGAGAATATTTCACCATTTTATAGAGCATCCCAAATTCATTTTTTCATTAATGCGTTTGATGCTAAAAACAGGTCAGTTGGACAAGAAGGTTTACAAATTTTATCGTGGCAATTATGATACTTTAGAAAAACGAAGAAATGTATATAAGAGATGGATCAGTGCCTCACGAATGAATTATCGCAGTACAAGAATAATAGAATTGGCCAATCAGCATCAGTTCAAAATTCACTTGCTCTACGGAAAGTTCGACAAAGTGATACCACTCTCACGAGCAAAACACTTTCATAAAAAGGTGCCTTCATCAAGTTTAACTATTCTTGAGCAAGGACATGACCTCATTAAAACTAAGAATTCAAAATTCATTCAAGAAATAATTGACGACTACAAGGCCCAATGATTCTCTTTAAATTCATCAGATTCCTCATTACAATCGCAAACCGGTTGACCCCAAGACTTTCAGGTTGGATAGCATATCATCTCTTTTTTCTGCCGATTGGGAGAAAATATAGAACAGAGGAAATTGAATATCTCGAGAGCATGGAAAAAGAGGATTTCTTAATTGATAACAGGTCTGTATACCTATACTTCAAGGGCGAGGGGCCTTATACTTTGTTTTGTCATGGATGGGCTGGAAATTCAATGCAATTCCGCAAATTTATTGAGGCAATTGAATCCGAGCGCAGTATAATGCTCGTCGATATGCCTGCACATGGAAGTAGCCCGGGTGTTCAGACTGATGCCGTCGCTTTCAGCTTTACCATAGAACATATCCTCAATCATTATAATATCGAGAACATTATTTGTCATTCTCTCGCAGGAATGTCCCTTGCACTCGCATTGACAAGAGGTTCTGATCAACCAGACAAAGCCGTATTTATTAGCACTACAACTAGTACAAACGACATCCTAGAGTTCTTCGTAAATCAAATTGGCGGAGATTATCGAACGCGAGAAAGGTTGGTGCAACTTTTGCAAAAACGATTCAATCGATCGTTTAACGACTTCAATGCAGCAGAAATCCTGAAAGAATATGAAAAAACCCCAAAATCTTTAGTGGTTTTAGATGACTCCGACCCTCAAGTAAAAGTGAGTAATGGCGAAGAACTGGCAACCGTTCTTAATGCGGACCTCTACCTGTCGAGTGGCCTTGGGCACAATCGACTACTAAAGGACGAAAAAGTGGTTAGCCAAGTGGTAGCCTTTTTAGCTACCTAGTTACGACTTATAACTCGTCTTCGTTAAAGAAATAATCGTCTGTGGTCGGATAATCCGCCCAAACCTCCTCTATTGTCTCAAATGGTTCGCCGTCGTCCTCCAATTCTTGAAGATTTTCCACAACCTCTAGTGGCGCACCTGACCTAATCGCATAGTCGATTAACTCGTCTTTGCTCGCTGGCCACGGAGCATCGTCCAAATAAGAGGCAAGTTCTAGTGTCCAATACATAATCCTATATAATCCTTAAAATCACTACTAATTTGTCGCGAATATATTTTTTTAAGTGACAAATACAAGTTTATTTTTTTATAGAGCGAAAAAAAAGTAAATCAAAGTGCGAATAATAGCTTTCAGATAGAGTTTGATGCCGTGACCAGGAATAGGTCACGAATCAATTCTTGCGATTTCGTACATCGCCAATGCACCAGCAACTGATACATTTAAAGATCCAATTTCAGAATTCATTGGGATTCTATATTGGTTTTCGCAAAACTTGAGATGTTCCTGTCTTATTCCAGCATCTTCACTTCCCATGATTAGGGCTAATGGATCAGTTTTGGGAATTTCTTGAATATCCTTCTCTGCCTTTTCACTTATTCCGAAAATTCTGATTCCATGAAGACGAATGTCTTTCAGGGCTGCAGGTAAACTTGAAACTTGAATTAATGGAATTTTCAACAAAGCACCTGCAGAAGATTTAATCGCTCCGGCATGAAGCAATACTGAACCTTTCTCAGGGACTACGATTGCTTGAAAACCCAAAGCTAAAGCAGTTCTTGCCAGAGCCCCAATATTTCGAACATCCGTAATGTGATCTAGAACGAGTAATCGGATGAGCGATCCTTTTGCAAGTTCCAGGTTAAGGAAGTCGAATAGTTCAACCTTTGGTATCAATGAAGCATAGGCTACCACGCCTTGGTGATTGCCTTTATAGAGTTTATTTAGCTTCTGAACAGGAACATATTGATGCCTGATATCTTTTTTGCGCAACAAGAATATCAACTCCTGAAGATGTGGATTTTTACTCGTACTGGAAACCAATACCTTCTCCACTTCCTTGCCCGCATTTATGGCCTCCAAAACGGGTCTAATCCCGCATATCAATTGTTCTTCTGAACTTTCCATGAGGGTTCTAATCAACCTCCAGTTCCGCCGAGCATCTCTGAAGTAACCTGCATACGCTCAGCCAGTTCCTTCAGCCCAATCCGATCAGCAATAGACTTAGCATCTCGTGCATCTCGTGCTAACTGACCAATCTTATTTCTCATTTGGTTTTTCAAATCCAAACTAGCTGACTTATTGAAGTTCATGTAGTACTTAGCTTGCTCTTCAATATCCGTAGCTAATTCGGTCAATTTAGCTGTGGCAGTTTCTTTGTCACCGGCTGCATTGTAGAGATCGATATAGTAGCTTTTTAATCCATTATCCATTCGCATAATTGATTCCGGCATTTTATCAAAACTCTGGTTTGCCACATTGAGGCATTTAGTGGTGTCGCCGCTGAACAAGAAATTTCGAGACAGTTGAGCAAATAATGAACGAAGTGTTCTTGGAACTAAAGTAGCTTTATGGTCAAGGAATAATGTACCCTTATCCATATTCCCCCACTCATAATCTTCCATAACTCTTTTATAAAGAAGGTCGTCATCAATCATTCCTCTCTGTGCCCAGTCAGATTTGATTGGAACCAAGCGGTATGCTAGACCTTCATGTCTGAAATATTTTTGAAGACCAGAATATGTATTGTCAGAAGTGGTAGTCGTGAAATAAATGGGGCGTTTCCATCCATTTTCAGCGTTCGTTGCAATAATGTCAAGCATTACGATAGTACCCTTCATCAAATTATTGCCTTTGATCGAGAATTTAACACGATCAACAACACGCGGCAAATCAGATTCTTTGACAACGCCATTGGCCACAACTGCATTTTTGTCTACTGGCAACAAGAAGTTCTTAGTGGGCAAATAATTTACTTGTTCGCCGTTGTTAGCATATGCCATATCGTTCGTGTTATCTGAAACCATGAATCGTATGACATCCTTCAACCAGAAGAATTGATCTTTCTTAAATTGCTTTTCGTTTGCGAGGTATCTCGTTATATCTCTCTGACCATCTTTCAAACTTTCTTTTGGCATAATGGACATCGGCAATTCTTCCGAATCATAATATCGACGACGCAATGCCTGTGCATACCACTCAGTGCTCAGTAAACTGAGATTGATAATCCGGACATCAGTTCGATAACCTTCCACATTTTGTGCATACCAAATCGGGTAAGTATCATTATCACCATTTGTGAATAGAATAGCATTCTGTTCACAGGAATTAAGATAATTCTTAGCAAAAGAAATTGCTAAATGACGGTCTGATCTGTCATGGTCATCCCAGTTTTCAGTCCCCATTAAATAAGGAGCCATAAAAAGACCGAGAAGCGTTGCGACCGTTGCGGCCACACCCCTATTGAGGAACCGCCTCAGCAGCTCCATGATTTGTAAAACTCCTAATCCAATCCAAATACAGAAAGTTTGGAATGAACCTACACTCGCATAATCTCGCTCTCTTGGTTCAAGCGGAGGTTGATTCAGGAAAACTATAATCGCCAAACCAGTTAAGATGAACAACATGGTGACAGAAGCGGCATCGAGTTTTTGTCGTTTGAATTGAAATACCAATCCTAAAACTCCGAGTAAGAAAGGGAGGAGATAATATTTGTTTCTTGCTTTGTTAGAGGACAATGAAGCAGGAATATCCTTTTGAGGACCTATTCGCGGATTGTCAAACATTGGAACCCCGCTCATCCAGTTGCCATCGAACATGTTGTTATCGACGTTCTGAATATCAGACTGTCTTCCAGCAAAATTCCAGAAGAAATAGCGCCAATACATCCAACCCATTTGATAATTGAACATGAAACCAATGTTCTGTTTCATTGTTGGAACTCGGATCTTATCGTCGGCGTTCTTCCTTTCTTTATACCAATATTTATAACCCTGCGATTTGTCGGTCATATCACCCATTCTCGGCAAGAATGTTTCGAATTTTTCAGGCCATGTATAAGATAAACGCGGGCTTAATTCTTCATACCCCTCTTCTCCTTTACGATAGGGAGTCGAACCTTCTTCATAATCAATAGGCGAGTAATCTTTAGCAACATATTGAGCGCCTTTGAATAGTGGACGGTCGCCATATTGTTCACGTTGGATATAACTCAATAGGCTATAAGCATCTTCTGGGTTATTCATGTCAATTGGAGGTTGCGCTAGGGAGCGAATGACCACCATCGTATACGAACTGTATCCGATTAAAATATAAGTGAAGCACAGAAGAACCATATTGAGAATTGGCTTGCGCTTTTGAATGGTCATGCGAATGGCGAAGAACATACCCGCTCCAACTAAAAGCACCCAAAAGAGCATTCCCGTATTGTAAGGAAGGCCCAAGCCATTCACAAAAAGTCGATCGAAAAGGGCACCGAATTTTGGCATTCCAGGTATCACAAACCAGTTAACGAATACTAAAGAACCACCACCAATCGCCAAGGCGAGAAAAACATTTTTTTGATTCACTGGGTAGCGGTTGAACATGTAATACATGATTACAACTGGAATTACCAGTAGGTTCAATAGGTGAAGACCTATTGCGAGTCCAATAACGAATGAAATAAATACCAGCCACCTATCCGAACCAATTTCATCTTTAACAGTTTCCCATTTGAGAATACCCCAGAAGGTAAGAGCCGTGAACATACTCGAAGAGGCATATACTTCGGCTTCAACGGCTGAGAACCAAAATGTGTCCATGAATGTGAGAGCCAAAGCTCCAACAATACCAGCACCAAAAACGCCTATTGCGTTTCCAGTATCAATTTTCTCTGAAGTTATTGGTAGTCGTAAGGTTTTTAGAGCGAAATGCGTGATAATCCAAAAAGTAAAGACTACGGTGAACGCACTTGCAACAGCACTCAAGCCGTTCACGGCCATCGCAACATTTGCAGGGTTGCCGAGCGCAAAAAGTGAAAACACTCGACCCAAGAGCAAAAATAAAGGTGCTCCAGGTGGGTGGACCACCTGAAGGGTATAGGAAGCTGATATAAATTCACCACAATCCCACAGGGGAACTGAGGGTTCTAAAGTGAGAAGATAAACAGCCAACGAAATTGCAAATAGGATCCAACCTATTCCTATGTTTAGTGCCTTATAATTCAACATGTTCAGAGCAATTTAATGCGGTCACAAAATTATTTCTTTTTTTCACACCTAAAAGGTTAACAATATTCAAGTGCAATCAAAGTTAATCAAAGCGCTTGGACGGATTCTCTAACGATACAATTTCAGACTTCGTCTTTTTTAGAATATCATTTGCAATGATATGTCCTTAGGTGGTGATAATGAAACTATTAAGACAATAGATTACAGCTTCCATTTTTCTCTGAGTCTAGGTTTCGAGTTGAGAAACAAGAAAGGAGAATTGAAGAATTTGCATGGTAAAAAAAGATATTTACAAAAAAAAACTGTCTTTTCGATGCTTAAATGATCGTCTCGACGGTGACCAACCCATGAGTTTAAGGGAATTTGTACAATATTTTGTTATCTTTGCGGCGCTAAAATGGAACAAAAAGAGGGGGAATTAAAGGTTCCCCCTTTTTAGTAAGCGAAATTGTAGACCAGGAGCTTGTGGATATTAAGAAGCGAATTTTAGACCTAGTTGATGCAGAAATAGAGGGTACCAATCTTTTTCTTGTTGAGTGTATGGGTTCTGAGGAAAGCGGAAAAATTCAAATACTCCTAGACGGTGACGAAGGCGTCAGTATTGATGCTTGTGTGGCCTTGAGTCGAAAAATATCAAGAGTGATCGACGAGGAGGAGGAAGGTGATGCTTTTCGACTCGAAATATCGAGTCCAGGTGTTGATCGACCGCTTCAATTGCCCAGACAATATGTCAAGCATATCGGAAGGGCTTTTGAAATTCAGCTTGCTGAAAAGACCATTAAGGCTGAACTTCTTGAGGTGAACCAAGAGGAGATTAAGGTACAGGAATTGAAAGAACAAAAACAAAAGCACTTGAAAGATGCCAAAGGAGAAATCCTCGACATCCCATTTGCTGAAATAGTGAGTTCGAAAGTTATAGTAAGCTTTAAATAATGCTAAAATGAGCATAGGATTAGTAGAATCATTTTCGGAGTTCAAAGAATTTAAGAACATCGATCGCGCGACTATGATGAGAGTCATGGAAGACGTATTTAGAAGCATGCTTCGTAGAAAGTATGGTGCGGATGAAAACTTTGACATCATTATTAATACGGATCAAGGTGATCTTGAAATTTACCGAAACAGACATATCGTTGACGAAGGTGAAGTTGAAGACGAGAATTTAGAAATCACGATTTCTCAAGCCTTGAAATTAGAAGACGATTACGAAATTGGAGAAGAAGCGATTGAAGAAGTACACTTAATAGATTTTGGGAGACGTGCC
>ERZ1046740.1039-NODE-1039-length-20730-cov-9.094365_pt1 | contig 20730 bp, 25 predicted proteins | sample MGYA00383093_ERZ1046740 | MGnify/ENA primary metagenome ERZ1046740 (study PRJEB29581, sample SAMEA5548363) | metagenome | biome: marine; feature: coastal; material: water | depth 25 m | study: Short-term variability in the microbial, nano- and picoplankton... | reverse complement strand
TCAAGCTTTAAGAGACATTACAAGTCAGGCAGATGTAGATAATTTGACCTGGCCAGCAAAACCAGAGTAAAGGAGGTTAAAAAATATGAGTCATGGTCTGATAATAATACGAAAAGCTACTATACAAACGATTATCGTTACGAAAAACGTTCCTATTACAATCCGAAAAACAGTGTTTTAGGAGAAATAAAAAAGGGGCTCAAGGCCCCTTTTCGTTTTTTACTGTACTAGCTCACCTTCCGGTACGCCTTCATCAGTTTGCGGATTTGCAATTTCTTCTTTGAGAATAGTCGTAAATCCTTGTCGAGCCACTTCAATTTGATCTGCACGAGCAGAAGTCGCAGTAGCTTGTTGCTGAAGATCCTGCAACTGACCGACCAAATACTTGGCTTTGTCAGAAAGATCGTCAATTACGTGGTTCTCGCCATCTAGAACGAGGGTTGGTTTTTCTTGTACTTCGGTTGTCATAATAAGGTTCCTTATTTAAAGATATCTTGCCAATTTCCTGTTGTGCTCGCGCGAGCGTATTCAGTTGCACGATTCTCAAAGAAATTCGTGTGTTCAACTGCGTTTATCATATAATCCAGCCAAGGCAAGGGATTTGATTCTGAATTAAAGATTTTTTTCATGCCCAACTGAAGTAGTCGTCGATCTGCGATATATCGAATATATGCTTTTACTTCCGCCCCTGTTAGGTCTTGTACTTCACAACTATCAAATGCAATATCAATAAAAGCATCTTCTAGCTCTACAACGCGCTCTGCAGCGCAATAAATTTCATACTTAAGCTCGTCATTCCATATTTCAGGGTTTTCCCGAATATAAGTACGAAAAATCTGTGTCATTCCTTCTACGTGTAGAGTTTCGTCTCGAATTGACCAAGTAACAATCTGACCCATATTTTTCATCAAATTATGTCGTGGAAAATTCAATAGTATCGCAAAACTACTAAAGAGTTGTACTCCTTCAGTAAATCCGCTATATACAGCTACAGTTTTAGCAATGTCTTTCTTCGAGTCCATATTAAAGTTGGACAGATAATCATGCTTATCGGCCATTTCTTGAACGTCCATAAACATTTGGTATTCCTCTTCTGGAAACCCGAGAGTCTCAAGAAGAGTAGAATATGCTTCTTGATGTACGGCTTCCATTGCTGCAAAGGAAGACAACATCATACGCACTTCAGGTGCTTTGAAAGTTGGCAGATAGTGCTTTGCATATCCACAACAAACATCGACATCTGACTGGGTAAAAAAACGAAATATATGTCCAAGGAGACGCTTACTATCATCATCAAGATTACGATAATCTTTAAGATCGTCTGCCATTGGTACTTCGTCGGGAAGCCAGTGCATATGCTGCTGGCTTTTATAGGCTTCAAAAGCCCAGTTATACTCAAACGGTTTGTAATAATTTCTTTCTTCTGTAAGCATTCTCTATCCTTCACAAGCTAAACAGGAGTCTTCGTCATCAAAGATAAAGTCCCTTAGTTTCTCATCCGACACTACGTCAGCGCGTTTATACGCCTCACTTCGTGCATAATATAATGTTTTCATTCCTCGACGCCAAGCAAGCATATGCACATTGTGCAATTCTTGTTTACTTACGTCCGCAGGGAAGAATAAATTTACAGACTGTGACTGGCAAATATGCTGCTGTCGATCTGCTGCAAACTCTACAACCCACCGCTGGTCGAGTTCAACTGCTGTTTTAAATACCTCTTTTGTATACTCATCTAAAAAATCTAGATGTTGCACACTTCCTTGATTAGTCATGATACTTTTCCATATTTCGTCAGTATTCATTCCTAACTCATCTAGAGTATGTTCTAAGTATTCATTTTTTACTAGACTAGTTCCTGATTTAGTCTTCTGAGTATATGCATTGGCACGATAAGGCTCAATACTTGGACTCGTATTCGCACAGATAATACTAGAAGATGCATTGGGTGCGACAGCCAACAGATGAGCATTTCTTACAGACTCATTTGGATCATCGGGACAAGCTCCACGCTCTCTCGCGAGCTTCTTGGATTCTTCTAACGCTTGATGCTTAATGTGTGCAAAAGCACGATTATTGAATGACTTTGCCATTGCGCTCTCAAAAGCGATATTATTACGCTGTAAGTAAGCATGAAAACCCATAGCACCAAGACCGATTGAGCGTTCTCTATAAGCACTATACTTTGCTTTTGCCAAAGAATCAGGAGCATTCTGAATAAAGTAATCAAGAACATTGTCTAGCATCCGTACTATGTCAGGAATAAACTCGTCAATATGCTTCCAAGAGTCATATTCTTCTAAATTTACACTTGATAGACAACATACTGCCGTTCTTTTTTCATTTGTTGCGAGAGTGATCTCAGAACAAAGGTTTGAATGGTGTACTTTTAATCCCATGTTTCTCTGATATTCAGGTAAATCGGCATTTACGGCATCCTCAAACATGATGTAGGGTTCGCCTGTTTCTACACGATTTTGAATAAGCTTTACCCACAAGGCTTTTGCAGGTACAGTTCTAGTTACTTCTCCAGAGTGCGGGTCAATTAAATCCCAGCTATCATCAAATCCCGGTTCTGAAGTCGCTTGTGCGATTAGCTTCATAAACTTGTCAGGAATGACCACAGCATGATGCAGATTGGTAGACTTTCTATTGATATCGCCGCCAGTAGGCTTGCGAACATCGAGAAACTCTTCCACTTCAGGATGAGAGATGTGTAAGTATGCAGCATAGGATCCTCTTCTAGTTACTCCTTGAGAGAAAGCGAGCATTTCGGCGTCAACTACTTTCATAAAAGGTATCACACCAGTACTCTCACTTCCATTACTTGTGCGGGAGCCTACAGAGCGTATAGCGCTCCAGCTTCCGCCAACCCCGCCACCAACAGAAGAAAGAAAAGCATTCTCCGTATAGTGTCCTGTTAGACCTTCTCTACTGTCTTCTACGTAATTCAGAAAACAGGAGATTGGTAAACCTCTTGTTGTTCCTCCGTTTGAGAGAACCGGAGTAGAAAACATAAACCATAGATTACTTGCGTAATCATACAGACGCTGAGCGTGAGCTTCATCATCTGCAAAAGCTCTCGCCGCACGTGCGAAAGCGTCCTGAGGCGATTTCTCACCCTCAACCAAATATCTATCTTCTAGTGTTTGAATACCAAATTTTGAGAGAAGTCTGTCTCTTCCGTAATCAATTAACATTCATAAATTCCTTTACTCTATCGTCTATTTCTGATAGACTATGCCCTGGATATTCTATTGCTTCATCGCAATAGGTAATGAGATCCATCATTTTATAGTTCTGTAATATTAGATCACCACTTTCATTAAGGGCCTGAATATACTTATATTTCCCTTCTAGAGGTATCGCATCGTAGATATCAAAAGCACTACCATATTGGTGAATGAGGTCAGTAGCTCTTTTAGGCCCTATTCCTGGAATTCCATCAACATTGTCTCCTTTATCTCCGGTCAACACTTTGAAGCTAATATACTCTTCTCTGGGGAAACTAAAAAACTCTTCCCAATTAAACACAGTAGTCTCTTTCCGAGTAACTGTAGAGAACCTAGACACATACTCATCAACAAGCAAGTCCCAGTCACGGTCACTTGAGATAAGCCATACGTCATCAATTCCGTAGTTCTCTCTATTTTTAACTACATAAGCTGCTATATCATCCGCCTCTACCTGATGATATCGAAGAACTAAAAACTTCTCTTCTAGACTTTTGAGTGTTCTCTCATACTCCTCAAAGAAAAGTCGTATATCTTCTTTTTCTTGTTCTGTTTGGTCTTTATATCTTTCTTTTCTATTTTCTTTATACTGAGGGCACTCATCTTTTCTATATTTACTATTACCCCAGTCTGCCGCTATAATAATTTTACTACATTCGTAAGATTGAGCAAGGCTCTCTACAGTTCTCATATAATCCAACTCAAACTCTAGCTTTCCTTGGTGTTTCCAACGAAAAGCAATGTTCATGGCGTCTACTATAAGAACATTACTGTTTGCTTCCATGATTTGATCTTTGAAACTAACCACCTATCCACTCCAATTCTTCTTGTTTAAGCCACTCTTCCGCTACTAATATATAACACTCCAACCACGAAACATACATATATCTAGCATTTTCGGGCTTTAGGGTTGTTACTACGAATACTTTGGAACGAGAATATTTAAAAAATAGTAAGGGTTGCTGTGTTTTTAATGCAGCTTGCCTTACAATCTTCTCCCACCACTGCAAAAGGTAGTTTGTTTTATTTGTAAATACTTTATCCGTCAGAGGTGACTTTTCATAGTTTTTCACTTCTATACAGAATAAATTTCTTTCGTCGGGGACATACAAGTCTCCTTTTAGATATGAGAGAGCTCCCGAAGAGGGAACCCTTTCAAACTGCAGGCCGCTCGCGTTGCGGAGCATGTCGCGTACTAGGTATTCCCCTCTTGCTCCTTTTGCTCTTGAATCTACCATTACGCTGTCAACCTACTTATATTGCCCGATTTATGAATCTCTACTTTTTCTAGTAATGGATGAGACCATCCGTGATTTACCAGATAGGTATTCAATTCTTCTTCTAATAGCACTTCTACAAGTTTCTCTTTCCCTACTTCATCCAAAACAGTCATGACTTCATCTAGAAACAGTACATTGATTCTACTAGAAGAGAGACTACTCATTAACTTGCGAATAGCAAGAAGAGTAGCTGTGTTTACTCTAGCCAGTTCTCCACTTGAGAGAGCAAGAATATCAATAATGTTTCCGTTATCTGTAATTTCTACGTTTAACTTGTCGTTGTTTACGGCAAAGTTTAACGTGAAACGTCCGTCTGAAAGTTCCGCGAGGTACTCACTTGTTAGTTCTTCTAATTCTTTAACGAGATTTTCTATCTTATATGCTATTAGCCCATTAGTGCTAAATGCTTTCTTAAGAATCTCTAAATTGCCTCTCTTATCTGCCAGTTCATTATAGCGTGAAGATGCTTCATTAAACTGTTTCTGAAAATCAGCAGTTTGTTCTGTAACTACTTCTATCTTCGCATTATATGCGGAGCGAGCTTCGTTTTCTCGTTGAAGCTTATCCACTTCATTCTTTTGCGAAGCTAATCGATTTCTAACTTCTGTAAGCCTAAACTTAAGCTCCTCCTCATCTACTAAAGCGGGGGACAAAGACTCGTTCACTGAACGATACAAGTCCTCCCACTCTTTTTGTTTAGTAGATTTTATCCTGAAGTTTTCATTATTTTCTTGAATCTCTTTAATTTCCTTCTGGATATTAGCTTGCCTAGCTTTTCCGATTTTAACTTTTTCTTCTTCTTTTGAGATATGTGTCTCTTTGAAGTTGTCGTCAACCGGTTGTTCGCAGGTAGGACATACATTTTCTAAGTTCTCCATCTTTCTAATAATTTTTTCTGAGGAACCGACTGACCCCGTTATAGCGCCTAGCTGTGACTGTAACTCATCGTAAGATATATGCTCAGAGGCTAAAATAGCATTAACCTCTGAGATGTTGATTTCTTTTAATAATTTTTTGTATTGATTATTTTGAGAAATCTGTCGATTCGTTAAAGAAATATTTTTAATTTCAGCCATAAGAGAACTCAATTCCTCCTCATCATCCTCCGATATTTTCGGAAGTTTTACAAGTTCTCGTGGGGTAGTATCGGTCAAACGATTATTTTCCAACCATTTTTCAATAGTTGAAACGCGACCTTCAAGTGTAGCGAATTCTTGTTCCACCTCTCTAGAAGCCTCTTTAAATACCTCGAAAAGCTTTACATATTTCTCTAGCCCTAATAAATCTATTAAAAACTTTTTACGGTTAGCGTCTGTAGCAGTCAGGAAATTCAAACTTGCATTTGTATTTTGATATACTACTTGTGAAAATGTCTTGAAGTCAACTCCAAGAACTTCTTGTATGCTTTTGTAGGTATTAGTAGCCGTATGACTACCAATATCTTCACTATTTTTAAGAAACTTTACTTTAAGCGAGGATTTACGCTGAAGGTCTATTTCATACTCATCACTACCTTTCGAAAACGAAACATAGATTGAGTATCCATTATTTAATTCTCTATTGGGAATGTCAGCTTTCTTTATTCCTTTAGAGTTTTTATTAAATAATACTTCTTCCAGTATAAGAGGAATAGATGATTTGCCAACACCATTGCTACCCAGAATCTGAGTTAGCTTATTGTCAGAAAGATCGAGCTCATTAGCCTCTCCATAAGAGAAGCAATTACTCCATTTCAAAATTTTTAGCGTAATCATTAAATATTCCTAATATGTCTGGTATTTTATCGTCGTGTATCTCTAGCACATACATTAGATACTCTACTAGTTCTTCTCCAACTGTAAGCTCTTTATCTAATTCTAAAGTAACTTCTGAACTTCTTTTTACAACTTTCTTATCGAGAAGTTCTGTAGAAGCCACTTTAGCTAGATCACCTAAGTCGCCTTCTAATTCGTATATTACATGATCGTATAGACCATTTATCATATCATCAGGGTTACTGACTGTTTTACGAAGTAGTTGGGGAAGTTCTAACTCTTCCCAAACCCAATCCCAGTCTTCAGTATCAATACTAAGTACTCCAGTCGATACTTTTGAACGGTGGAAGCTAGTAGTCATAGGACTACCAGGATATACTATGTTTCCCTGACAGTTTGAGTGAGAGTGTAAATCTCCCGCAAAAACTGTTGGAAATCTTTTAAATCTATCTAAGTCAACCTCTGGAGTTACATGCGGAGGAATTTCTCCCCTCACATGAGTAAATACCGGCAGAGATTTATTTAACATCTCTATAGAGCTCTTTTTATGTAGATCACAGTATGGTAAAATACTAAAGCCTCTTTCGTCTTCGTAGGCTTCATCAATTATAGAAACCAGAGGATTTAGTGAGTTAGTTACTTCTTTCAAAGCAGTAAAGAAAGTCTTATTCTTTCTAGTAGCTTCATGATTGCCGTCGTATATAATTGTTTCTATATCGCACCCTTTCACAAAGGTAAAATATAATTCTAATTCATCAATCGTTGGTACTCTGTCGAACAGGTCGCCGCCTATAATATGCAAATCTGCATCGTCTTCCAGTATATGAATCTGATGGAAGAATGAGTCATAGCGAGCACGTGCCCAGTTTAGGGGCACGTTTTTCTGACCTAACTTTATATGCCAATCGGCAGAGAAAAGAATTTTCATTAAGAAACATCAAACTCGTCAGCAATGCTTTCGTCAGTGTTTGCGTCAGCACCTGCACCAGCAGCCATAATACGGTCTAACAGTTCTTTTTGTGCGTCTGGAGTAGGTCTAGGCAAAAGCTCATCAATAGGAGTAGACGCTGATACAGCCTCTTTCTCGCCGTCATTCAAGGCACGAATACCTTTCTGACATTTCAAAGTTTGTAGAGTATACTCAACGTTGTATATATTTGGTCCAGTTTTCATTCGCTTGAAGTGGATGTCCCAACCGGCCTCAAGGTCAGTAGGATCGCCCAGATCTTCAGCAGCTACAAGAATCTGATCCATTAGCTTTTTCTTTAGGTTAAATACTTTAGCCTTACCGTCGGAAGGGTCTATACACTGTACAGAGTACGACCAGCCGCATTTCAGGTCTGGATAGAAATCACGAACCCAGTCTTTTTCTTGGTTTACAAAAGCTTCTTTCTCTCTGTCGAAAGATAAACACTCCATAGGAATGTTTTTGTCGTTCTCTCCCTTTACCCAGTAGATATACCGAGGTAGCAGGTCCCCAAACAAACGAACACAGTTGTCCCCGTTTTTGTAGGCGTATTGTTCTAATGAAGACTTTTTAGCGCCTCCGGCGGATGAAGTAAATTTAATACCCATAATTGTATTCCTTTTTAATGTGTGACTTCTTCCCAGCAGAAAAATATTTCATTCTCTACTCGAGATAGTAGTCTGTGGTTATCAATAAGTTCAGTAGAAACTGGCGACATTAGCAAGTTTAAACTGCGTTTAGTTGTGGCTTCATATTCAGCATAGCTGCGAAAACTAGCGAGTGCCACATACTGTGCTAGCTCCGTGTCTCCGAAGTTGTTTCGGTTTATAAATATTTTTTCTGGGTGCAATAGAAAACTATCGCCTGACCAGTTGTCTGAGGACAAGCGATAAGTAGAGTCGTGTAGATTTCTCGGCAGATTCGGGTATGTTATAGTTGCAAGTAATGTTACTATATCAGAGGATCTACCCTCTGTAGCTGTAAACATTTTTGCCCAATTAAAAAAAATCACTACTATTTCTCGAAGTCAGACCCTATATTATACAGGGAACAACTACAATTGTCAAGAACTTTTTTTCTCACATCTCCTTAAAAAATACATTATATTGTTGCTGAAGGTAGTGCCCTAACCGAAGTTTTGCTTGTTTTTCCGCAGTCTTCCCTTTTAGGTTTATATCTACAACAACAGGATCTATTTTTTCAGGGTGTTCCCGTATAACTCTTCCCACCAGCTGAGTTAGCAGTGGCGTATTATTTACAGGAGTTGCTAGTATAAGACAACTCAAGGGATTAACACTAATACCTTCCGAGAAGATACTTTGTGTTCCTAAGAGAATATCTACTTTTCCTTCCTGTACTTTTTCTATTTTCTTCTCTCTTTCTGCTAAAGGTACTTCTCCCGTTATCAACTCGCAGTACTCTCCTAAGGTTTCTTTCACCCTTTTGAGAAATCCTACTCTATCCGATAACAAAAGTACTTTATGTCCTTTCTTTCTGTAAGCTGCCGCAAGAAAACATATTAGTTTTCCATATTCTTCTTGGGAAACCAAATCATTGATACGATTTGCCCAAGGTATCTTAGCCCCATCCATAAACCTTATCTTAGTTTGGATAACATCTATAGAAGGCTCCATATAGTTTTCCTTGGGCGGTGTAAATTTCTTATGGCCAAAGTAATCCGGCATCATCACATGTCTACCGTCTTTTCGTTCTACAGTACCCGATAAACCAATCTTATAGCGAGCATAGCTTGAATCAACCAAACGATTAAACGTATTCGCAGGAATATGGTGACACTCATCTACTATCAAAGTACCGAATTCTTTTGGAAGTTGGTCTTTTATTTTGTATAGTGTTTGTACATTGCCTACTACTACAGGAGAGCTAATATTATACTTTCCTGAGCCGATAACTCCGGGTTCTATTCCAAATACCTTTCGTATCTCTTTCTCCCATTGACTTCTTAGAGCCACTGTATGGGTTACTATAAGGGTTTTCTGCCCTAACTTGGCCGCTATTGCCAGAGCTGTGAATGTCTTCCCCCAAGATACGAATGCATTGATAACGGCATTATCGTCTAACTGATCATGAACTTCTTGTTGGCTTTCTCTCAGGCCAAACTTAAACTTTGGAAAGTCAACAGGAACTTTTACTCGCTTATCTTTGATTTCGTACCCCGAAGGAATAAGATCAAGTCTACCAACAGGTATAGATATAAGATTGCTGCTCAATCTTCTCAGGTTTTTTATATACTGAGGAGGAACATCTCTTCTATAGCTATCTATTTTATATGTGAGTGCCTTATCAATATCCGCGAAGGCGGAAGGCTCTATGTCCATATAAATTCTGTTGGAAATTATTGCTTTCAACTTTTAACCCACATCTCGTTTTCTAGTTTTCTTTCTTGTTGTTTTCTGCTTTTTGCTTTTTTGAGATTAACGATAAAACTCTCCAATTCAATCAGTCTTCTTTGGAGCATTTCTACTATTCCAGTAAGATGATCGATTTTACGTTCTAACTCTTCTATTTCTATATTACTTTTCATTGTATTCCTTCTTTGTATTTCTGTACCAAATAGTTTTTCACAAAGTCGGAACGCACAATATCATTTATACCAAACTCAATAAAATCAAAGTCATACATATTCTGGATAATAGACATAAAGTCTTTTAAACCGCTATTTTTAAGATCGGACTGAAAGAAGTCACCACAAAAAATAATTCTACAATTTCTACCTACTCTAGTAATAATACTATCTAGCTCGTGAAAAGTCATGTTCTGACATTCATCTACAATCACTACAGAATCAGTAAAAGTTGTACCTCTGATATAGGAGGTGGTTAAAAAATTTATAATACCCTTGTGCTTCATCTGCCCATATGGATTGTCTCCTCTCGAAAACAGTTCGGACATAATACTTACATAAGGGTTTTCGTATACTTTAGACTTTTCATCCTCTGTTCCGGGGAGAAAACCCATCTCTCGGGTAGGAACAGCACTACGAACTAATAAGATCTTGTTATACAAGTCTTTTTGGAGATCATCGAGTGCTAGGTATAGAGAGATAAAGGTCTTTCCTGTTCCTGCACATCCATGAAGCATTAAATGGTTCTCTGACTCAAATACTTCTAATTGACTTTTGGTTAAAGGTTCTATTTCTTTTAGATAGAAATTAAGGCTTGATAGTACGTCCTTTTTCTTTCTTGGCATTAAATCTTCCTTTTTGCATCTTTCTGTCTTTCTTCCGAAAAACTATACAACAGCCAGGGCCATGATTTTAAGTATAATACTTGGGCCCAGTTTTTACCCGTTGGAGGTTCTTTTATTATAAAACAAAAGTTTACTCCATGAAGCCACAGTCGGGTATGGGTTTGTTTAGCTTCAGTCTTCTTAACCTTTAAACTTTTAATTTTCTGAAACTTAGTTTTTTCATATGAAAAAGGTACTCCGCTATCGTCTATTAAATAGGGTGGGTTTTCTTTAACAATATCTAAAAAAGTTTCATAAGTTTTGTTTAAGGTTTTTACTTTGTGAGGAGTTTGTAGTCTCCTTTTGCCTAACGTGTCGCCTGATTGATTTCTATCATCTACGACTTGTTCGTTAAGTATAAGAAGACCATCCCTAAGGTAGAACTCCTCACTCGGTAAAACATATACAGGAAACTTTACAGTTTTCAATATCTGTTTATAGGTTAGCGATATTATCATACTTACTTTCAAACTTACCCATTGAGTAGTCGTCTCCTATCTCAAAATCACACCCTACGGCAGCACCCGGAATATAGATTCCCCTATCTTTTTGGATTTCAGTTTTTAGTATGTCACTATACTCTTCAATCTCATTTAAAGGCACTTCAGCTAATACAGAGTCATGCACTAACGCAAAGATTTTGCTTTTCATTTTACGCTGCTGTATCACTGAATGAGCTTCTACAGCACCCATGAGATTTATGTCCGAAGCAGCGGATTGAACTAGAAAATTCAAACCAGATCTAATTGCATGTCCTTGCACTCCTTTGTTATCTGATTTAACATCGGGTAACCTACGCTTACGCCCAAAGTGCGAGTAAATAGCAGAATCTCTCTTGATAATTTTCTTTTGTTGTTCAATCCACTCTTCTAATTTCCAGAAAGCACCAAAGTATTCTTTGATAATCTGTCGAGCTTGTTCTACGGAAAGCTTTCCACCGTCTTTAGTTACTTGCTCACTGATCTTGTGAGGGCCAGCTCCATACATAATACCGAAGGTTACTGCTTTAGCAGCCTGTCGATACGTTGTATATTTCTCGGCAACATCCTGAATCTCACAATCTAAGCGGAACACCTTGTGAGCGATCGTAGAGTGAAAATTGCCTCCAGAACGGAATACATCCTGAAGCTCAAGGTCATCTGCCAAGACAGCAGCAACATACACTTCTGCAGTTGTTAAGTCCATTGCAACAATCTTGTGACCCTCCGAAGCTCGGATACATCCTTTTACTATCGGATTGTCACGAGGAATCTGCTGCATATTCAGTTTACCACTACTAGAGAGGCGTCCTGAAGTTGTTCCGTGCAAGTTAAAGTTAGTTCGTAAGTGACTGTCTCTATCAAGCTGCGGAATGATTTTATCAAGGTATGTATTCTTGATTTTAGTTTTCTTACGAACATTCAGAATAAGCTGAGGAATCTCGTTTTGCAATGCGAGTCGTTCCAAAACTTCGGAGTTAGTAGAGTGCTCTCCCTTTTCGGTCTTAATACCCGTAGGTTTAAGTTTTGCATAGTCAAACAGCAACTTACGAAGCTGTAATACACTATTAGGATTGAACTCTTTTCCTTCCGCCTGTTGAAAAGCTACCACAGCTTCGTGGCTCTGTAGAGTTTTCACTGCATCAGTGATCTCTTCAAGCATTAGATCTTGGCTAGCAATTAATCTGTCTTGGCAGAAAGGTACCCCATTATCCTGAACGGACATTAGAAACCTGCAAGCAGGAAGCAGAATAGTCCGATACACTCGCATAAGCTTTGGATTACCCTTTTTAAGAGCATTCTCAAACTTCTCAAAGAGAAGAAATGTAACGGTAGCATCAATCGCTGCGTAGTCTTTCATTACTTCAAAAGGAATCCATTCCCACTTGAAATCATTTTTAAGAACAGCGTGCTGCTTTCTATACTCATCCATCCAAGCATACATTGGCTTTTCATAATCACCGTAGTCTGTATACTTCATAGCGAGCATCTTCAAGCCGTGAGTACCGGGGTTCTCATCTAGCATATAATGCATAAGCATCGTGTCTTCAAACTTCGGAACCGTTACGTTGAAATGAAACTCGAACATAGGTATGTCAAACTTAGCGTTGTGAAATACCATTCTCTTCTTATCGAATAGTTCTTGCATCTTTTCTTCTGCATTTTCATCCAAACAATCAGCATTAATATATGCGCCTACGTGAGGCTCATAAGATAAACTAATTCCTAGAATATGTCCGTTACGTGGGTATAGTCCTGTAGTCTCAGAGTCAATACCTATGAAATCATAGGGAGAGTCAATGCAACGTTGAATATACTCAATAGCTTCGTCAGTGTCTTCGATTCCAATGAATTTATCACCGCTTATTTCTGCTTTCTTTTTGGTACCTGAGATATAGCCAATGATATTATCCTTGGCATCTTCCCAGGTTTTCTTCGCCTCAGGCTTAAATGACAGCATGGCAGGGTTGATTGTTGGAAGAAACTTGTCGTCCACAATTGTGCCTGCATACTGCATAACCTGAGTTACCTTTGTGTAAAACTTCAAAGGTTCTGACCCTATAAGTATAATCCACTCATATGCGTCTGGGTCAAATTCTAAATCAACGTCTTTCTTTAAAACTTTTGAAAGAGTCGGGTCAGATGTAAGTGAGAAACGATCAAACTCGAACTCATTCTCGAATAGTCTCACATAATCATTTCTAGTTGGTTTTGTCTCTATTAAGGCTATATTAGCCATATAATTTTCTCCGCAATCCAATAACTTGTTTTTCGTGTAGCGTTCCGGGGTCGCCAGACCTTAGCTTAATTACTCTTACCGGAAAATCTCCCGCTAGCTTCTTTACGTGTTCTGCTGCTTGCTCTCCTGCTGTATCAGCATCGAAGATCAAGTCAAGGCCCGTAGCACCTGAAATCTTTAAATAGTTAAGTTTACTCTCCGTGAAGTTCTTCACCCCAAAACAACATACTGCGTTATCAAGTCCCTTGTCATGAAGATTGAGCATATCGAATATACCCTCTACTAGAATAACGCGCCCCTGAAGTGGGCGAACCTGTGGATACAAAGGTAATTTTACTCCGCTTGGATAGAACATATACTTATTGTCTAGCGTTCCAGTCTCGTCTCTACCTTGAAAAGCTACTATCCTACCACTAGCATCTATTATCGGGAAATTAATTCTACCAATAAACTGCGAATCGTGGTGACGAAAAGTACTAAAGTTTTTATACGTCTCTGGCTTGATTCCTCGCCAGTTACCGATATAAGGCATATAACCCTCAGGCATAGATAAACCAATACCTGAAGAACGGATATTTGATATAAGCCTCTTTAGCTTTTCTCTTCTTACTTCCGTCTCACTATACTCTACATTATAGTGGCGAAACAAACTTCCTTTGTACCCACAGGAGAAACAGTGAAACACGCCAAGTACTTTATCTATACGCATACTTGGATTGCCGTCATCGTGTTCTGGATTTAAGCATTTAATAAGCACGTCATTACCCGATAACTTATAGAAAATACCACGCTCCTCTAATAGATCAATTACTGCACTCATAATTCGTAAACCTCTTCTGAGGCGTCATCATCATCTTTGATATATCCAGTCTCTGGCCCGATCCGTAGAGAGGCCCAATCCATTGTTGAAGTAAAACTTACTTCATCACTATTTCTCATTTTTGCACACTCAAAGCTGATAACATTATCTTCTTTATTGTGTGCGTCAAGAGTAAACGCCGCATCCGCAGCATCAAGTATACCCTTGGCAAATCGAGCTTCGCCAGTAGCATCGATTTGGTAAGGAGACACCATAACAACATTATAATCTTGTGCATAAGTTTTCAACGCCTTACTTACCTCTATCTGTTCAGTCCAGTCGTACTGACCCATACGGTTATTAGCTACCGCTGATCTTTTAACCTGATTAATATAATCTACAACTACGATACGAGGCTGTAGTTTTGCGACTTTCTTATCTAACTCTGTTCGTATGTTGGCAAGAGTCAAAGAAGGACTATAAACAATATCAAGCTGCTTCTCTCGAAGCGGCTTGGCAGTAAGTTCAGTATGGTACTTATCGAAATCTCGATGAGAAAGATAGCGAGAGAGTGCTCTCTCACCATCCTCAAATCTTTGAGACCACCATTGAGCTATCTGTTCCCACTCTCCTACCGAAAGATTTCGGTTACGAAGAGCCGCCGCAGGCACCCCTGTAGATATAGAACAGCAACGCTGCATAATACTACGAGGAGTCATTTCAATGGTGAAGTAAATTACGGAGTGTCCTGTTTCATAAGCATTTGATGCAATATTTGCACAAGTGATAGACTTACCAGCACCCCTCTTTCCTCCTACTAATACAAAGTCGGACGGGCCAAAGGTTTGAAGACGATCGAAGTCGTGATTCAATCCGAGAGGAACAAACTTCTCCAGTTCTTCCACAGGCTCGAAGAGTTCCATCTTTCTCATATTTGTACTAGTATCTTTAAGATCTACTTTCTCCTCAATGTCTAGAACAATACTCTGTAAATGCTCAATGTTCTCCTGTGCGGATTCCATAGCAATAGAGTCAGAAAGATACTTTTCAAGTTGATTCATAATCTCAACTTGAGTATACTCATTCTTTAAATATTCTAGTAGTATGTTAGGTTCGATATCGATCTCGTCAATCTTTTCGAGAGCGGTGAACCTGTCTCGTAGAGTTGCATCTCGCACTGCAAGACGTAAATCTTCGAAGGAAGGAAGTACACTATGTTGTTCTACGTACTTATTAAGGTACGACCATATAGAGGAGTATTCTGTTGGAAAGTAATGTTTCTGGGAGTTCGCCCAAGTTTCCATATCGCATTGCGCGATAATAGTCTTGAGTAGGATACTTGCCAGATTCACTTATCAATCTCCGTAATTATATTTATGCGACAAAAAGCCAGAGTGAGGCCGAAGCCCCACCCTAGCCGGGGGACTACGGATTAGCCTGCAGCTTTAGCTGCTTTAGCGGCACCATCATAGTTAGAAGCAGTAAGGCTACGTCTAGTCAACATAGTCTTAACACCTCGAGCAGTTTTACCAATCTGCTCTGCGATCTCTTCTACAGTCATTGTAGTTACATCAACACCTTCGAGAGGATCAACTTTAGCACTAGCCTTGCTTTCCTTTTGTGCAGGAATAGCATCGATAGAACCTTGACGCAACAGGCTCAGAGCCTTGCCACGGATTTGGTTTACAGATCGGCCAAGAACTTCTGCGATATCTTCCAAGAAGGCACCGCTAGTAGCGTGCTTAACAAACGTAGCTTCTTCATCTGGGGAGAAGGTACGTACAGCTTCTACCTTGGGAGTAGGCTTAACGTTTTCAGTCAGTTGCATAGACAGGAGTTTACCCTGAATTTGCTTTGAAGAAAACGCGCCACTTTCAAAGGCTTCAGCGATTTGGCCATAAGTATATTGGCCAGCATTATCGGTAACAAAGCTACGAAGGGTTGCTTCTTGCTCGTCAGTAAATGCTCGTGCGGTTACGGTAGCAGAAGATTCTACTTCGTGACCCATTTTGCGCAGCTTAGAAGCTACGGAACGCGGTGAAGTTTCAAGCTGATCAGCAGCTTCAACAACAGTTACGTATGAAATCGGAGACTCAGAGCCTACGAAATCGGTAAGAGCGGCAGTACGCTCCTCAGTCCACTTTGGAATTGCCATATGTTTTAATTTCCTATAAATTCATTTAGATTTGTGATAATAGAGACTCCACTATCTCTTGCCTTTTTGGTCTTGGAACTTTCCAGACCACTCTCATTAACAAGGTGGGTAACTTCTTTAGTTACCGAAGACTTTACGAGAAAGCCCCTACTAATAAGAATTTTTTCAGCTTCTGCTTTTGTTTTAAAAGACGTCAGTTTGCCACTGATACACACTACGCCTTTTGGTTCTATTACAGAAGTAACTTCTCTAGACTCAAATGAGAAAGGTAACCATTTGTACTCGCAGAGGAAATATGAGTGGTACCAGTCTAGCAAATTGTTGCTTGCTTTAGGCCCAAGCCCCGCTGCTGTACAAACCTCGTCATTTAGGTCATAAATAGAGCTAACTACTGCACATAACTTACTTGATGCTGTTTTGCCGATTAGTGGAATCGAAAATGCAGGTAAGACTTCAGAAAGACTAGCTTTCTTTGAACCCTGAATTTCGTCAAACAGTTTTGCAGCTAGTTTTTCAGAATTAAGAGACTCTACCATCTCCTCTAAGCTCAGTTCATATATTTGAGGAATTTTAGTTATCCTGAGCTTTTGAATAGTTGATGGCCCCATGCCCTTAATTTTCAACGTAGAAGCAAAGTGCTCTAATAACTTATGAGTTTTAGACTCACAAGTAGAGTTATAGCAAAATAACAGGTCGTTAACCCACTCAAGATTAAAGCCACAGCTTGGGCATTGTTTGGGTGCTATAATTTCTTTCAAAGACTTTCTCCAACGATTGAATAGATATTATACGGGGTTTAAGTTGAAATGTCAAGAACTATTTTTGTGCCGGTATAGCTAAAATAATTTCTTTCTTTATTTCGAAACACTCTGTATATCCGCCAAAAGTTTGTGTAGGTATGTATTTATGTTCTTTATATTCTTCGTGTAATGCTTGTTCTAATGACCACACATTAAACAGCGTACTATGGTAGGTGCGTTGTATGCGTATATCATAGTGGTTAAAGCCTCTACTACGTCGTAGAACGTCTTTCCAGTTTCTGCCTGAGGCGATTCCAACTTTCAAACATTCTCTTTTATTAGTTTTTTTATTTACTAACACAACGCAGTAGAGGACTCCATCTTTCTCAGCCTCTTCAGGATGATTCTGAAAATAAGTAAGGTTATATACTCCACTCATTACCGTCTAGGAAATGGTATAATATTACCCGAGGGCTTATCTTCTACCGATTCAACACTTTCAGATACATATATTATACCTTCGTCTGCATTTACCACGTCTTTCGCGAAATCAGGATCGAGATACGCCTCTATAGCGGTAACCCAACCCTCTAGGATTTTAGTGCGGGTGTCTTCCTTTAAATGCCAGAAGTAGTCGTATAATCCTACCGCTGAGATATAGTGATCTCCATTATCTTTCAAACCAACCCATCCGAAAATATTTTCTTCATTTTCGTCATCAAACACACGCTTCTCCTTCAATTCGTCTTACGACTCTTGGTATTATTTCACCAGATCGAATTACTTCGACAGTACAACCAATCTCTAGATTCAGCTCGTTAATGTACTTCATATTATGTAATGTAGCACGAGAAACGGTAGCTTCACCAATCAAGATAGGATCTAGTATAGCAACAGGGGAAACTACCCCCGACTTCCCTACTTGCCATACCACGTCTAACAGTTGTGTAGTCACCCCTGCAGGACGTTCTTTTAATGCGAAAGCACCACGAGGGTGGTGAGACGTATAACCCATCTCTTCGTATTTCGCACGATTATCTACACGAAATACGAGTCCATCCTGTGGATAACCCGTCCAATTGGACTGAGTAACTGTATCAAAATTGGCCGAAGCGAGATTTGATAAGTCCTCTGTCCAAGTTTCGTGGTAGGAAGGCTGAATATCATAAGCTACGAAACGAATCTCTCGGTTGAGAAACTCATCCATAGACTTAAGATTTAAAGCGCCTGACGCATAGTTCCTAGCATTAGGAATTGTCTCAGGAGCTACAACTTCTCCAGTTATCTGTACTGCACCCATACGACCTATAGTTTCAGGCACCAGCGAACGCATCTTTTCAGTAATGTCGCGGCCTCTCTTACCATCACCCCTTGTGAGGGCAATAATAAGATCACCGTTCCAGTAACCTAAAGATACTGCTGCACCGTCTAGCTTCGGACTAATGACCGTAGCTTTAGGGGTATGATCGTAGGGAGGGTGTTCTTCTCCAACAAACACTTTCTGCAGGCTATACATAGGAAAGAGATGTTGTATCTCGAAGTCCCCTGTGTGGCCCACAGCAACATAGCCTGCTTCTTCGGCAAGAATATCAAATTCTACGTCCGACATAAAAGGCGTGCCTTCGTAATATGCTGTTGAAGCAGCATCAAGAAGTTTATTCATATTTTCCTTTCACATTTAAAAAGAATATTATAGGGGGTTTCAGATCTTTTGTCAAGAACTACTTTTGATATAGGTCTCGAATAGTGTCTCCGAAAAATTCTTCTAGCACCATTTTACTCTCTGCTATAGAAATAATCTCTGAAAAAGCTATAAATAATTCTTTAGAGGTATCTAGCTCTAGAGGTATGGCAATGCCTTTATTAGTAGGCTTCCATTCTTCTTCAAAATCAAGATAATACTCTCTCAAATGAAGATACTCTTCCTCTCGAAACTCATTAATGGTTAGTCGAACCTGACGATAAGGTTCATTTACTATAATTTTTGAATACGCTTCCATCAGTCATTCCTCAGCACATTAGCTAAGGGCGTCACCGAGGTAACATTATCCGCTTTCATAAGGCGAAAAGAATCAGTGTCCCAACAAAACATTAGGACAGTCTGACCGTCTTCTTTCGCTCTATTCTTCTTATCCTGAATGTAGGGAGTAGTAAAATCTAAAGTACATACATTGTACTTTGTCTTTTTAGAGTTTGGGCTTTTATACGTGATAATAGCATCTCCAGCACTCTCTACCTTCTTTTTAAGTTCTTCTTTTTTCACTTAATAGCTCCATCATGTTGAGCAAAACCTCTTTTGTCTACATGGTGTAAGCATTAATGTGGTTGCCCTAGGAGGGAAATATCAGCGGTAATAGCCAACAAACCCCCCTAAGGACTTTATTAAGCTGCTACTTTCGCTATCGCGTCAGCAAAATACTGGGCAGCCTTACCAGTTAGTTTTGAGACGATATCCTCATCAATATCGACTCCTGCATCCGTAAGGGCGGCAGTAAGGGCTTCCTGAGCAGCAGCCTTACTGATTCGTGTGCCCGCAGATTTTGTAGTTCCACTAGCAGCGGCGGTAGCTTTTTTCACATACACACCAGCTTTAGTTAGAATCATACGAACACCGTTAGGCGATTGACCCATATCTTCTGCGATTGCTTTCACAATCTCCATAGAGTTTTCCGGCGTGGGTTCTTCTGCCGTGTACATTTCAATTGCTTGCTGTTTGGAATCGTCGTCCCAAGCCATAGTTCTTCTCCGTTTTGATTTGCCTTTATGTCCGGCACAAGTGCCGAACTTGTCTAGTTGTCTCTGATAAAAATTCCATCCCATAGGAAGTTCCTCTCATTCAATACAAGTATTATAAGAGATGGAGCCAAATATGTCAAGAAATATTTTCCTCTAACCACTCAACTAATGAGTCGAAGTAAGAGTCGCTACGAAACATAAAAACTATAAAAAATATCGGTGCCAGTAATACTACTGAAACAGCCGTTATAATGTAATATACAAGGCTACCCGCGAAGGAAAAACTTACTTTCGCTTCTTTGAATGCCTTGTACTGTAAGTATATTATGCACACCAGCGTAGTAATGCAAAATATCATGTACAGGCTAAATGCGTCCTGTATTAAGTCCATATTGTTTTAAGTGCTCCAGTTTTCCAAGGTCATAAGAAGGAACGTAAGCATTAAAGCCTCCGAAATCCTCATTAGTTTCTGTAGGTTCTCTTATCCATACTCTATAACAAGTAGTATTATACTGATCTATATACCTGTCTTCAAGTTTTGCCCGAATCTCACACGAAGTGTGGTACTTGGCTGACCAAGCGACTTCTCCCACAATAAAATCTTCTGAGATGCACTCTTCAGGAAGATATTCTATTTCTGCTTTTTCTTCTCCCTGAGCCCTTGCAGGAACACCTACTCTTTCAATTATGTTTTTTACAAAAGCTACAGACCTATAAACTCTCTTTCCAATGTTAGAAAAGCTCTCTCCTCCCAAGTACTCTTCCGCAATTTGTGCGATTTCTTGTTGTGAGGCAGGACGTCCCCTTTTCTGAGACATTCTAGTTTTTCTATATTGAATATTTTCCTCATACTCTTCAATAATTTTACTAAGCCTAGTAGTATTATAACTAATATTAAGAATACTACACGCTTCTTTTTTTGAAATCGGTGTTTCTGCTGACAAAAATTGTATAACCTTTTTAATGTTTGCATCAGTTAGGTTCTCTCCTTCTTGTTTTTTAACTCCTCGTTTCATGATTAATCCTCATAGTTGCAGTAGATAGTGCCTGCGTCAGGCTCGTGATATATATAAGTCTCTTCTTCTGCGTACTCACAGTG
>ERZ1046740.1033-NODE-1033-length-20811-cov-57.587782_pt1 | contig 20811 bp, 20 predicted proteins | sample MGYA00383093_ERZ1046740 | MGnify/ENA primary metagenome ERZ1046740 (study PRJEB29581, sample SAMEA5548363) | metagenome | biome: marine; feature: coastal; material: water | depth 25 m | study: Short-term variability in the microbial, nano- and picoplankton... | reverse complement strand
AAAGTCCAGAAAGACAAAGAGCTAGGCATTTTTACAAATACCTAGCTCTCTTTAAATTAAGGTTTTTTATTAACTTATTTGATCATGTGTTCGATAGCTGCTTTAAGCTCATCATCAGAACAATCCATACAAGTGCCTTTAGGTGGCATTGCACCCGTACCAGAAATGGCCACTTTTACTAAGTCAGCAATACCGCGTTTAACTCTTGGCGCCCAATCTGCTTTGTTTCCAAGTTTAGGTGCGTTTAATACACCTACTGCATGACAACTTGCACAAACTGAAGTATAAACTTCTTTACCGCTTCGTGCTTTAGAAGCTGTTTTAACTGGTGCTTTAATAGCGTTAACGTCGATATCACCTTCTAAATAAACTTGACCTAAAGGTGCAATGCGTTCAGCTACTGTTAGATTGTCGTCATAACCAACATGAATAAGCCCGCTAAAGAATGTTTTAACACCAAAAATAATGGCAAAAATAACGATAATTGCGGCAACGGAGTTTTTAAAGTACATGGTGATTTCCTTATTTAGTAAGTTATAATTCTCAAACGAGACAGAATTATATCAGAATGATTAAGAGATCACTATCAAATGGCGTTAAGGTATTAAAAATAAGCACTTGGATAAGCGCTATTTTTGCTTTACTAGTTGTATTGGTTATCGGCTTTTTTGTTGTTTTCCCCGGTCTTTTGAAAGCACCCATTGAATCTGGATTAACTGATGTTGTTGGGCTTGATGTTAAAATTTCAAAAATCACTTTTGGGCTTGATAAAAGTGGCATATCTTTAAATATCCGTGATTTAAAACTTAACAACCCAGAAACTAGTCAAGCATTAGCAAGCATTCAAGGGCTGTATTGGCGGGTTCAGCTTTTCAATTTATTCAAAGATGTTTATAGCCCTAATCATATTTTTATTGATGCAATAACACTGCATGACAATCATCAGGCGAAGAATACCGCCTTTTCAGTTGAAGATATCAAACAATTGGTTTCTGTTGAAACATTAGAAGCGGCTAGTTTTTTCGAATCACTTAATATTGAAAAAATTAGCATTGAAGGTGAGCAGGGGTTCGATATTGCGCCACTTAGAATTTCTCGCAACAAAGGTCAATTGAGCTTGAGCATTGTTGGTCAAAAGATTGACGACCAGTATTTTGATTTGTCTACAACACTTTCTAGTGAGCAATTGGCCAGAGATGGATTTTTAACCTTGCCAATGGTTGTTCATAATAAAGATTTTTCTTTACTATCAAATCTAAAACTTTATCAGCGAGAGAGTGGTGATTACGCTGAATTTTCAGGATTCATTGATCAAATTCAAACGACAAATCTTGCTCAATATTTGCCATCAAAGATAGTTGGAGAGTCTACCAATAAATGGATGAAAAGAGGCTTTAAATCAGGCTTGTTAGAAAATGTTAATGTACATATTCTTAAAAATATATCGCAGGACTCTGCCATTGAGTTTGACCTTACCGCTCATTTGAATAATACCGAATTGGTGTTTAATTCAGACTGGCAATCGCTTAAAAATCTTAATGCTAATATTAATATTAATGGAGATAATATTAAAGTACTGGTTAATAAGACTAGTTTGTATGATTTTCCATTAAATAATATTGCACTAGAAATTACAGATATGAGTCAGGCAAATTTAGACGTTACCCTGCTTGGAAAAATTGAATCTACTAGTGAGGCATTTATTAGATTTTTGAAAGCTGCACCTTCGGGAAATACAGTACATGAAGTGCTTGAACAATTTAGCTTAAATGGCCCGCTTAAAGGAAATCTAGATTTAATTATTCCGCTAGATGATAGAGAATCAACATTGAATGTTGATTTGATTATCCAGAACAATCACTTAACAACCTTGGACGGTGCAGTGATTATTGAGGATTATGATTCTGAAATTGCTTTCCGTGATAATCAAATTACCACCAAAGGTGCGGGTAATTTACGTGGCATGCCTTTTGATATTCGTATTAATCCTAATAACAGAGCTGATGATAAAGAGGCTTCATTTGCGGTTGAATTGGTGAACAATAAAAGTGGATTTGAGCTTTATTTAACCAAAAGATTGGATCAAACTTGGCGCGCTAGAATTGAATCCGAATCGGTTAAAACTAACGTGGAAATTGGATTATCTGATGACATTCCAAGCGTTAGGATTGTGGGTTTACAGATAGCCACAACGGATAGTCTTAAAGGTGATTGGGCTATTGAGCCTAATGATTTTCCTAATATGTATTTAAGCACTCATGGTGTATTTATTGACGAACAAGAAATCCCAGATTTTAGTGCCAAGCTAGAGTCGGTTAGTAATGTTTTGAAAATCACCAACTTACAGTTTGAAGGTGTTGGGGTTGGTGATAGCGATTTATTGTTTGATGGTGCTTGGGTGGCAGGAAGAACTCGACTTATCGCTAAAGCAAAAGGCAAGGGTTTAAGTGGATTTTTAGAAAAGATGAAAATTAACGAAAAAGTTAGTGGCGGTGAATTTGATTTTGACGTGCGTCTCTTTTGTCAATGCACGCCCTGGAATATGAGTTTAAAAAATATGAGTGGCATGGCTAATATGAATATTAAGAAGGGTGTGTTTACTGATCAAGATCCCAATATTGGCCGATTACTATCTTTACTTAATATTAAATCTGTTGCTAAGCGTTTAAAGTTAGATGTTAATGACTTAACTGATAAGGGTTTTGCTTATGATGATATTAATGTGCAAATTACATTGAAAAATGCTATTGCCAAAATTGATCGGTTTAAATTAGATGCAACGTCGAGCACTATAGCGCTTTCTGGGCAAAGTGATATTATTGATCAGTCGTATGACCTTGAGGCCAAAGTAACTCCTGCTATTGGTGATGCGGTGCCAGCAGCAACTTATCTTGCTGGAGGTGGCTTATTAGGGCTGGGTGTCTGGCTGGTGGATGAGGGTTTATTTGATGGCAAGTTGATTGATAAGATTGTTGATAAGGTTGTTGAATTTAAATATAAAATTACAGGCCCATGGGATGAGCCCACTATTGAAAATATATCAACAATTTTATGATTGAACAACTGCTAGATGACCATCATCTAAATCAAGAAAAAATTTATTCATTATTATCTTCTTTATCGGAGAAAACGCCCGATTATGCAGATCTGTATTTTCAGTATTCTGTAGCAGAATCTTGGTTTTTGGAAGAGGGTATTGTTAAATCTGGTACTTATAATATTAGCCATGGCGTGGGTACGCGTTCAGTTAATGGTGAACAAACTGGCTTTGCTTATTCCGATGATTTGAATATTAAAGCCATTGAAAAAGCCATTGATTTTGCCAAAGGTATTAGCACAACAAATACACCTGTTAAGCTGCAAACTTTTCAATCAGTGCCTGAAATCGCAAAATATAGCGGATTAAATCCATTGGGTAGTTTAAGCTCTCAAGAGAAGGTTGATTTTCTAAAGAGAATTGACAAACTAGCCAGAAAAGAATCAAAAGTAAAGCAGGTTAGCGCCTCTATTTCGGGTGCTTATTCTGAAGTACTGATCGCTTCTAGTGATGGTGTTTATCAAAAAGATTATCGCCCAATGGTGAGAGTGAGCGTTAGTGTGATTGTTGAACATGATGGACGTATTGAATCTGCCTCAAGTGGCGGCGGCGGTCGTTATGATTATCGTTATTTTATTGATCATAATTTAGATGAGGCTTACGTAACTGAAGCTATTAGGCAGGCATTAGTAGCATTAGAAGCGCAAGGTGCACCTGCAGGAAATATGCCCGTTATTTTAGGTCCAGGTTGGCCTGGTGTGTTATTGCATGAGGCTATTGGGCACGGTTTAGAGGGGGATTTTAATCGTAAAGAATCCTCTGTATTTTCAAATAGAATTGGTGAACAAGTGGCCAGTTCAAAATGTACGATTGTTGATAATGGCACATTGGCTAATAGACGCGGTAGCCTAACCATTGATGATGAGGGTGTGCCTACTCAAAATACAACATTGATTGAAAACGGTATTCTTAAGGGTTATTTGTTTGACAAGATGAACGCAAAATTAATGGGTGTTGAGTCAACAGGTAATGGCAGGCGTGAGTCTTATGCACATATGCCTATGCCACGAATGACCAACACCTATATGCTTAATGGCACTGATAACGTTGATGAGATGATTGCTTCAGTTGATGAGGGTATTTATGCACTTAATTTTGATGGCGGGCAAGTGGATATCACCTCAGGAAAATTTGTTTTTAGTGCAAATGAAGCCTACTTAATCAAAAATGGCAAGATCTCTCATCCAGTAAAAGGGGCAACTTTAATTGGTTCAGGTGATGAAGTATTGAAGGAAATTTCCATGGTTGCTAATGATTTAAAGCTAGATGGTGGTATTGGCGTGTGCGGTAAAGACGGGCAGTCTGTGCCTGTTGGCGTGGGTCAGCCAAGTCTTAAAATTGACAAGCTAACCGTTGGTGGAACACAGCTAAACTCGTAATTTTTTTACTCAAATGTATTTGTGGTTATGTCTAGATTTGACGGTCAAATTAGATATAATGTTTAGATTGAAATTTTAACGTTGGAGCTTTAGGTGTTAGAGAACTATCTACCTATTATTGTATTTATCATACTGGGCCTTGCGTTCGGCGCTGGACCAATGCTAATTGGTTATTTGCTCGGCCCTAGTAAGCCTGATGAAGAAAAAAACTCTCAATTCGAATGTGGATTTCCTGCATTCGAAGACTCGCGTATGTATTTTAATGTGCGTTATTATTTAGTGGCTATTTTGTTTATTTTGTTTGATTTAGAGGTGGCTTTTGTTTTCCCTTGGGCTGTTGTTCAGTCAGATTTAGGCTGGTTTGGCTTTATTGCAATGAGTATCTTTTTATTTTTATTGGTGGTTGGTTTTATTTACGAATGGAAGAATGGCGCCCTGGAGTGGGAGTAGATCATGGCTATTGAAGGATTAATGAAAGAAGGCTTTGTAACCACCTCTCTTGACAGTGTTATTAACTGGGCGAGAACAGGATCCTTATGGCCAATGACATTCGGTTTGGCTTGTTGTGCGGTGGAAATGATGGAAGCGGGTTCTGCGCGTTATGATTTAGATCGTTTTGGTATTGTATTTAGGCCAACACCCAGACAATCAGATTTGATGATCGTAGCAGGCACATTAACTAATAAAATGGCGCCCGCTTTAAGAAAAGTTTACGATCAGATGCCAGAGCCAAGATGGGTTATTTCTATGGGCTCATGTGCAAATGGTGGTGGTTATTATCATTATTCTTATGCAGTGGTACGCGGTTGCGACCGTATTGTTCCAGTAGATGTATACGTACCAGGCTGCCCGCCAACAGCGGAAGCTTTACTTTACGGTATTATGCAGCTTCAAGATAAGATTCGTCGCACTAACACTATTGCTCGTACATAAATCATGCAAGAATTATTAGAAAAATTAGAAGAGAATTTTGATGATGCTAACTTGGTCTCAGCATTTGGTGAAATCACATTAACTATTGATGGTGCTGATATTATTGGTACCTGTCTAAAATTACGCGATAAGCTTGATTTTGATACTTTGGTTGATTTGTGCGGCGTTGATTATTTAACTTATGGTCAATCTGAATGGGTGGGTGATGCCAGCAATTCTGGATTTTCTAGAGGGCGACGTGCACAAGGCGGTGCTGATGTGCATCAGCAACGTTTTGCGGTTGTTTATCATTTGCTTTCTGTGAGTAAAAATTACCGAATTCGCGTTAAAGCTTTTGTCAATGAAGCTGAGCCAATTATTAAATCGGTGACTGGCATTTGGGCGTCGGCCGATTGGTATGAGCGTGAGACCTTTGACTTAATGGGTATTTTGTTTGAAAATCATGCTGATTTACGTCGAATCTTGACAGATTATGGCTTTGTTGGACATCCACTACGTAAAGATTTCCCAATGATTGGTGAAGTTGAAATGCGCTACGATGAACAGCTAGGGCGTGTTGTATATGAAAAAGTTAGTATTGAGCCAAACATCAGTGTACCAAGGGTAATTAGGAAATAGAGAGAAAGATATGGCAGAAATTCGCAACTATACCCTTAACTTTGGCCCTCAGCATCCGGCGGCGCATGGCGTATTACGCTTAATCTTAGAAATTGACGGTGAAGTTATTGAGCGCGCTGATCCGCATATTGGCTTATTGCATCGCGGCACAGAAAAACTCATTGAATCTAAGCCTTACAATCAATCTATTGGCTACATGGATCGTTTAGATTATGTGTCTATGATGTCTAATGAGCATGCTTATGTAATGGCAATTGAAACCATGCTTGAGCTAGAAGTGCCTGAGCGTGCAAAATACATTCGCGTTATGTTTGATGAGATTACTCGAATTCTTAATCACTTGATGTGGCTGGGTACGCATGCACTTGATGTAGGTGCCATGAGTATTTTCTTATACGCTTTTCGTGAGCGTGAAAAATTGATCGATTGCTATGAGGCGGTTTCAGGTTCACGTATGCACGCAACTTATTATCGTCCAGGTGGCGTGTATCGTGATCTACCTGATCATATGCCAAAGTATCTAAAAACAGATTCTCGCACCGATAAAGAAATTAAAACCATGAATGAGAATCGTCAAGGTTCATTATTAGATTTCATTGATGATTTTGTTAAAGAATTCCCGCGTCACATTAAGCAATATGATGACCTATTGACTGAAAATCGTATTTGGAAGCAGCGTCTAGTTAATATTGGCATTGTATCTGCCAAGCGTGCAAAACAATTGGGCTTTACTGGTCCGATGTTGCGAGGTTCTGGAGTTGCCTGGGATTTGAGAAAAAATCAGCCATATGCAGTTTATGACCAACTAGATTTTGATATTCCAGTCGGTGTTACTGGCGATAGTTACGATCGTTACCTAGTGCGCATGGAAGAGTTGCGTCAATCGAATAAGATTATTGGACAATGTGTGGCTTGGCTTAAAGCTAATCCAGGCTCTGTGATGAGTGACGACAAAAAAGTGTCTCCGCCAAAACGCTCAGACATGAAAGATGATATGGAGTCATTAATCCATCATTTTAAGTTGTTTACTGAAGGCTATTCTCTACCTGAAGGTGAAGTGTACAAAGCGGTTGAACACCCTAAGGGTGAGTTTGGTATTTACTTAATTTCTGATGGCGCCAATAAACCTTACAGGGTTAAGATTAGAGCGCCTGGTTTTGCGCATTTAGCCTCTATGGATGAAATGGTTAAGGGTCACATGCTATCAGACGTAGTAACGATTATTGGAACGCAGGATATTGTATTTGGAGAAATTGACAGATAATGATTATTTCAGATCAAGCAAAAAAACAAATAGATAGCTGGATTGAAAAATATCCTCAAGGCAAGCAAAGCTCTGCAGTAATGGAAGCTTTGAAAATTGTTCAAGCAGAAAATAACAATCAGCTAACACATGATTCAATTCAAGCAGTGGCTGATTATTTAGACATGCCAGGTATTGCTGCTGCTGAAGTTGCAACCTTTTACGAAAACTACAATCACAAGTCTATGGGCAAGCACGTTATTCGTTTTTGTCATAATATCTCTTGCATGCTAAATGGTGCCGATGACTTAATTAGTCATCTGGAAACAAAGCTAGGTGTTAAGACGGGTGAAGTTACCGAAGACGGATTGATCAGTGTTAAAAAAGTGGAGTGCTTGGGCGCTTGTGTTGGTGCACCTATGTTTCAGATTGGTGATCAATATTATGAAAATTTAACCACTGATAAAATTGATGAAATTGTGGATGGTCTAAAATGAATGAAGTTTGTTTTAAAAACCTAGACAAGGATCAGTGCTGGTCTTTAGAGACCTATGAGGCTAGTGGCGGCTATAGCACTTGGCGCAAAATTCTTAAAGGTGAGTATACACCTGAACAAATTATTGACGAATTAAAAACATCTGGCTTACGAGGGCGTGGTGGCGCAGGATTTCCAACTGGGCTAAAGTGGAGTTTTATGCCGCGCAATGCGCAAGGTCAAAAATACATTGTTTGTAATTCAGACGAAGGTGAGCCAGGCACTTGTAAAGATCGAGATATTTTAAGATTTAACCCGCATGCAGTTATTGAAGGCATGGCGATTGGTAGTTTTGTAATGAATGCAACGGTTGGTTACAATTACATTCGTGGTGAGTTTATGGAGCCATTTAATCGTTTTGAAGGCGCACTTAAAGAAGTATATGCTGCAGGATTATTAGGCAAAAACATTAACAATTCTGATGTAGATTTTGATTTATATGCGCATTTAGGTGCTGGTGCTTATATTTGTGGCGAAGAGACAGCCTTGTTAGAATCTATCGAAGGCAAAAAAGGCCAGCCAAGATTTAAACCACCTTTCCCGGCTAATGTTGGATTATATGGCAAGCCAACTACTATTAACAATACAGAAAGCTTTGCTTCTGTGCCAGACATTATGCTTAATGGTGGCCAGTGGTTTGCAGATTTAGGCGTTGAAAATTCTGGCGGCACTAAGCTGTTTTCAGTATCTGGACATGTTGCTAATCCAGCAAATTTTGAAGTTTCTATGGGTATGCCATTTAAAGAGTTATTAGAATTAGCAGGTGGCATGCGCAATGGCGCTAAGCTTAAAGCCGTTATTCCAGGTGGCTCTTCAACGCCAGTATTAACGGCAGAAGTGGCTATGGGTATGACCATGGATTATGACGGCATCGATAAGGTTGGCTCTATGCTTGGCGCCGGATCGGTGATTGTAATGGATGATTCAACCTGTATGGTTGAGACGCTAACACGCTTGGCGCATTTTTATTATGATGAGTCTTGTGGTCAGTGTACACCATGTAGAGAAGGTACGGGCTGGCTGTACAGAGTTCTAAAACGCATTATGGATGGCAAAGGTAAAGCAGACGATATTGATTTACTTTTGGGTGTGAGTGACAAGATTATGGGCAATACAATTTGTGCATTAGGTGATGCTGCAGCAATGCCAGTTGAGAGCTTCTTGAAAAATTTCCGTGAAGAGTTTGAATACTACATTGAGCACGGCAAGAGTATGGTGAAAGGATAATAAGATGGCTGATATTGAAATTGAAATTGACGGCAAACTAATCAACGCTAAAGTGGGCGAGATGCTTATTGCTGTTACTGACAGAGAGGGTATTAGCGTACCAAGATTTTGCTATCATAAGAAATTATCCATCTCCGCTTCTTGTCGCATGTGCTTGGTTGATGTAGAAGGTGCGCCAAAACCTCAGCCAGCTTGTTCAACACCAATTTCTGATGGTATGAAAATTCACACCCAAAATGAGAAGGCTAAAGCTTCTCAGAAAGCGGTTATGGAGTTTTTATTAATTAATCATCCGCTAGATTGCCCAATTTGTGATCAAGGTGGAGAGTGTGAATTACAAGATGTTGCCGTGGAGTACGGCTCAGATGTGTCACGCTTTAGCGAAGGTAAACGCACTGTTGCATCAAGCGATGTTGGTCCATTGATTCAAACCGATATGACTAGATGCATTCACTGTACGCGTTGTGTGCGTTTTGGTAGTGAGATTGCTGGCATTATGGAAATGGGTGGAACAGGTCGAGGCGAAGATTTAAAAATTGAGCCATTTTTGGCTGAAGGTATTACCTCTGAATTATCAGGCAATATGATCGACGTTTGTCCAGTGGGTGCATTAACCTCTAAGCCGTTTAGATATGAACTTAGATCGTGGCAGATGGCTTCAGTAGAATCAATTGCTCGTCATGATCTAACAGGCTCAAATCTGTACGCACAAACTCACAAAGGCAAGGTTAAGCGCGTGGTTTCAGGTGACAACGAACTGGTTAATGAAACTTGGATTTCAGATCGAGATCGTTTTTCTTATGAAGGTTTGACACACAAAGATAGGCTATTGGCGCCACAAATTAAAGTTGAAGGACAGTGGAAAGAAGTTGAGTGGGACGTGGCATTAGATTTTGCTATTAAAGGCCTTGGTAATAACGCTCTTAATAATCGCAAAGCTCACAAATTAGGCGGCTTAGCTTCAAACACAGCAACAACTGAAGAATTTTATTTAATGCAGAAGTTGCTTCGTGAAACGGGCTGTGAAAATTTGGATTATCGTTTAAATGTTAAAAATCTGAATGACACAATTCATCTTAAGTCTAATATTAAGTTATCAGCATTAGAGGGTGTTAATCATGCGCTGATTATTGGCTCTAATTTACGTTTAGAGCAGCCAATGATTAATCATAGATTGCGCAAAGCAAGCCTGTCTGGTGCAAGTGTTGCCACTTTAAATGTTAAAGATTTTGATTTTAATTATCCAGCTCAAAATACAATTGTAGCGCCAAGTGAAATTGCAAATACATTGGCGAGCGTATTAAAAGCAGTATTAATTCAAAATAAGCAAGAAGTGCCAGAGTATTTATCGGCCGTAGTAAGCTCTGATATTGAAAATAATATTGCTAAACAATTGCTTGATGCAGACAGTTCAGTGATTGTTTTAGGCGAGCACGTTGTTAACAATACACAGGCAAGCAGCATTACTAATCTAATCACTCAGATTGCCAAACAAGCAAACAGTTCAACGCTTAACGTAAGTATGAATGCGAATGCTTTAGGCGCTCAACGTGCTAACTTCGTGCCAAATACAACAGGTATGAATGTGAATGACATGCTTGAAGCTGATATGCGTGCATTCTTAATGCTAGATGTTTATCCTGAGTATGATTTCCATCATTTTGATACAGCGCTTAACGCTTTATCAAAAGAGGATGTTTTTGTTGTTTCTTTGAATAGTTTTGATAACAAATTTGTTGCACAGTATTCTGATGTTATGTTGCCAATGGCAGCCATGTACGAGACATCAGGATCTCATGTTAATATTGATAGCAACATGCAATCATTCTGCGCTGCAGTTAGTGCGCCAGGAGAAGCAAAGCCAGCTTGGAAGATTTTAAAAGTCTTGGCTGATTTACTAGAGTTGCCAGGTTTTCATTATGAAAACTCAACCCAAGTATTAGCCGAGTTGGATCATCAATCTGTGCAGACACATGAATATGATAAGAGTGTTAGTTTGAATGATCAAAATTCAGAAATCCAAACCATTTGGATGCATTCACCATATCATTGCGATACTGTATTAAGATATGCAAAATCATTGTCTGAAACAAAAATTGGACAAATGAATAGTGCCTCTATGAATGCATCTACTGCCAAAGAATTAGGCTTAAATGCTCAAGATGCTTACTTGGGTGTGCCAGTTGATATTATTGAGGCGATGGCAGATAAGTGTGTATTTGTAAACAGTAATCAAGCAACAAATACAGGGGGATTGGCATGATAGAAATTTGGCAATCTTTTGTTGCTGTTGTCTATGACTTAATGCCGTGGTTTGATGGACACATTGCAGCAATCATCATTATTCTTATTAAAGCAATGGCCTTAATCATGCCGTTATTATTAACAGTGGCATATTTCACTTATGCAGAGCGTAAGGTGATTGGTTATATGCAGCTTAGAATTGGTCCAAACCGTGTTGGTCCTAAGGGTTGGTTGCAACCTATTGCGGACGCTCTAAAGCTAATGACCAAGGAAATAATTTTCCCAAGTAAGGCTAATATTTATTTATTCTTATTAGCGCCTATTTTGGCTATTGCGCCAGCAATCGCTGTATGGGCGGTAATACCTTTTGATGAAGGTGTTTATATTACCAATTTAGATGTCAGCTTATTGTATGTGCTGGCGATTGGTTCTATCGGTGTTTACGGTATTATTTTGGCAGGTTGGGCGTCAAATTCCAAGTACCCATTGCTAGGTGCACTTCGTAGTGCGTCGTTGTTAGTGTCGTATGAAATTGTAATTGGCTTTGCCTTGGTAACTGTTGTTATGATTGCGGGCAGTGTTAACCTTAATACTATTGTGGCCGATCAACAAGGCGGCATGATTAATTGGTACTTTATTCCATTATTTCCAATGATGATCATCTTCTTTATTTCTGCATTGGTAGAAACCAACCGTGCACCTTTTGATGTTGTAGAGGGTGAGTCAGAGATTGTTGGTGGAACCCATGTTGAATATTCTGGCATGACATTTGCTGTTTTCTTTTTAGCAGAATATGCCAATATGATTCTAATGGCGGTATTGGCTGTTGTTATGTTTTTTGGTGGCTGGCATTCGCCTTTTGAAGGTTTAGGCATGTTGGAAACTGCTTTTGCCTGGGTGCCAGGTATTATTTGGTTATTGGCCAAATCTACCTTCTTTATGTTTTTATACTTATGGGTAAGAGCAACATTTCCACGCTTTAGATATGATCAAATTATGCGTCTTAGCTGGAAAGTATTTTTACCAATCACTATTATTTGGATCTTTGTTGTTGCGTTAATGACGCAATTAAACATCGGTCCATGGTTTTCATAAGAGGTTGTTAAATGATTAATAAACTAAAAAAATTAACAAAAAGCCTTACTCTGAGCGAGCTTCGCTCGGGAATGAAAATCACTGCCAAAGAGTTTGTTAATACTAAAATTACGGTCCAATATCCAGAAGAGAAAACGCCAATATCACCAAGATTTAGAGGCTTACATGCATTGCGTCGCTATCCAAATGGCGAAGAGCGTTGTATTGCTTGTAAGCTATGTGAAGCAGTTTGTCCAGCTAATGCAATCACCATTGAATCTGAAATGCGAGATGATGGTACGCGCCGAACGACTCAGTATGATATCGACCTATTTAAATGTATTTTTTGTGGATTTTGTGAAGAGGCATGTCCAGTGGATGCTATTGTAGAAACCCAAATTTTTGAGTATGCATTTGAATCAAGAGATGGCAGTATTATGACTAAGGATCGCTTACTAAAAGTGGGCGATGATAATGAAAAAGCCATTAGTAAGGCAAAATCTGAAGATGCTAAATATCGATAAGGATAAAAACAAATGAGTTCTGAACAAGTAATTTTTTATATTCTTTCATTTTGGTTTGTGGCCAGCTCTTTGGCGATGATATTTGCGCGTAATGCAGCTAAAGCGGTATTATTTTTAGTGCTTGGATTTTTCTCAGCAGCAGGTATTTGGATCTTGCTAGAGGCTGAATTTTTAGCCATTACCCTTATCTTGGTGTATGTTGGTGCGGTTATGGTGCTGTTCTTATTTGTCATTAAAATGTTAAATATTGACAAATCCACTTTGCGCGCTAAATTTGCTGGATATTTACCACTAGGTTTAATCGTAGCACTGATCATTATTGCCGAAATGGTATTAGTTTTAGGTGGTGCTCAGTTTGGCTTAGATGTGGTCGCAGCGCCAGTGAAACACGGCGCAGACTATAGTAATATCACCGTGCTAGCTTTGCAGTTGTATACAACTTATGTGTATCCATTTGAGTTGGCAGCAGTACTACTGTTAATTGCCATTATTGCAGCCATTACGTTGGTACATAAAAAAGAAGTTAATCGTAAAAAGCAATCTATTTCAGAGCAGGTTAATGTGCAGGCGAAAGATAGAATTCGTATTGTTTCTATTGCGTCACCATCTAAGGAGAATGAGTAATGGTTAGTTTGAGTGATTACTTAATTTTGAGCAGTGTTATTTTCTGCATCGGCTTGGTGGGAATCTTTATTAATCGTACTAATATTATTACGTTACTAATGTGTGTGGAGCTTATTTTGGCTGCAGTAAATACCAACTTTATTGCCTTTTCACATTTTTCAGGCAATGAGGCTGGCCAGATTTTTGTATTTTTCATCATGACAGTAGCCGCTGCAGAGGTAGCTATTGGCTTGGCGATCCTGACGTTATTATTTAGAGTTCGCGGCTCTATTGATGTTGATGTTACTAATAGTTTAAAGGGGTAATGATGGAACAAATATATTTAATCATTGCTTTAGCACCCTTAGTTGGTGCGATATTTGCCGGATTTTTAGGCTCACTTCTAGGAAGAATGGCGACTAATGTTGTTACTATTTCAGGTGTTTTAGTTTCAACAGTTTTATCGCTATATGTGTTTAATCATCATGTGCTTGAAGGCGGTGAGATTTTTAATCAAAATCTTTATACTTGGATGCAAATTGGCGGCCTCAATGTTAGTGTTGGATTTTTGATTGACAACCTAACAGCTGTAATGCTGGTTGTGGTTTCATTTGTATCGTTAATGGTGCATATTTATACTATTGGCTACATGCATGACGACAAAGACTATACAAAGTTTTTTAGTTATATTTCACTATTTACTTTCTCGATGTTTATGTTGGTTATGTCGAATAACTTCATGCAACTGTTCTTTGGTTGGGAGGCAGTAGGCCTTGTATCTTATTTGTTAATTGGTTTTTGGCATCATAAAGAAAGCGCTGTTGAGGCAAACTTTAAAGCCTTCCTAGTTAATCGCGTGGGTGACTTTGGTTTTCTTTTAGGAATCTCACTGGTGTTAATGTATTTTGGCTCGCTTGATTATGCAGAAGTGTTTGCTAGCTTAGGTCAAGTGAGTGGTGTTACCATGTTGGATGGTGCATCAGTCATTACTGTTATTTGTATTTTGTTATTCATTGGTGCTATGGGTAAATCGGCTCAAGTGCCGCTGCATGTTTGGTTGCCAGGTTCAATGGAAGGTCCAACACCAATTTCAGCATTGATTCACGCAGCAACCATGGTAACTGCCGGTATCTTTATGGTGTCACGCATGTCACCAATGTTTGAGCTTAGTGAAACAGCACTTATAGTGGTAATGATTGTAGGTGCAATAACAGCCTTATTTATGGGTTTATTGGGCATTATCCAAAATGATATTAAAAAAGTTGTGGCGTATTCAACCTTGTCACAACTAGGCTACATGACAGTTGCCTTGGGTGTGAGTGCTTACTCTGTGGCGATTTTCCATTTAATGACACATGCTTTCTTTAAGGCATTGTTATTCTTGGGTGCGGGCTCAGTTATTGTGGCGCTTCATCATCAGCAAGATATTCGAAAAATGGGTGGACTGCGCAAGAAAATGCCGATCACTTACTGGACAGCATTAATTGGCACACTAGCACTAATTGGTTTCCCGGGTTTTTCAGGGTTCTATTCAAAAGATATGATTATTGAAGCAGTGCATTTTTCAAATCTTCCATATGCCGACTGGGTTTATTATGCAGTGGTTGCAGGTGTATTTATCACTGCTTTTTACTCGCTGAGAATGTTCTTTTTGGTATTCCATGGTGAATCTAGAATGGATGAGCATACAGCGTCACATGTTAAAGAGTCACCTATTAGTATCACTTTACCACTTGTGGCTTTAGCAATTCCTTCTGCAATTATTGGCTTTTTAACTATTGACCCTATGTTGTTTACTGGATGGCTGGATAATGCCATTACTGTAGCATCGAACCATGTATCTATGGAGGAGTTGAAAGATGAATTTTATGATGATGAATCAATATTCATTCATTCATTCACACATATACCGTTCTGGATGATGGTTGGTGGTATTGCTAGTGCTTGGGTGTTAACGTTGTATAAGTCAGAATGGGCCGGTTGGATTCAAAAGAAATTCCATCGCACTAATTACGTATTAGAATCCTTGTACGGATTTGATCGTTTTAATGACATTGTCTTTGTAGGCGGTATTAAGAAACTTGGCAACTTCCTATGGAAAGTGTCAGATTCAGCCTTGATTGACAAAATGGTGGTTAATGGTAGTGCGAGATTTATTGGCTTTATTGGCTCGATTGTTAGGCCAATTCAAACAGGCTATGTGTATCACTATGCATTCTTCATGATTGTTAGTTTATTAATTATTTTAACTTGGGTGCTGTTTGCAGGTGATCGCCCACTACTCGAGCTTTAACAATGGATAGTTCATTACTTAGTTTATTAATCTGGTTGCCAATTTTTGGTGGCGCTCTAGTTATCCTATTAGGCAATGATCGTGCTGACACGGCTCGTTGGTTGAGTGTTGCTATTACTGTTTTAGTATTTGTCATGTCACTTAGTTTGTACACAGAGTTTGATTCAAATACACATCTAATGCAGTTTGAAGAGAAATATTCGTGGATTTCTCAGTTTAATATTTACTATCATTTAGGCATAGATGGCATTGCTATGCCGCTTATTATCTTGACAACGTTCTCAACTATTTTAGTGGTTGTGGCAGGTTGGGAGGTTATCCAAACAAGGCCAGCGCATTATATGGCTGCATTCTTAATGATGGAAGGTTTGATTATTGGTGTATTTTCTTCATTAGATGCAATTTTGTTTTACGCATTTTGGGAAGCATCGCTGATTCCAATGCTACTCATTATTGGTGTTTGGGGTGGCGATAATCGTGTTTATGCGGCCATCAAGTTCTTCTTGTATACCTTCTTAGGCTCAGTATTTATGCTGATCTCATTTATCTATATGTATAACAAAGGTGGCTCTTTTTCAATTTTAGACATGCATAATCTTAGCCTGACAGCTACTGAGCAAGCTTGGATTTTCTGGGCTTTCTTTATGGCATTTGCAGTTAAAGTGCCAATGTTCCCAGTGCACACTTGGCTGCCTGATGCGCACGTACAAGCGCCAACAGGTGGCTCGGTGATACTGGCAGCTATCATGTTAAAAATGGGTGGTTACGGTTTCTTTCGTTTCTCATTGCCAATGACACCTGATGCCTCTTTAGAATTTTCAGAAATCGTTATTATTTTGTCGTTAATTGCCATTGTTTACATTGGCTTTGTGGCACTAGTTCAGCGCGATATGAAAAAGCTTATTGCTTATTCATCAATTTCACACATGGGTTTTGTAACGTTGGGTGTGTTTGCTTTATTTTTGGCTTATCAGCCGGGTGCTGCAGAAGGTGCACTGTTAGGGCTTGAAGGCGCAATGGTGCAAATGATTTCTCACGGTTTTATCTCGGCTGCAATGTTCTTGGTGGTAGGTGTATTGTATGACCGATTGCATTCTAGAGAGATATCTACTTATGGTGGTGTAATCAATTCCATGCCGAAATTTACCGGCTTTGCAGTGCTATTCGCAATGGCCAATGCCGGCTTGCCAGGAACATCAGGTTTTGTGGGTGAATTTATGGTTATCCTTGGTGCAGTGCAGGCCAACATTTGGTACGCTGTATTAGCGGCAAGTACATTGATAGTCGGTGCAGCTTACACGTTATGGATGGTGAAGCGTGTATTTTGGGGTGCGATCACCAATCCAGATGTTGAAACTTTGTCAGATATCAATGCAAGAGAATTCGGCATTTTAGCCATATTGGCTGTTGCAGTTGTTGCCATGGGTTTATACCCACAGCCTGTTATTGATGTCATGCATGTTTCGATTGAGCATTTACTCAATCAAGCCCTTACTTCTAAACTTTAAGTATTATGAATAATATACCCACATTTGACACTTCAACTTTATGGGTAGCCATACCCGAAATATTTTTATTAAGCGCGATTGTGGTTGTGCTTTTGTTGGATTTGTTTTTAACCAAGTCATTCAAGCAGGTTACTTATTATTTAACGCAAGTTAGTTTATTTATTACCGGCGCTCTTGCTTTTAATTTAATTGATCAGCCGCAAACTATTATCTTTAGCAGTTCATTTATTTTGGATAATATGGCCTCGGTTTTCAAAGTCTTTATGGCTGGCTCTGCTATGGTTGCAATGGTTTATACGCGCCATTATCTGACGCAGCATCAATTATTTAGAGGCGAGTACTTTGTGCTTGTAATGCTTTCAGTACTTGGCATGATGGTGATGGTTTCGGGCTATAGCTTGCTAACCCTTTATTTAGGTTTAGAGATTTTATCATTGTCACTTTATACACTTATCGCTATTGCACGCAAACGTGCAAGTGCAGTAGAAGCGGCACTTAAATATTTCGTACTAGGTGCAATCGCTTCAGGTCTATTGCTATATGGCATGAGTATGATTTACGGCATTAGTGGTAGCCTTAATATTAGTGAAATTTCTACTTTTGCTGCAGGTGCAAGTTTGGCATCAAGAGAAATGCTAATTCTTAATTTTGGCCTAGTGTTCTTGGTTATTGGTATTGCCTTCAAACTAGGTGCTGTGCCTTTTCATATGTGGGTGCCAGATGTGTATCAAGGCGCACCAACGTCAGTAACCCTGTTTTTATCAACTGTACCGAAGATTGCTGCAGTGGCTATGTTGGTACGTATATTGATTGATGGCTTGGGCAGTATGCATGCTTATTGGTCAGATTTGTTTATGGCATTAGCACTATTATCAATTGCACTAGGATCAGTTGTGGCTCTTATGCAAACGAACATTAAACGTATGTTGGCATATTCAACTATTTCGCATGTTGGCTTTATTATGCTTGGCTTTACAACAGGCGTGATTACAGGTTATGGCGCTGCTGTATTTTATGTGCTTGTGTATGTTCTAATGAGTTTGGCCGCATTTGGCATGATTATCTTGCTTAATAAAAAAGGCTTCGAAGCAGATCAAATTTCTGATTTTAAAGGCTTAAGTAAGCACTCACCATGGTTTGCATTAATGATGTTGGTCATCATGCTTTCAATGGCAGGTGTGCCACCATTTATTGGTTTTTATTCTAAACTATTCATCCTTCAACAGGTTGTTGCAGCGGGCTTTGTTACCGTTGCTATTATCGCTGTAGTGTTCGCTGTTATTAGTGCGTATTACTATTTACAAGTGATTAAGTCTATGTATTTTGAACAGACCGATAAAGAGATTGCGATCACCGCACCAATGGATATGAAGTTAATATTATCAATCAATGCTGTGCTTATTTTGGTGGTTGGCTTGTTCCCAGATTTCTGGATGAAGCTATCAATCTCACTATTCTAGATCTTAAGCTTTATACTAATTAAAAAAATTAAATGAAAATATTAATCAGAAACCTTCCTCGTACATTCTCTGAAAATTCACTTAGAGAATTGTTTGAAGCTCATGGCGACGTTCAGTCTTGTACTTTAGTGCTAGATAAAGCAACGGGAGATTCCAAAGGCTTTGGCTTTGTTGAAATTACAAAAGTTGGTGATGCAAAAGCAGCTATTCAGGCGCTTAATGGCAAACCCATTAATGGTAATAAAATTCGAGTTAAAAAAGCAGATGCTACTAAATAGCTGGTAGAGGTTTTATGGCTTTAGATCAAGCAGATAAAGAGCGCCATCAAGATCCATTACACGGCATAACGCTTAAAGCCATTGTTACTGAATTAGAGAGGCATTTTGGCTGGAAAGAATTGTCTAAGCGTATTAATGTCAAATGCTTTAAAATTAATCCTAGTATCAATTCCAGCTTAAAATTCTTACGAAAAACCCCGTGGGCAAGAGAAAAGGTTGAGCGTTTGTATTTGAAAATGACAAGCTAGATCGCCTTTCAAAGGCTATTTGCATTCAAGAAATTTCTGAAATTTTTTACTCTACTTGTTAACAAGGTATTTTTAGTCATAAAACCACCTTAAGAGAATTGTTTTAGCAATCAAAAACCCTATTTTTAAGCCTTTTTACTAGATCTAATGCAGGAAAAGTTTTCAGTATGGGATGATAATGATTATTTTCAATATTTTTTATTGGTTGTTAATCTGAATTTTTTTAATATTTGATATTTTTTTCCAAGCATGTCCATAAATCACTTCATAAGTAGCGGGAAGCTTCCCTTCTTTTCGATAAGATTCATACATTTTTGTCATCAGCTTAAATTTGTCTTTACCAGTTAAAGACTTTGAACGCTTATCAACACTTTGTGCGCCAATCGCTTTAAGATCCCTTAATAGGTCTGTGACGGCTTGATAAGTAAGAGTGAGTTTTTCCATTTCCATTACTGGAGATTGAAAGCCGCATCCTAGTATTTGATCGCCAATATCATGCATGTCGGTGAATGTATTTACATGGGTTTCATTATCCACCACTGACCAGCTCTTTTTAAGCTCTTTAAGTGTATCTGGGCCAAAGGTAGAAAATAGGATTAATCCGTCGTTTTTAAGCACTCTATGGATTTCTGAGAATAGCTGTTTGAGATCTGGGCACCACTGCATCATTAAACTGGAAATAACAATATCAACACTATTATCTGCTAAAGGCAGGTGATTGGCATTGGCGCAAACTTTGCTGGCTATTTTGTTATTTCTTAAAGAATTTTGCGCAAAGTCTAAGGCGATAACTTTTGAATCTGGAAATCGATTCGATAATCGCTCACTTAACAATCCTGTTCCAGCACCCAAATCTAAAATAACGTTCGAGCTAGTAGAGATAACGTTGAGTTTTTCGTCTAGACGAGTGGCAATTTCTTTTTGTAAAAAAGCATGATCGTCGTAATTATTGGAAGCTTTGTTAAAGGCCAGTCTTACTTTAGACATTGCTCGACCTTATTAGTGATGCTATTCATCAATTTAAAATATTGATCGTTGTCAGGGTTAAACTCTCGACCAAGAATGTCGATTTTGGCAGTGTTAATTTTTAATCCTTCAGTTAATACTTTAATGCGTTTTTCTGGAACGCTTACAGTGCTAAGCAAGCACTTTACTTGATTAGTTTGCATAGATTTTTTAGCTTTAATGATTTTATGCAAACTTAAGCGCTCTTCGTGCTTAGAGGTTATAAGTGTTTTTTGATTTAATTGGTTGGTGTTAATGAAGTGTTCAAAAGCATTAGAGTAATTGGCAATGGGTTGTTTGCTATTTGCCAGTGTATCTTTAGTATTTTTTTTAAGAATTTTTAATTTAGCATTAAGTAGAATGTAATTTTTTTGATAAATAGCTTGGTTAGCTGGATCGATTAAACCTAGTTTAGTGGATAAATTTTTTGCGAAATTTTGCATCTGATTAATGTCTAGCCAAATGTGATAGTTTTCGTTATCGTGTCCATGCTCATCATGCTCATCATGCTCATCATGCTCATCATGCTCATCATGCTCATC